>JAANMY010002448.1_pt1 | contig 17549 bp, 17 predicted proteins | sample 7279691 | NCBI WGS metagenome assembly JAANMY01 (sample SAMN14094543, study PRJNA606508) | bioreactor metagenome | isolation source: A lab-scale SPAN reactor treating ammonium-rich wastewater day 388 | place: Ireland: Galway | collected 2018-02-07
GGGCGGTCTGCGGCGTTGCAAATCCTCGCCATAGCTACGGCTATGTCTGTGGTTTGCGCCTTGCAGCCCATCCCGATCCGCATCCCGCACCCCTTCGCGTGGAGATCATGAACACGTTCTAAAAAGCCACGGCATAGCGAAGCAGCAGGAAATTATCGCCAGGGTTGGGTTTTTTCAGCCCGGCATTGGACTGGTGCTGCACCCGCAGCGCCAGGGCATGGCGGCCCTGGGGGCCGAAGTTGCGCCCCACGCCCAGGTGCGAGGCAAAGTTGTAGCGGGTGCCGAAGTATTTATCGCCGCTGGCGTAATGGCGGTTGTGCCAGACCAGGCCCGTGCCCGCTTCCACAAACCAGCGCGATGCGCCCTGGGCGGGCCGCCAGCGCAGATTGATGCCCGCACCCAAGGCGGTCACGCTGCGGCGCTGGGCCCCATCAGGGCGGGCCGAGAGGGTGCCCAGCCCCAGATCCCACGCCCCCGTCAGCTGCCCGCTGCCCAGGGCATGCGCCCAGTTCCAGGGCAGGGTCACCCCCAGCGTTGCGGTATAAGCACCCTGCCTGCCGCTGCCCGCTTGCAGGTACAGGCTGGGGCTGTCTTGGCTTTGCGCCGCGGCCCATGGCGAGGCCAGCAACAGGGCGAAGCCGAATGCAGAGGTGATGTTTTTCATTTCAGCACTCCTTTCTTAAACAGAACGCCACCGCGTTCAGCACCATCGTGAACCGCTGAGGGGAAAATACCCTTCTGGCAAACCCTGGAGGATACTTTTTGGCACCCACCCCGCACTCCGTTCTACACGATATTTTTGGCTACGACAGCTTTCGCGGGCCACAGCAGGGCATTGTCGAGCACGTCACCGCCGGGGGCGATGCGCTGGTGCTGATGCCCACCGGCGGCGGCAAAAGCCTGTGCTACCAGATTCCGGCCATCGTGCGCCAGCAGCAGGGGCTGGGCTGCAGCATCGTCGTCTCGCCGCTGATTGCGCTGATGCACGACCAGGTGGGGGCGCTGCACGAGGCCGGGGTGGATGCCGCATTCCTCAACTCATCGCAATCCTACGAGCAGGCGCAAGAGGTCGAATGGCGCTTGCAAAGCGGGCAAATCACGCTGCTGTACGTGGCCCCTGAGCGGCTGGTCACGCCGCGCTTTTTGGGCCTGCTCGATGCCTTGTACGCCCAGGGGCAACTGGCCCTGTTTGCCATTGACGAGGCGCATTGCGTCAGCCAATGGGGCCACGACTTTCGCCCCGAATACCGCCAACTGGCCCTGCTGCACGAGCGCTATGCGGGCGTGCCGCGCATCGCCCTGACCGCCACCGCCGACGACCTGACCCGTGCCGACATGGTGCAGGGCCTGCACCTGCAAAACGCGCAGCAGTTCATCAGCAGCTTTGACCGGCCCAACATCCGTTACCGCATCGTCGAAAAAAAAGATGCCTTTGCGCAGCTGCAGCGCTTTATCCAGCACGAGCACGCGGGCGATGCCGGCGTGGTCTATGCCCAGTCGCGCCGCCGCGTCGAAGAGCTGGCCGAGAAGCTGCAGCAGTCCGGCATCCACGCCTTGCCCTACCACGCCGGGCTGCCGCCCGAGGTGCGGGCCCGCCACCAGCACCGCTTTTTGCGCGAAGAAGGCGTGGTGATGGTCGCCACCATCGCCTTTGGCATGGGCATCGACAAGCCCGATGTGCGCTTTGTGGCCCACGTCGATATGCCCAAAAACATCGAAAGCTACTACCAAGAAACCGGCCGCGCCGGGCGCGATGGGCTGCCCGCGCAGGCGTGGATGGCCTACGGCCTGGCCGACGTGGTGAACCAGCGGCGCATGATTGACGAGGGCGAGGCCGAGGAAGCCTTCAAAGCCATTCTGCGCGGCAAGCTCGATGCCCTGCTCGCCCTGGCCGAGGCCACCGACTGCCGCCGCCAGCGCCTGCTGGCCTACTTTGGCGAAGCCAGCGGCCCGTGCGGCAACTGCGACAACTGCCTGCAGCCGCCAGCGCTGTGGGATGGCACGGATGCGGCGCGCAAGCTGCTGTCCACCATCTACCGCGTACACCAAAAAAGCGCCCTGACCTTTGGTGCGGGGCACATCATCGACGTGCTGCGCGGCAAAGATTCAGACAAAGTGCGCCAGTACGGGCACGAGGCCATTTCCACCTTTGGCGTGGGCGCACAGTACTCGGAGGCGCAGCTTAAAGCCATCATGCGCCAGCTGCTGGCCACCGGCGCACTGGGCCTGCACAAGGTGACCAGCGAAAACAGCGGCCATGTGTTTGACACGCTCACGCTGACCGATGCCTCCCGCGCCGTGCTGCAAGGCCAGGTGCAGGTGCTGCTGCGCGAAAGCTTGGCCGCCACCCGCACGCGCCGCCCCAAAGCCACCCCGGCCAACGTCGCCGCGCAAGACCTGGGGCCGGACGCGCAGGCGCGCTTCATCAACCTCAAAGCCTGGCGCAGCGAAGTGGCCAAGGCGCACGACCTGCCTGCCTACGTCATCTTCAACGATGCCACGCTGGTGGGCATTGCCCAGCGCAACCCGCAAACCCTGGCCGATTTGCACGGCATCAGCGGCATCGGCACCAAAAAACTCGAAGCCTATGGGGCGGAAGTGTTGCGCGTGATTCAACCGGGCACCAAACTATAAAAATGGCCGTGGCCCAACATCCATCCACTGTGTCCACACAGGAGCGTCCGTGAAGTTCTTATCCTCCCGCCTCCCCGCCCGCACCTTCCCCCTGCGCCACCGTATGCGCCTGCCGTTGGTGGGCCTGGCCTTGCTGGGCAGCCTGCTGCTCAACGGCTGCGCCGTCATGAGCCCGGAAGAATGCACCCATGCCGACTGGTACGCCCTGGGCCAAGAAGACGGCGCCAAGGGCCGCGACAGGCAGTACCTGCAGGAGCGCATCAGCGACTGTGCGAAAGCACAGGTGGCCGCCGACACGGGCCGCTACGCGCAAGGCTATGCCCAGGGGCTGCAGCAGTATTGCGTGGTTGAAAACGCCTTCTCGCTCGGTGCCAATGGGGGCCAGTACAAGGGCGTGTGCCCTGCGGCCATCGACCCGCAGTTTCGCCGCCGCTTTGATGCGGGCCGTGCGATCTATGACACCCGGCAGGAAGTCAAACGCCTGCAAGAGCGCATCAACGACAAAGAGCGCGAGCTGACCCAAACCCACAAGGACGAGGAGCGCAAGCTGCGCGACCCCAAAAGCGCCGACGAACGCCGCCGCATCCAGCGCGATTTTGAGCAGCGCCGCCACCGGCTGCGCTCTGAGATCGAGCAACTGGACCGCCAGCTGTACCGCGCCCGCGACCAGCAATACGATGCAGAGCGCCGGGGCCGACAATACCAATAGCTTCAACCGCTGATAAAAAAAGGGTTTCAGGAACAAAAGTACCTGAAACCCTTTTTTTATGAGTGAAAATAGCTATTTTATTAATAGCTTCTTAGGTCTGGCTGTGTTGCTTAGCCCTGGTCGCCGCCGCCCACGGGCAGCACGGTGCCAGTGATGTAGGAGGCGTCGTCCGAGGCCAGGAACAGGATCGGGTCGGCCTGCTCGTCCAGCGTGCCGTAGCGCTTCATCAGGCTGCTGTCGATCGACTGGGTGTAGATCTGCTGGTACCAGGCTTTTTCCTGCTTGCCCTGTGTCTGGGTATTGCGCGGGATGAGACGCGGGGGGGCTTCGGTGGCACCGGGCGCGGTGGCATTGACGCGGATGCCGCGCTCGCCGTTTTCAAAGGCCAGGCAGGCGGTCAGGGCATTGACACCGCCTTTGGCCGCGCCGTAGGGCACGCGATTGACACCGCGCGTGGCGATTGACGAGACATTAACGATGCTGCCTTTGCCGTTGGTCAGCATGTGTGTGATGGCGGCGCGGCAGCACCACAGCGTGGGAAAGAGCGAGCGGCGCACTTCGGCCTCGATCTCGGCTTCGGCGTAGTGCTCGAAGGGCTTGGTCCAGATGGTGCCGCCGACGTTGTTGATGAGGATGTCCAGACGGCCAAAGCGATCGACGGCGGCGTCCATGACGCGCTGGCACTCGGCAAACTTTTCCAGGTCGGCGGTGAGGCTGAGCACATCCATCTTGGTGCTGCTGGCGATGTCTTTGGCCACGTCGTGCACCAATTCCGAACGGTCCACCAGCACCAGGGTGCCTTTTTCCTTGGCCATTTTTTCGGCCACGCGCTTGCCGATGCCTTGTGCGGCACCGGTGATGACGGCCACTTTTTTCTTGAAACGGTTGCTCATGTTTGCTCCGGAAGAAAGGGTCTGAACAGGCTCTCAAAACGCGTGGCGCAGGCCGACCATTAGACCGGTCTGGTTGCGTCCGGCCAGCGGGGCCAGAGCCGTGTTGCTGGCACCCACCGAGGGCGAGAAGCGGGCCTTGCCATCGTTGCGCATGAAGCCGAGTGTGGTGTAGGCCGCCGTGCGCTTGGAGAAGGCATAGGTGCCACGCAGCACCAGCATCTGGGCACCGTCCGCGCTGTCCTTGTAGTCAAAGCCGTAGTACTGGGCCTCCAGCGTCACGGCGGTGTTCAGGGGGTGGGACACGCCCAGTGACCACAGGGTGCTCTTGCGCTGGGCCGGGACGGCGGCTTCGTTCCTGCGCTGCATGTAGTTGGCGACCAGCTTGGTCTTCCCCAGCAGGACGTAGCCGTTGAGCGCCAGGCGCCGATCCGACTTGTCGCTCAGGTCGGCCCCACCCGTGGGACGGTTGTCACGCCCGTTCTGTTCATCGACCCAGGTGCCCACGCCCCAGGTGGGGGCGTCGTACTTCAGCACCGCAGACCAGGAGCGGCACTCGCTGCTGTTGCTGCTTTCGCCGGGGCAGGAGAGACCATCGCGGCCCAGGCTGTACAGCACGCCCGCTGTCACGCCGCCAAACTTGCCCAGGTAGGCCAGCGCGTTGTCCAGACGCGGGCCGGCCAGATAGGTGTCAAAGGCACCGGTGCCATAGATTTGGGCCAGAAAGAGATCGCTATTGGCCGAGCCGGGCAGCAGCATGGAATACTGGCGGCCCAGCGACAGCGTGCCCCACTGGCCGGAGAGGCCGACAAAGGCCTGGCGGCCGAAGGCCCGGCCTCCTTGCTGGGTTTCGCCGGTGTCTAGGCCAAAGCCCGCTTCCAGGGTGAACACGGCCTTCAGGCCGTTGCCCAGGTCTTCGCTGCCGCGCAGGCCCCAGCGCGAGGCGGCGGAACCGGCAATGCTGGGCATCCGGGTGATGCTGCCGCCGGTGCTGGTGTTGTCCAGGCGCTCGATGCCGGTATCGACCAGGCCGTAGAGGGTGACGTTCTGGGCCTGGGCCGAGGTGGCTGCCCCGGCGCAGAGGAGCAAGGTGGTCGTCAGGCTTGTAGCGATGCGTTGCATGAAAAATCTCCTAAGGTTTTGGCTTGGAATTCAGGAAAGTAAGAGTGATGACTTAGACACTGGCAGCAAATTTTTCGTAGTGAAAGCTGACCGGTTCTATGGCTTGCACACGCAGGTGCTGTGCCACGGCTTCGACCATGGGGGGCGGGCCGCACAAGTAGATGTCCACATCGCCATCGTGCAGGTGGGCAGGCGTAAGGTGATGGGTCACATAGCCTTTGCGGGGCCACTGGCTGTCGTCGGCGACCACGCACACGGCGTAGCTGAAGTTGGGCAGGGCCGCCTTGAAGCTGTCCAGGCGCTCCAGGGCGACCACGTCAGCATCGGTGTTCACGCCGTAGATCAGGTGGATGGGCTGGTCGCTGCCGCCCTGGGCCACCAGCTTGTCCAGCATGGCCAGGAAGGGGGCCAGACCAGTGCCGCCGGCCAGCATGAGCACGGGGCGCACGATGTCGCGCAGGTAGAAGCTGCCGATGGGGCCGGCAAGCTTGATGGTGTCGCCGGGCTGGGCGCGGCCGGTCAGGTAGCCGCTCATCAGACCGTCGGGCACGTTGCGGATCAGAAAGCTCACCTTGCCGTCGTGCGGCATGGAGCTGAAGGAATAGGCACGCGTTTGGGTGGTGCCGGGCACTTCCAGGTTGGCGTATTGGCCGGGCAGGAAAGACAGTTTGTTCAGGCTGGGGCCTTGTAGCACCAGGCTGATGGTGCTAGGCGAGAGCTGGTGAACTGCTTCAATGGTGGCGGTCAGGGTGGCTTGCTTGATCTTGCACACCTCGGACGAGACGGGCACGTTCACCACGCAGTCGCTTTGGGGGAACATTTGGCAGGTGAGCACTTGGCCTAGGCGGGCTTCTTCCTCGCTCATGGCATCTTCGATGTAAAACCCCAGGTCGTATTGGCCAGACTCGGCTTTGCATTTGCAAGCGCCACACGCGCCATCGCGGCAGTCGATGGGCACATTGACACCCTGGCGGTAGGCGGCATCGGCCACCGTTTCCGTAGCATTGCAGTCGATGAAGCGGGTTACGCCGTCCTCGAAGTTCAGGGCGATTTTGAAAGTCATGTTCGTCTCCAAGAGGGAAAACCGGCCCGCACCACGCCTTTTGAAATCAGGGGGTGCAGGCGCAGGCCGCATGGCGGCCCGCTTCAAGGGGCCGCCCAGAGGTCGGGACAGGGTTAGGGTTGGTTCCTAGATGTGGTACACGTCCAGAACGTGGCGAACGTAGTCGGTCTTGAGAACCACTTTCTTGTCCTGAATGATGGGCTGCTCGCCAGTCACGTCCAGGGTGTAGAAGCTGGTGCCACAGAAGTGGTCGGTGTGGTTGTAGCGCACGCTCATGGTGTGCCAGTTAAAGCGCAGCTTGACGGTTTTTTCGCCCTGCTCCAGCACCTCGATGTTGCTGATGTGGTGGTTGGTGCGGGTGTCCGGGATGGTTGCGCTGGAGCGCTCGGTGCGGATGCGAAACACTCGGTCTTCCAGCCCGGCGCGGCGGCCGTACCAGATGAGCGAGATTTCGCTTTGCGGGTCTTCGGTCAGCTCGCCATCGTCATCCCAGGCAGGCACCCAGAAGGTGCAGTTTTCAGCGTATAGGGCCAGCCAGCTGTCCCAATCGCGCTCGTCTAGGTAGCGGGCTTCGCGGTACAGGAAGGCGCACAGGTTTTCGTAAGAAATCGACATATCAATGGTCTCCTTGGGGCTGGGGCTTACTGGGTGGCAGATTCGTCAGACTCGGCAGCAATGGCGGCGCGCATTTGCTCCAGCCAGTAGCTGTGCTGGGCCACGTAGAGGCCTTCGTCTTCGGTCTTGACGCCCGACAGGATGGGTTTGAGGCCGATTTTGTCGGCTTCGGTATCGGGGCCTTCTACCCAATGCTCGGCACCACGCGACATGTCGTTCCACTCCAGCGCCCGGCCCATGAAGCCTTCTTGGCAGGCGCGGAATTCTTCCAGGTCGTCCGGCGTGGCCATGCCAGTGGCGTTAAAGAAGTCTTCGTACTGGCGAATGCGGTGGGCGCGTGCTTCGGCCGATTCGCCCTTGGGAGCGATGCAGTAGATGGTGACTTCGGTGCGATCGACAGCCAGTGGGCGGAACACGCGGATTTGCGAGCTGAACTGGTCCATCAGGTACACGTTGGGGTACACGCACAGGTTGCGCGAGTTGTTGATCATCCACTCGGCCTTGGCTTCGCCAAATTCCTTGACCAGGCGTTCGCGCTGTTCCATGAGCGGGCGGTCTTCGGGGTTGTCCCAGCGTGTCCACAGCAGCAGGTGGCCGTTCTCGAACGAGTAGGAACCGCCGCCTTTTTTCGCCCAGCCACCAGCGCTCATGGCGTTGATGTCGTCGCCGCTGTCGCGGCTCTTGCGCTGCGCTTGCGTGGCGGCGTAGTTCCAGTGCGTGGCGGTGACGTGGTAGCCGTCGGCGCCGTTTTCGGCCTGCAGCTTCCAGTTGCCTTCATACACGTAGGAGGAGGAACCACGCAGCACTTCCAGGCCCTCGGGCGACTGGTCCACGATCATGTCGATGATGACCTTGGACTCACCCAGAAAGTCTTCCAGCGATTGCACGTCCGGATTCAGGCTACCGAACAGGAAGCCACGGTAGGACGCGAAGCGTGCGACCTTCTTCAGGTCGTGCGAGCCTTCGCAGTTGAAGCTGTCGGGGTAGCCGGTTTCGGTGGGGTCTTTGATCTTGAGCAGCTTGCCCGAGTTGTTGAACGTCCAGCCGTGGAAGGGGCAGGTGAAGCTGCCCTTGTTGCCATGCTTAAAGCGCGTGAGCGTGGCCCCCCGGTGTGCGCAAGAGTTGATGAAGCAGTTGAGCTGGTTGTCCTTGTTGCGCGTGATGAAGACCGGCTGACGACCAATTTTGGTGGTGTAGTAGTCGTTGATCTTGGGCAGCTGGCTCTCGTGGGCCAGGTACACCCAGTTGCCTTCAAAGATGTGCTCCATCTCCAGCTCGAACAATTCGGGGCTGGTGAACATTTCGCGCTTGCAGCGGAAGTTGCCCTTGACTTTGTCTTTCTCGATGAGCGAATCGAGATATTCCTTGGTGATGCCCATGGTCACGGTCTCCTGGTTTTTGGTGGAATGGAGCGGTCATGGTAGGCGGGGGAAAAGTTGCTAAATATCCGTTTTCTGCACGATAACTATCCGTTCTGTGCAGAAATTGCGGCTTTGCATGAAGTGGATACGGATCGTGCAGGAAATGGATATTCGGTCTGGGCGGCTAGCCCCTAACCTACGCTGCCTACTTCAAATTACTCAAGGAGACAACACCCATGGCATTCAAACTGAAGACCACTGCGCTATTGACGACCCTGTCCCTGGCTTGCTTGGCCGGGGGCGCTCATGCCGCAGGCGACAAGATCAAGGTCGGCCTGATGATGCCCTACACCGGCACCTACGCCGCGCTGGGCGCCGCCATGACCAACGGCTTCAAGCAGTACGTGGAAGAAAACGGTGGCAAGCTGGGTGGCCGCGAAGTGGAGTACGCCGTGGTGGACGATGAGTCCAACCCGGCCAAGGCCACCGAGAATGCCAAGAAGCTGGTCTCGCGCGAGAAGGTGGACGTGCTGATCGGCACGGCCCACTCGGGCGTAGCGCTGGCCATGGCCAAGGTGGCGCGTGACAGCAAGACGATCATGATCGCCTCCAACGCGGGTGCCAACGATCTGACCGGCTCGCTGTGCTCGCCGTACATCTTCCGCTCGTCGTTCTCGGCCTGGCAGCCGTCCTACGCCATGGGCGAGGCGCTGGCCAAGAAGGGGCTGAAGAACATCGCCACCGTGACCTGGAAGTATTCCTTCGGCGAAGAGTCGGTGGCCGGCTTCAAGGAAGCGTTTGAAAAAGGCGGCGGCAAGGTGGTCAAGGAAATGACCCTGCCCTTCCCGAACGTGGAGTTCCAGCCCTTCCTGACCGAGATTGCCTCGCTCAAGCCCGATGCGGTGTTTGTCTTCTTTGCGGGCGCAGGCGCGGCCAAGTTTGTCAGCGATTACGCAGCGGCAGGACTCAAAAGCAGCATCCCGCTGTACGGCCCCGGCTTCCTGACCGATGGCAATCTGGATGCGATGGGCGCCGCCGGCGAAGGCCTGCTGACCACGCTGCACTATGCCGACGGCCTGACCAATCCCAAGGATGTGGCCTTCCGCGCCAAATACGTCACCAACCACAAGATTCAGCCCGACGTGTACGCCATTCAGGGCTACGACGCGGCGCAGATGTATGCAGCGGGCCTGCGCGCTGCCGGTGGCGACCCGACCAAGAAGGAAGAGGTCATCAAGGGTATGGAGTTGGCCACCATCGACAGCCCACGCGGCAAGTTCACCCTGTCGCGCGCACACAACCCGGTGCAGGACATCTACATGCGCCAGGTCAAGAGCGGCGGCAACATCATGCTGGAAGTGGTGTCGCCCAAGCTGGAAGACCCGGCACGCGGCTGCAAGCTGTAAGCCACTGGCTTTCTCTCCACACCTTTAATACCTAAAGTTTTTGTCGTCCCGGCAGGCGCTGTCCTGCCGGGCGGGGGATAGTCATGGATTTCGCAAACTTCCTGATCCAGACGCTGAACTCGCTGCAGTACGGCTTGCTCCTTTTCCTGGTGGCAAGCGGGCTGACGCTGGTGTTTGGCATCATGGGGATCATCAATCTGGCGCACGGTAGCTTCTACATGATCGGCGCCTATCTGGCTTTTGTACTCACCAGCGCCACAGGCAGTCTGGTGCTGGCGGTGGTGCTGGGCATACCGCTGGCTTTGCTTTTTGGCGCTTTCCTGGAATGGGCGCTGTTTTCTCACCTGTACAAGCGCGACCACCTGGAGCAGGTGCTGCTGACCTACGGGCTGATCCTGATTTTTGAACAGTTGCGCGCGCTGCTGGTGGGCGACAACGTGCATGGGGTGCCGATTCCGGCCTTTCTGGACGCATCGATCCAGTTGACCGAGGTGATGAGCTACCCGGTCTATCGCCTGGCCATTTCGGCGGTGTGCATCGTGCTGGCCGTGGCGCTGTACTACCTGATCCAGCGCACGCGCCTGGGGATGATGATCCGCGCGGGCAACGACGACCGCGGCATGGTTGAGTCGCTGGGCATCAACATCGACATGATCTACCGTGTGGTGTTTGCCCTGGGCGTGGCCATGGCCGCGCTGGCGGGCATGCTGGCGGCGCCCATTTCTTCGGTGTTCCCCAACATGGGCAGCCATGTGCTGATCATTTCGTTCGTGATCGTGGTCATTGGCGGCATCGGTTCGGTCTGGGGCGCGTTGGTGGCGGCGTTGATCGTGGGTTTTGCCGACACCTTCGGCAAGGTGCTGATTCCCGAGCTGTCGGGCATCGTGGTCTATGTGGTGATGGCCGTGGTATTGCTCTGGCGCCCCGAAGGCATCCTGAAGAAAGCTTGACACCATGAACAACACATACGCTTCCCTAATCGTCAAACTGATCGCCCTGGCCGCCATTGCCTGCGTGCCGCTGACGGGCGAGTCGTTCTATATCGAGATCATCGCCAAGGTGCTGATCATGGCCATCTTTGCTATGAGTCTGGACCTGCTGGTGGGCTTTACCGGCCTAGTCAGCTTTGGCCACGCCGCCTACTTTGGCATTGCGGCCTACGCCGCCGCGCTGCTGACAGTGCGCTATGAAACGGCCAACCTGTGGCTGGCGCTGCCCGCCTCGGTCGCGGTGTCGGCGCTGGCCGCGCTGGTGATCGGTCTGTTTGTGCTGCGCACCAAGGGCATCTACTTCATCATGGTGACGCTGGCCTTTGCGCAGATGGCGTACTTCATCTTCCACGACACGCCCCTGGGCGGTGGCTCGGACGGGATGTACCTGAACAACAAGCCCTCGGCGTCCATCTTTGGCTGGGAGCCGTTCGACCTGAGCAACGAGGTACACATGTTCTATTTCGTTCTGGGGATGGTGGTGCTGGTGTACCTGTTCCTGCACCGCGTGCTGCAGTCGCCCTTTGGCCGCGTGCTGGTGGGCATCAAGAGCAACGAGCACCGCATGCAGTCGCTGGGCTACTTCACCTTCCGCTACAAGCTGGGCGCGTTCACGCTGGCCGGTGCGCTGGGCGGGCTGGCAGGCTTTTTGTATGCCGTGCTGCTGGGCTTTGTCACGCCCGAGCTGCTGTCCTGGCACGAGTCGGGCAACGTGCTGCTGATGGTGATTCTGGGCGGCATGGGCAACCTAGGCGGCGCCATGGTCGGGGCCTTTGCCTTTGAAGCCATGCGCGAAGTGTTTGCCGACCTGACCAAATACTGGCAGCTGCTGATGGGCGGCGTGATTGTGGGCGTGGTGCTGTTCCTGCCCGGTGGTCTGGCCGGTGTGCCGGGTCGCATCCAGCGTGCCCTGCAAGGGGGAGAAGCCAAATGAGCACGAATGCAAGCCAAGAAGTGTTGCTGCAAGCGACCAAACTGACGCGCCGCTTTGGCGGTCTGGTGGCCAACCAGGATTTGGATGTGACGTTGGAGCGCGGCATGATCCATGTGCTGCTCGGCCCCAACGGGGCGGGCAAATCGACCTGCATCAACATGCTCTCGGGCGATCTGCCGCCCAGCGAGGGCAAGATCGAGTTCATGGGCCGGGACATTACGCACCTGACGGCAGCGCAGCGTTCGCAGGTCGGAATTGGGCGCAGCTACCAGCGCACCAACATCTTCCCGCAGTTCACCGTGCTGGAGAACGTGCGCCTGGCCGCGCAGTCGCGCCGCCAGCAGCCCTGGCGCATTTTCAGCAAGGCCATGGAACAGAAATGGGCGCTGGAAAAAGCACGCGCCTGCATCGAAGAGGCGGGTCTGGGCAAACGCGTCGATTGGGTGTCGGGCGTGCTCAGCCACGGTGAGCAGCGCCAGCTGGAGATTGCCATGGTGCTGGCCACCGATGCGCAGGTGCTGCTGCTCGATGAACCGCTGGCAGGCATGGGCTCGGAAGAATCGGCCAGCATGGTCGAGGTACTCAAGCGCCTGCGCCAAACGCGCGGCATCTTGCTGGTTGAGCACGACATGGATGCCGTGTTTGCCGTGGCCGACATGATCACCGTGATGGTCAATGGCTTGTTGCTCGAATGCGGGCCACCGGTACAAATCAAGGCCAGTGTTGCCGTGCAACAGGCCTATCTGGGGACGGAGGAGAGTTTCCATGTCTAACATGCTGCTTGAAGCCAAAGAAATCCACACCTACTACGGTGCCAGCCACATCCTGCACGGTATCGACTTTCACATCCGCGAAGGTGAGGGCATTGCCCTGATGGGGCGCAACGGCATGGGCAAGTCCACGCTCATCAAGAGCATGCTGGGCGTGGTGCGTCCGCGCCATGGCCGCGTGCTGGTGCGTGGCGACGACCGCAGCAAGGCACGCACTTACCAAATTGCCCAGCAAGGCATTGCCTATGTGCCCGAGGGACGCGGCATTTTCAAAAGCCTGACGGTGCGCGAAAACCTGCAGATGTCGGCACGCGCCGGTGTCGATGGGCGGCGTGAGTGGACGTTCGACCGCGTGATGGCCACCTTCCCGCGCCTAGGCGAGCGCATCAATAACGGCGGTTGGCAACTGTCGGGTGGCGAGCAGCAAATGCTCACCATTGGCCGTGCGCTGATGACCAACCCCGACCTGCTGATTCTGGACGAGGCCACCGAGGGCTTGGCCCCGCTGATTGCCATGGAGATCTGGCGCATCATTAAAGAGATTCGCAAGACAGGTATTGCCACCGTGATCGTGGACAAGAATCACGGCGCGGTCACCAGCATCTGCGACCGGGCCATGATTTTGGTGAAAGGCCAAATCGTGTTCGACGGCACCAGCGCTGAGGTGCAGAACAATCCTACCCTGATTCAAACCCACCTCGGAGTCTGAGCTGCACCGCGCTACAAGGAGATCGACATGCAATACAAAGCCCTGGACATGATTCACGATGAGCACCGGGCGCTGGCCGCTATGCTCAACGGTATGCGCACTATCGCCACAGGCATCCGGGACGGACGGATGAAGGTGGACTTTGCGCTCTACGCAGCCATGATTCGCTACATGGAAGAGGTGCCCGAAAAGCTCCACCACCCCAAAGAAAACGAATACCTGTTTGCCCTGCTGCGCCTGCGCACCGATGCGGCCAACCCCATCCTCGCGCGGCTGGAAGCTGAGCACCAAGCAGGCGGCAAGCGCATCCACGCCTTGCGCACAGCGCTGAAAAACTACCAAACGGCGGGGGAGGCTGGCTTTGCTGCGTTCTTTACCATCCTCAACGACTACGTGGCCGATGAGTGGCAGCACATGAACACCGAAGAGCACGAGATCTTCCCTCTGGCACGCCAGTACCTGCTGCCAGAAGACTGGGCCGTGATTGAGGCAGCCTTTTTGGCCAACGACAACCCCTGGCAGGGAAAGCGCGGGGAGTACGAGGCGCTTTTTTCGCAAATTGTGAACACGGCACCGGCCCCCGTCGGCCTAGGAGGGGTGGTGTGAATAAGCCCCTGCAAGCGCCCTTCGCCTGGGACGATGGCTATTTGGTCGGGCATAGCGCCATGGACGATACCCACCGAGAATTTGTCGATTGCCTGAACGCCGTGCTGAAAGCCCCGGACGATGGTTTACTCGCCGCGCTTGATGCTTTTGCCGCCCACGCGCAAGCGCATTTCGACGAGGAAGACCACTGGATGCGCAGCACCAACTTCCCGCCGGGCGACTGCCACCTTGATGAGCACGCCAAGGTGCTGGCCTCGGTCAGCGCCGTACGCGAAGCCTTGCGCGAAGACCAGGAGGGCAATGCGGCCTGGTGCCGGGAGCTGGCCCAGGCCTTGCAGGACTGGTTTCCGGGGCATGTCCAGCACCTGGACTCGGCTCTGGCCACCTGGCTGGTGCATCGCACCCACGGCGGGCGGCCACTGGTGTTGCGGCGCAAAACCGCCTGCACCAACAGGCTTTAAGCTTCACCCGCGCGGGACGCGTAAACAGGTTTTAAGGGATTGCCATGTCTTTGTCGCGGGATTTTTCCGCTTCTGCTCTGACGGCCGGTTTTTTAGCCGTCCTGATCTCCTACTCTGGGCCGCTGCTAATCTTCTTTCAGGCAGGGCAATCGGCCGGGGTTTCGCCCGCGATGATGGCCTCCTGGGTCTGGGGCATCTCGATTGGAGCGGCCATCTCGGGCATCGTGCTGAGCTGGTGGCTGCGCGTACCGGTGATTACCGCCTGGTCGGCCCCGGGCACGGCGCTGCTCATTACGCTGTTCCCGGACATCAGCATCCACCAGGCCGTTGGCGCTTATCTGGTGGCGGGTGCCATCTTGCTGGCGATTGGCCTGTCCGGCAGTTTTGATTGGCTGATGCAGCGCATTCCCAAAGGCATCGCCTTCGGCATGATGGCCGGCATCCTGTTCCAGTTTGGTACTGGGGCCTTCCAGCCAGCTGCCAGCATGCCGTTGCTGACTTTCGGGATGGTGTTGGCCTACCTGTTGTGGAAACGCTTTTTCCCGCGTTACTTCCTGGTGCTGGTGCTGCTCACCGGGGTGGCCTTGAGTGCCATCAGTACCGGCGGCCTGGCTGTGGGCGAGATTGACCTGTCGCCCACCTGGCCCATCTTCATCGCACCTGAATGGCATGGCGGTGCCATCCTCAGCCTGGCACTGCCGCTGGTGCTGGTTAGCCTGACCGGACAGTTTTTGCCCGGCATGGCCATTTTGCGCGGGGCAGGCTACGCCACCCCGGCCAAGCCGATCGTGGCCGTCACCAGCCTAGCCTCACTGGGCGTGGCGATGGTGGGGGGCATCAGCATCGTGATTGCCGCCATCACTGCCGCTCTGTGTACTGGTAAAGAGGCGCACGACGACCCAAGCAAGCGCTACATCGCCGGGATCGCAAATGGGCTGTTCTATCTGGTGGGGGGGTGCTTTAGCGGCGCCATCATCGGGCTGTTTACCGCCCTGCCCTCGGCCTTCATTGCCGTGCTGGCCGGCCTGGCGCTGCTGGGGGCGATTGCCGCCAACCTGGCCGGAGCGCTGGGCGAGGTCGATCAGCGCGAGGCCGCCGTTATTACCTTTGTCGCCACCGCCTCCGGCATGAGCTGGCTGGGCCTGGGTTCGGCCTTCTGGGGCATCGTCATCGGCCTAGTGGCCCACTTTCTTTTGCGCCCCCGGCCCAAGCAGTAGTATCCAGTGTCCCCTCGTCGTTCAATAGGAAGTAGGAGGGGGTCGCCCTTCTTACCCTGCTTCGTATTCTTCTTATTTGTGTCGTGTAAGCCTCATGCTGCTTCGAATCATTGAAATCCTGTTTCCGATGTTTGCCATCACCGCACTCGGCTACGGTGTCGGGCGCACCCTCCAGCCTGACCTGTCGCACGCAAACAAGCTGAACATGGATGTCTTCGTCCCGGCGCTGGTATTTGCCGCGCTGGCCAACAAGGCGTTGGATATCAACGCCTACCTGCCGCTGGTACTGGCCGGCACGCTGGCTGTGGTTGGCTCCGGCGTTTTGGCTTGGGCCGTTGCACGGGGGACAGGCATCGCCGTCAAGACCTTGGTGCCCCCCATCATGTTCAACAACTGCGGCAACCTGGGGCTGCCGCTGGTCGTGCTGGCGTTCGGCGAACAAGCGCTGGCCCCCATGGTGGTGTTGTTCATGGTCTCCAACCTGCTGCACTACTCTTTTGGTGTCTGGTTGTTTGACCGCCGGGTTCGCTGGTTCACGGTGTGGAAAGTACCCACGGTGGTCGCCGCTTTTCTCGGTTTGCTGGTCAGCCTCACCCAGTTCGAGGTCTGGCCGCCGCTGCTGACATCGATCCGCATGCTCGGCGAGATCTCTATTCCGCTGATGCTCTTTGGCCTGGGGGTGCGCATCGCCAGCTCACGCATCGCATCGATCGGTTTTGGCCTGTTTGGCGCAGTGCTGCGCCCGGCCATCGGCATAGCCTTGGCCTGGCTCATCCTGCAGGTGGTAGTGCTGCCACCTACCGAGCAGGCGCTGCTGCTGGTGTTTGGTGCCTTGCCACCTGCTGTGCTCAACTTCATGTTCGCCGAGCGCTACCACCAGGAACCGGAAAAGGTCGCCTCCATGGTGCTGATCGGCAACCTCACCTCGGTGCTGTTTTTGTCGTTTGCGCTGGCCTTGGTCTTGAACTGAAGCCTTGCCTAGCGCTGCTTCAGCACCTCAGAGGGCAGCCGACCAAACGTCTCACGGTAGATTTCGGCAAAGCGCCCCAGATGGGTAAAGCCGTACTCCAGCGCCAGCGCGGTGATGTTGGCGAACTGGCTGTTCGGGTCTATTAGCGCGTTGTGCACGGCTTGCAGTTTTCTTTGCCGAATAAAGTGCTTGGGCGTGGTTTTGGCGTGCCGCTCGAACAGGTGGTAGATCGACCGCGTGCTCATGCGTGCCTGGGTAGCCAGGCTTTTCACGCACAGGTCGCTCGTGATGTTGTCGTCGATGTAATGCACCAGGCGCTCAAAGGAGACATCCAGCAGTGTTGGCTTTTCCAATGACACGTTGTGGTTCAGCATGGTCATCAACTTGGTGGCGATCACGCGGCTGTAATGGTTGAGCAGCCACGGCTGGAGGCTCTCAGCCTCCGCTTCGGCCTCTTGGCAGATCAGTGTGAGCAGGTATAGCAGGCTTTCGAGAGAATCAAACCGGTAGGGCATGGGTTTGAAGCGAATGCCCTCTTGGGGATGTTGCCATTGGTGCTCGGCACAAGTGTTGTGCAGCAGGTACGAGGGCAGGCGCAAGATAAATTTTTCGCAATCCTCGGAATATGTCAGATCGACTGGGTCGTCGGGGTTGATGAGCATCAACTGCCCCTCCGACAGGCTAATGCTGTCATGGCCCAGCTCGTAACGGCACTGGCCGCGCAAAATGAATTGCAGGTGGTAAATGTCGTGCAACCGCTCTGAAACGACCCGCACCTGGTTCCCATAGGCCAGTCGGCACAGGTCAATATTGCCAAATTTGCGGTGGGCCAAAGCGGCTTTGCCACTGCCCCCCCGTCGCAGACTCAGGCCATGGTTGCCAACATGCTCATTAACATATTCCGAAACGGCAAAAGGATCCGCATGGTGGAAAACGGTACTCGTCTCTTTTAGGAACGAGAAGCAGCGAATGGGTCGGCTGGCGCACGCAGAGGCGGGCGCAATAGAGATCGGTTGCATAACTTCAACGCCCCTTGAAAAGGGCAGAGCAGATCCGCCCACGAAGGCGGGCAGACCATAGAAATTTGTCAATT
>JAANMY010002450.1_pt1 | contig 17530 bp, 18 predicted proteins | sample 7279691 | NCBI WGS metagenome assembly JAANMY01 (sample SAMN14094543, study PRJNA606508) | bioreactor metagenome | isolation source: A lab-scale SPAN reactor treating ammonium-rich wastewater day 388 | place: Ireland: Galway | collected 2018-02-07
CTTCGCGCCGATCGCCGCCTTCCGCCACCACGACGCGAGGTCATCGTTGGTCGTGATCGGCTTGGTGCACCTGAAGATGAGACGAAGCTGCAGGTGGTCCTGCAGGTTCTCGCCGACGCCGGGAAGGTCGTGGTGGACGGGGATGCCGAAGCGCTGCAGCAGCGCGCCCGGTCCGATGCCCGAGAGCTGGAGGAGTTGCGGGCTCTGCAACGCGCCCGCCGCGACGATGACCTCGGCCCGCGCCGACACGCGCTTCGTCGCGCCGGCCTGCCGATACTCGACGCCGGTCGCGCGGCCATCCTCGACGACGATGCGCGTCGCATGCGCGTGGGTCTCGACCGCGAGGTTCGGCCGTCCGCGCGCGGGCTTCAGGTACGCGACCGCCGTGCTGCAGCGCCAGCCGCGGTCGGTGAAGAGCTGGTAGTAGCCGACGCCCTCCTGCACGCCGCCGTTGAAGTCGTCGGTGCGCGGCACCCCGAGTTCGCGCGCGCCGGAGATGATCGCTTCGATCAGTTCGTGCTTCTCGCCGATGTCGGAGCACTTGAGCGGACCGTCGCCGCCGTGCGCCGGCGAGGCGCCGCGCTGGTTGCCTTCGCTGCGGATGAAATACGGCAGCACGTCGCGCCATCCCCACCCGCGGTTGCCCGCCGCGGCCCAGCGGTCGTAGTCCTCGGGCTGGCCGCGCACGTAGATGAGCCCGTTGATCGACGAACTGCCGCCCAGCCCGCGCCCGCGCGGCCAATAGATCTCGCGACCATCCATCCCCGGATCGGGATCGGTCTTGAAGCCCCAGTTGTAGACCGGATGGAACATCGTCTTGCCGTAGCCGATCGGAATGTGGATCCACAGGTAGCGGTCCTCGGGACCCGCCTCGAGCAGCAGGACGCTGTGCGTCCCGTCCGCCGACAACCGGTTCGCGAGCACGCATCCCGCGGTGCCGCCTCCCACGATCACGTAGTCGAACGCCGTCACGCCGGTCTCACCATGGACGTCTTCTTGTCGGAAATCGAATCGTCGCGTGCCGGTTGTGCGAGCATCAATCGCGCCTTACGAGGCGCGTGCCGGCGATGCGGTCGTGCAGGAAGCGCCGCGCCGGGTCGATGAACGCCCACGCCCAGGGAAGCGCGAGGACGAGCCAGCCGTAGCGCGAGTGGGTTGCGCCGACGAGCGCGACGGCGGCCATCGGGCCGAGCCAGGCCGCGGCATAACGGGCGAGCGCGCGCGTGACGGCAGGGGGCGCGCCGGCGGCATCGACGAGCGCGAGCCGCCAGGTCTTCATCGGGAGCGTTCGCCGCCCCGCCGTCCAGCTCCAGACGAAATAGACGGCGAGGACCGCGACGAGTCCGACGAGACCGACGACGCGGCCCCGACCTTCGGGAACGACCAGCGGACCCGACGGGCCCGCGGCCGGAGATACGAACGGCGCGAACGCGAATCCCGCGACGAGCGCGATCGCGGCCACGACGAGGGTTTCGTAGACGGCGGCACCGAAGCGTCGCCCGATGCCGGCTTCCGGCGCGGTCACGCCGGCGGGCGTGGGCATCGTCGATCGCGCGGCGCGTTCAGCGCGAACCGGACGACGGGTTCGACGGCTTGCCCGAAGGGGGCGTCGGTCCGGGCGCGGGCACCTTGGACCCGGACGGGCGGGACGCGAGTTCGCGTTTTTGCTCCGGCGGCAGGTTCTGGTACTGCTCCCACTTCTGCTTGACGTCGGCCTTCTTCTCGGGCGGGAGCTTGTTGATCGACTTGTACTGTTCCCGCGCTTCGCGCCGCTCGGAAGGCGACAGTTGCGCCCAGCCGCGCATCTGCTCGTGGATGCGCGCCTGCTCGTCGGGTTTCATCTGCGGGTAGCGCTGCGCGATGCCGCGCCACTTCTGCTTGCGCTGGGCGTCCATGCGATCCCACTCGGGCGCGAGCGGGGCGAGCACCGAGCGCTCCTGCGGCGAAAGTTCCGACCAGGAGGGCGACTTGAGCGCGATCTGGGCGAGCCCCGTTTCGGGGGCGAGGGCGATGAGCCCCGCCGCCGCGAGCGCCACGGTCAGTGCTGCGCGGCGGTCTTGAGCCAATTCTGGAATCCCCGGTCGAGATAGGCGTCGTAGGGGAGGTCGGACGCGAGCAGTTGCGCGTCGATCTCCTCGGCCTCGTGGATCGTTTGCCAGACCCGGTACTGCTGCCAGCCGAACACGGCTGCCGCGATCAGCACCACGCCCACCCAGACGCTGGCCCGCGCGTAGAACGGCCGTGTCCCTCCGGCGGCACCGCCGGTGCCGGCCAATGCGAACACCTCGGCATGGCGCGGTTCGGCCAGGCGAGCAAGCGCCGCCTCGCGCGCCCGGCCGAGCCGATGGATCGTGCCCGGCTTCAGCCCTGCCGCGCCGGCATCGAGGTAACTCGTTATTTTCCTTGCGATTTCCCGTTCGTCGGCGGTCATGGTTTCACCCCAAGGGCAGAGAGCATTCCCGAGAGTGCATGCACGGCCCTGGAACAGTGGGTCTTCACGCTGCCCTCGGAACAGCCCATCGCCGCCGCAGTTTCCGCCACGTCGAATTCCTCCCAGTAACGCAGGAGAAAAGCCTCGCGTTGACGCGCCGGCAGGCGGGAGAGGGCCGCTTCGATCATCGCCACGACCTCGCGCTGCTCGAGCCGGGCATGCGGTTCGACGGGCTCGCCGGCCCCGGGCTTGACCGGCAGCGTCTCGAGCGGATCGAAATCGTCGTCCTTGTCATCGCCGCGGCCCAGCGCCGAGAGCAGGACGGTCCAGGTGGAGCGTACCTTCTGGCGCCGGAAATGGTCATGGACGGTGTTCTGCAGGATGCGCTGGAACAAGAGCGGCAATTCGGTGGCTGGTTTGTCCGCGTATCGTTCCGCGAGTTTGAGCATCGCGTCCTGCACGATGTCGAGCGCCGCGTCCTCATCGCGCACGGCGTACATCGCGTGCTTGAACGCCCGCCGCTCGACGCCGGCGAGGAAGGCCGATAGTTCCTGCGAGGTCGCCAGGGCAGCGGATTCGACGGCGCCCGACGGGCGCGGTTGCCCGATTATAGGCACACCCGTGCCGTCGCCATGGTGCGCCGCACCGAGAACTTGACCGCCGGGCCCGGACCCATTAGTGTGTATCGCTGCGGGCGGTGCCCGCTTGTGTGCTGCAACAACGGTCGTACGCCTTCCCTCCGGTCGGGCCACAAGCCTGGCAGGAGCATCCCGCAGGAAGGCGGCGGAACCGGCTTCTATCCGAGCCTTGACGTCCCGCGCCCACCCCAAGGCGCGAAGCTGTCGTGCAGATCTCCGTCCCTCGCGCCTCGCGAGCGGGCGGCGTCCGGGTTCATTCGAGAGGGAATCATGCAACTCACCGGTGCGGAAATCGTCATCCGCTGCCTCCAGGACGAGGGCGTCGAGTACGTCTTCGGGTACCCGGGCGGGGCGGTGCTCAACATCTACGACGAGCTGTTCAAGCAGGACAAGGTCAAGCACGTGCTCGTGCGACATGAGCAGGGCGCGGTTCACGCCGCCGACGGCTATTCGCGCTCGAGCCGCAAGATCGGCGTCGCGCTCGTCACCTCCGGCCCGGGCGTCACCAACGCGGTGACCGGCATCGCGACCGCGCACATGGATTCGATCCCGATGGTCGTACTGACCGGCCAGGTCCCGACGCACGCGATCGGGCAGGACGCGTTCCAGGAGTGCGACACCGTCGGCATCACGCGGCCCTGCGTCAAGCACAACTTCCTCGTGAAGGACGTGCGCGAACTGGCCGCGACGATCAGGAAGGCGTTCTACCTCGCGGCGACCGGACGGCCCGGCCCGGTGCTGGTCGACATTCCGAAGGACGTGACGCAGGCCTCGGCCGAGTACGCGTACCCGAAGACCGTGTCGCTCCGCTCGTACAACCCGGTCACCAAGGGACACTCGGGCCAGATCAAGAAAGCGGTGCAGCTCCTGCTCGAGGCCAAGCGGCCGATGGTCTACGCGGGCGGCGGCGTGGTCCTGAACGACGCCTCGTCGCAGTTGACGCGGCTCGTGCGCCTGCTGGGCTTCCCGTGCACCAACACGCTGATGGGCCTGGGCGCGTTCCCGGGCACCGACCCGCAGTTCACCGGCATGCCGGGCATGCACGGGACCTACGAGACCAACATGGCGATGCAGCACTGCGACGTGCTGTTCGCGGTCGGCGCGCGCTTCGACGACCGCGTGATCGGCAACCCGAAGGACTTCTACCGGGCGGATCGCAAGATCATCCACATCGACATCGATCCCTCGTCGATCTCCAAGCGCGTCAAGGTCGACGTGCCGATCGTGGGCTACGTCGGCGACGTGCTCGACGAGATGCTGAAGCAGATCGAGGGATCGCCGGCGCGTCCGGACGCCGCGGCGCTGAAGGCGTGGTGGGGCGAGATCAAGGAGTGGCAGCGCAGGGACTGCCTGCGCTACGACAGGGGCAGCGGGCTCATCAAGCCGCAGGCGGTCGTCGAGGCGCTCTACCGGGCGACGAAGGGCGACGCCATCGTCACCTCCGACGTCGGCCAGCACCAGATGTGGGTCGCGCAGTACTACAAGTTCGACAAGCCGCGCCGCTGGATCAACTCCGGGGGGCTCGGCACGATGGGCTTCGGCCTGCCGGCCGCGATGGGCGTGCAGCTCGTGAACCCGGACGCGACGGTCGCCTGCGTCACCGGCGAAGCGTCGATCCAGATGTGCATACAGGAGCTCTCGACCTGCAAGCAATACCATCTGCCGATCAAGATCGTGAACCTCAACAACCGCTACATGGGCATGGTGCGGCAGTGGCAGGAGTTCTTCTACGGCAACCGCTACGCCGAGTCGTACATGGACGCGCTGCCCGACTTCGTGAAGCTCGCCGAGGCCTACGGCCACGTCGGATTGAAGGTCGAGAAGCCCGGCGACATCGAGGGAGCGTTGAAGGAGGCGTTCGCGCAGAAGGAGCGCCTCGTGTTCCTCGACTTCATCACCGACCAGACCGAGAACGTCTATCCGATGGTGCCCGGAGGCAAGGGGCTGACCGAGATGATCCTCGCGGAGGAGCTGTGATCATGACCGCGGCGGGGGATCGCGAATCGAATCCGGGGAGGATGTCATGAGACACATCCTCTCTATTCTGGTCGAGAACGAGGCGGGCGCGCTGTCGCGGATCTCGGGCCTGTTCTCGGCGCGCGGCTACAACATCGAGTCGCTGACCGTCGCGCCGACCGAGGACCCGACGATGTCGCGCATGACGGTGGTCACCGTCGGGTCCGACGAGATCATCGAGCAGATCACCAAGCAGCTGAACAAGCTGGTCGAGGTGGTGAAGGTCGTCGACCTCACCGACGGCAACCACATCGAGCGCGAACTGATGCTCGTGAAGGTGCGCGCCGCCGGCAAGGACCGCGAGGAGATGAAGCGGCTCGCCGACATCTTCCGCGGCCGCGTGCTCGACGTGACCGACAAGAGCTACACGATCGAGCTGACCGGGACCGGCGAGAAACTCGACGCCTTCCTCACGGCGATCGAGCCGGGCGTCATCCTCGAGACCGTGCGCACCGGCGCGTCGGGGATCGGGCGCGGCGAGAGGATCCTCAAGATCTGAGAAGGGGGAAGGGAGAAGGGGGAAGGGTGCGTCGGAGCGTCGCGCGCGCCCGGTCGAAGCAAATGGGGAGGGTCGCAGGAGGGAACGGCGGGGGAGGAACAACGGTCGATGCGGATCGACCGCTCCCTTTTCGTACTTCCCCCTTCCCGCACATGAGGAACGAACCATGAAGGTGTACTACGAGAAGGATGCGGATCTCTCCCTCGTCAAGGGGAAGAAGGTCACGATCGTGGGCTACGGCTCGCAGGGCCACGCGCACGCGCTGAACCTCAACGACTCCGGCGTCAAGGTGACGGTCGGCCTGCGCAAGGGCGGGGCGTCGTGGGACAAGGCGAAGAAGGCCGGCCTCAAGGTCGCCGAGATCGCGGACGCGGTCGCCGGCGCGGACATCGTGATGATGCTGATGCCCGACGAGCACATCGCGGCGACCTACCGGAGCGAGGTCGAGCCGCACATCAAGAAGGGCGCGACGCTCGCGTTCGCGCACGGCTTCAACGTCCACTACGGGCAGGTCGTGCCGCGCGACGACCTCGACGTGATCATGGTGGCGCCGAAGGCGCCCGGCCACACGGTGCGCTCGACCTACGCCGCGGGCGGCGGCGTGCCGATGCTGATCGCGGTGCACCAGGACGCGTCGAAGAAGGCGCGCGACATGGCGCTCTCCTACGCGGCCGCCATCGGCGGCGCCCGGGCCGGCGTGATCGAGACCAACTTCCGCGAGGAGACCGAGACCGACCTCTTCGGCGAGCAGACCGTGCTCTGCGGCGGCCTGGTGGAGCTGATCAAGGCCGGCTACGAGACGCTGATCGAAGCAGGCTACGCGCCCGAGATGGCGTACTTCGAGTGCCTGCACGAGGTGAAGCTGATCGTCGACCTGATCTACGAGGGCGGCATCGGCAACATGAACTACTCGATCTCGAACAACGCCGAGTACGGCGAGTACGCGACCGGTCCGAAGATCGTGACCGCGGAGACGAAGAGGGCGATGAGAGAGGCGCTCGACCGCATCCAGTCGGGCGAGTACGCGCGCGACTTCATCCTCGAGAACCGCGCGGGCGCGCCGACGCTCCTGTCCCGGCGGCGGCTCACCGCGCAGCATTCGATCGAGCAGGTCGGCGAGAAGCTCCGTTCGATGATGCCGTGGATCCGCAAGAACAAGCTCGTCGACCAGACGCGCAACTGAGGACGCCCTGCGCAGCCGCGCGGGGTCGGCAGGGCGGCTGGATCGGCCTCCTCGCGCTGCTGGTGGCGCTCGCCATCGTCGGCGCGCTCGCGCTGAACGCGCTGAAGGGCTACGGGGTCGCGTCGAAGCCGGCGCGTCCCGCGCCCGGCGCGCCGCCGTCCGACCCGCGCGAGCGCGCGAAAGCCGTCGAGCAGACGGTGATCGAACAGGCGCGCGAAACCGCGCGCCAGGTCGAGAAGGCCGAACGGGGCCAATGACGGCGCCGGGTTGCTCGTAAACGTGCTGCTAGAATCGGCCGGCTACGCGACCTCCCGGCGTCCATGTCAGGCTACCCGCATCCGATTCTCGCCCGCGAGGGCTGGCTGCACATCGCGATCGCGGTCGCGGTCATGCTCGCGCTCGGCTGGTTCGGCGGCACGGCGGCGGCGCTCGTCGGCCTCGCGATCGTCGCCTTCGTCGTCCAGTTCTTCCGCGACCCGCCGCGCGCGATCCCGTCGCAGCCGAACGCGATCCTGTCTCCCGCGGACGGACGCATCGTCGCGGTCGGTCTCTCGCGCGATCCCTGGCTCGAGCGCGACGCGTTGAAGATCAGCGTGTTCATGAACGTGTTCAACGTGCACAGCAACCGCAGCCCGGTCGACGGCGAAGTGAAGGGCGCGTGGTACCACGCCGGCGCGTTCGTGAACGCGGCGCTCGACAAGGCGTCGACCGCGAACGAGCGCAACGCGCTGCACCTGCGCACGCGCGAGGGCCGCGACGTCACCTGCGTGCAGGTGGCGGGCCTCATCGCGCGGCGCATCCTGTGCTACGTGAAACCGGGCGACGCGCTCGCGCGCGGGCAGCGCTACGGCTTCATCCGCTTCGGCTCGCGGGTCGACGTCTACCTGCCGCCGGACGCGCATCCGCGCGCGGCGGTCGGCGACGTGGTGTACGCCACCACATCGATCCTGGCCGAGTTCCGCTGAGCGCCACGGCCATGGTCGACTTCAACAAGCAGCGCGCGATCGCGAAGAACCGCGTCCGGCGCCGCGGCATCTACATCCTGCCCAACCTGTTCACCGTCGCGGCGCTGTTCGCGGGGTTCTACGCGATCGTGCAGGCGATGAACCAGCGCTTCGACGCCGCGGCGATCGCGATCTTCGTCGCGATGGTCCTCGACGGCCTCGACGGCCGCGTGGCGCGGCTCACGCACACGCAGAGCGCGTTCGGCGCGGAGTTCGACAGCCTCGCCGACATGGTGAGCTTCGGCGCCGCGCCGGCGCTCGTGATCTACGAATGGTCGCTGCGGGGGCTGGGCAAGCTCGGCTGGATCGCGGCGTTCGTCTACTGCGCGTCCGCCGCGCTGCGCCTCGCGCGCTTCAACACGATGCTCGAGGTCGCCGACAAGCGCTGGTTCCAGGGCTTGCCGAGTCCGTCGGCCGCGGCGCTGGTCGCGGGGTTCGTGTTCATCGCGGTCGACTACGGCGTCGCGCCGGACGCCGCCGCATGGTGGGCCTGGGGCGTCACGCTCTTCGCCGGGCTCGTGATGGTCTCGAACCTCAAGTACTGGAGCTTCAAGACGATCAATCTGAAGCGCAGCGTGCCGTTCGTCGCGGTGCTCGCGGCCGTGGTCTTCATCGCGCTCCTGTCCTACCAGCCCGCGGTCGTCCTGTTCGGCGGCTTCGTCGTCTACGCGATCTCCGGTTTCGTGGTGTCGGGCTGGTCGCTGTTGCGGCGGCGCCGCACTCCGCCCCCCGGCGCCTGAGCCGCGGAGGGCCGCCTCTTGCGGCGGTGCGGAAAATCCGGTAGCGTGAACCCCATGAGCAGCACCTCCATCGCCCGCCCCGTCGCGTCCGATCGCCTGCCGATCGCGCTCGCGCTGCGCCTGCCGGGCCTGCTGCTCCTGCGCCCCGCGCGCAGATAACCTTCCCCCTCCCTGCCGAGTCCCGCCCCGTCGCCGTCCCACCCGGACCGGCGGATCGTCGTCCATGACGCGCCACCCCGCGCCCCGAGGAACGTAGCCATGAAGCCGCACCCGAGCCGCAAATACCGACCGTTCGCCCCCGTCGCCCTCGCCGACCGGACCTGGCCGTCGAAGACGATCACCCGTCCTCCGGTCTGGTGCAGCGTCGATCTCCGCGACGGGAACCAGGCGCTGATCGAGCCGATGGACGCCGAGCGCAAGCTCCGCATGTTCAACCTGCTCGTGCGGATGGGCTACAAGGAGATCGAGATCGGGTTTCCGGCGGCCTCGCAGACCGACTTCGACTTCGTGCGGATGCTGATCGAGGAGCGCCGCATCCCCGACGACGTGACGGTACAGGTCCTCACGCAGGCGCGCGAGGCGCTGATCCGGCGCACCTACGAATCGCTGCGCGGGGCGAAGCGCGCGATCATGCACCTCTACAACTCGACCTCGACGACGCAGCGGCGCGTGGTTTTCGGCCTGCCGCGCGAAGGCATCGTCGACATCGCGGTCACCGCGGCGAAGCAGGTGCGCGACTTCGCGCTCGCGCAGCCGGACACCGACTGGACGTTCCAGTACTCGCCGGAGAGCTTCACCGGCACCGAACTCGATTTCGCGAAGGAGATCTGCGACGCGGTGACGGCGGTGTGGGCGCCGGCCACGCGCAACCCGATGATCATCAACCTGCCCGCCACCGTCGAGATGTCGACGCCGAACGTCTACGCCGACCAGATCGAGTGGATGCACCGCCACCTCGCGCGGCGCGAGCGCATCGTGCTGTCGGTCCACCCGCACAACGACCGCGGCTGCGGCGTCGCGGCGGCGGAACTCGCGCAGATGGCGGGCGCCGAGCGCGTCGAGGGGTGTCTCTTCGGCAACGGCGAGCGCACCGGCAACGTCTGCCTCGTCACGCTCGGCCTGAACCTCCACACGCAGGGCATCGACCCGGGCATCGACTTCTCCGACGTGAACGAGATCATCCGCACGGTCGAGCACTGCAACCAGCTCCCGGTGCATCCGCGCCATCCCTACGGCGGCGACCTCGTGTTCACCGCGTTCTCCGGCTCGCACCAGGACGCGATCAAGAAGGGCCTCGCGGCGCGCGCCGACGAACTCGCCCGCGGCAACGCGGTGTGGGACGTGCCCTACCTGCCGATCGACCCGGCGGACGTCGGCCGCACCTACGACGCCGTGATCCGCGTCAACAGCCAGTCGGGCAAGGGCGGCATCGCCTACCTGCTCGAGCGCGACCATGGCCTCGCGCTGCCGCGCCTGTTGCAGATCGAGTTCAGCCAGGTGATCCAGCGCATCGCGGACGCGACCGGCAAGGAACTCTCGTCCGCCGAGATCCGCGCCGCGTTCGATCGCGAATACGTCGTGTCGCTGCCGGTCGCCTACCGCGACCACCGAGCGCAGCACAGCACGACCGACGGCCGGGTCGAGCACCTCGTCGCCCAGCTCTCGATCGACGGGCGCGAGAGCCGGGCCGAGGGCGCGGGAAACGGGCCGGTCGAGGCGTTCGTGCGCGCGTTGCGCGACCGCCTCGGCGTCGACTTCCATGTGCAGAACTACCACGAGCACGCGACCGGCAGCGGCGAGGACGCGACGGCGGTGGCCTACGTGCAACTCCGCGTCGGCACCGAGACGACGGTCTACGGCGTGGGACTCGATGCGAACATCGTGACGGCGACGCTCAAGGCGGTCGTGAGCGCGGTCAATCGCGCGCTCGCGCAGGAGGCGCTCGCCCTGCCCATGTCGACCGTCGCTGCGGCATAGCTTGCGCCCCCCGAAGCGGCCTGCGGCCTCGGCTCGCGCGCGCACCGCGACGCGGCGCGTGCAGCCGCGGCTCTTCCTGCGCTTCGAGTTCGGCGGCGAGGACCGCATCGGGCCGGGCAAGGTCGCTCTGCTCGAGACCATCGAGCGCGAGCGCTCGATCAGCGCCGCCGCGCGCGCGATGGGCATGTCGTACCGACGCGCCTGGCTCCTCGTCGACACGATGAACCGGATGTTCCGCGAGCCGGTCGTCGTCGCGCGCCCGGGGCGGGCGACGGGGCGTTCGGCGGAGGTGACGCCGATGGGCGCGCGGCTGGTCGCGGCCTACCGCGACGCGGAGGAGCGCGCCGAGCGCGCGTCGTCCGCGCTCGTCGACGAGATCGTGAAGGCGCTTCGACCCGACTACCGTCCGCCGCCGGGGCGCAAGCGCGCGCGGTCGTGACCCGCGTCAGGCCGGCGGCGCCGGACTGACCAGCCGATTGTCGAGCGCCACCGTCTTCACCAGGCACCAGATCGGCATGCCGATCGCGAGGCCCATCCGGTCGACCGACTGGCGCGTCACCAACGCCCAGACCGACGCGCTGCCGATGTCGACGCGCACCTCCGCATAGGGTCCGTCGCGCGGAACGATCTCGGCGACGTGGCCGGGCAGCCGGCCGGTGATCGACGAGTCGACCGGCTCGCGGTGCGCGAGTGCGACATCGCGCGCGCGGATGCGCAGCCGCAGCCGGGTGCCCGACGGAGCGTCGACCGCGGGCACCGCGAGCCGCGCGCGGCCGAGCGCGACCTCGGTGAGATGCCACTCCTCGCGGTGCGCGACGACCGTGGCATCGACGATCGAACTCGCCTCGAAGCGGCGCCCGGTGTGCGCGCGCAGGTCGGCGCGGGAGAAGATCTCCTCGACCGGTCCGGTCGCGACCACGCCGCCGCGCGCGACGAGCACGACGTGCGTCGCGAGCCGCACCACCTCGTCGATCGTGTGGCTCACGTAGACCATCGGTACCGAGTAGGCGTCGCGCAGGCCCGTGAGGTAGGGCAGGATCTCGCCGCGGTGTCCGGCATCGAGCGAGGCCAGCGGTTCGTCGAGCACGAGGAGCTTCGGCTGGCCCAGGAGCGCGCGGCCGAGCGCCACGCGCTGGCGTTCGCCGCCGGAGAGCCCGCGCGGCTTCCGGCCGAGGAGCGGCCCGATCGCGAGCAGCGACACCACGTCGTCGAACGCCGCGTATACGGCGCGGTCGCGCGCCCGCTCGAGGCCGAAGCGAAGATTGCGCTCGACCGAGAGGTGCGGGAACAGCCGCGCGTCCTGGAACACGTATCCGATGCCGCGCCGGTGCGGCGGCACGTTCACGCCGCGTGCCGCGTCGAAGAACACGGTGCCGTCGAGGCGCACGTGACCCTCGTCCGGCCGCACGATGCCGGCGATCGCGCTCGCGATGCTCGACTTGCCCGCGCCGCTCGGGCCGAACAGCGCGGTCACGCTTCCCGGCGACGCGAAGGCGACGTCGTACCCGAAGGAACCGAGCCTCCCCCGCAATGCGACGTCGAGGCGCGGCGCGACGCCGCTCATCGGCCGATCGCGCGCTCGACCCGCCGCGCGAGCCACTCGGCGAGCGCGAGCATCGCGATCGCGAGCGCGAAGGCGATCGCCACCAGCCGCGCGGCGATCGCGTCCCCGTCGGGCATCTGGGTCGCGGTGTAGATCGCGAGCGGCAGCGTCCTCGTCTCGCCCTCGATGTTCGAGACGAAGGTGATCGTCGCGCCGAACTCGCCCAAGCTCGCGGCGAACGCGATGACCGCGCCCGACAGGATGCCCGGCAGCATCAGCGGCAGCGTCACCGAACGGAACGTGTCCCACGGCGGCGCGCCGAGCGTGCGCGCCGCCTGCTCGAGGCCGGGATCGACCGCTTCGAGCGCGAGCCGGATCGCGCGCACCATCAGCGGGAACGCCATCACCGCGGCCGCGAGCGCCGCACCGCCGGTCGTGAAGATGAGCCGGACGCCGAAGACCGCGTCGAGCCAGTGGCCGATCGGGCCGCGGGTGCCGAACAGGAGCAGCAGGAAGTAGCCGACGACCACCGGCGGCAGCACGAGCGGCATGTGCACGAGCGCGTTCACCGCCCCGAGCCCGGGCATGCGGCCGCGCGCGAGGATCCAGGCGACGGCGATCGCGAACGGCAGGCTCGCCGCCGTCGCGATCGTCGCGACCTCCAGCGACAGCCGGAGTGCCTCGATCTCGACGTCGGTCACTGGACACCGGGATCGGAGAAGCCGTACCGGCCCAGGATCGCGCGCGCCTCGGCTCCGGTGAGGAACGCCAGCAGCGCGCGGGTTTCGGTGTCCGCGCGGCCCGCGACCGCGGCGATCGGATAGACGATCGCCTTGTGGGCGCGCGCCGGAAACACCCCGGCGACCTTCACCCTGGTCGAGATCGCGGCGTCGGTCGAATAGACGATGCCTCCGGCGACCTCGCCGCGCTCGACCAGCGCGAGCGCCGCGCGGACCGAGTCCGCGCGGACCAGCCGCGGCGCCACCGCATTCCACCCACCGAGACTCCGCAGCGCCTGTTCGGCGTAGCGGCCGACCGGCACGTGCGCCGGGTCGCCGGTGGCGATGCGGCCGCCGCGAAGGAGCGCGGCGAAGTCGGTCGACGCTCCGAGTTCGACGGTGGCCGGCCGGTCCGCCGGGACGACGAGCACGAGGCGGTTCCCCGCGAGGTCGGCTCGCGACGCGACGTCGATCCGGCCGCGCGTGACGAGGTAGTCCATCCACGCCTCGTCGGCGCTCGCGAAGATCGCGGCAGGCGCGCCCTGCTCGATCTGCTTCGCGAGCGTCGAACTCGCGGCGAACGAGAACCTCGGCGCGCGGTGGCCCTGCGCGACCCAGGCGCGGCCGATCTCCTCGAAGGCGTTGACGAGACTCGCGGCGGCGAACACGACGACGGGTTCCGCGCGCGCGGGCACGGCGGCGGCGAGGATCGCGAGCGCGACGAAGGGGGCGGCGAGGCGGCGCATCGGGGATCCTCCTGTATTCGGCGCGATACAGTATATGCCGGAATACAGTTGGCGCCATCGGCGGGGCCGCATGCCGCAGCGCGACGGCCGGGTCCGGTCGGCCACGGCGGGGAATGGCGTAGAATCCTGATTTTCCTGATGACTTTCGACCATCGGCCGGCGTGCTGCACCCGCACGCGCGTGGCCCGACTCCGCGCTGGAATCCCGACATGACCAAGCCCGCCTACGCCCCCGGCATCGACATCACCGGGAGGATCACCTCCGAGTACGCCGAGGTCCTCACGCCTTCCGCCCTCGCGTTCGCCGCGAAACTCGAGCGTGCGTTCGGCCCGCGCCGCGCCGAACTGATGGCGCTGCGCGCCGCGCGTCAGGCGGAGTTCGACGCCGGCAAGCTGCCGGACTTCCTGCCCGAAACGCGGGCGGTCCGCGAGGGGAACTGGACCTGCGCGCCGGTGCCCGCGGACATCGTCGACCGCCGCGTCGAGATCACCGGCCCGGTCGACCGCAAGATGATCGTCAACGCGCTCAACTCGGGCGCGAACGTGTTCATGGCGGACTTCGAGGACGCGAACACGCCGCGCTGGGACAACAACGTGCAGGGGCAGATCAATCTGCGCGACGCGATCCGCCGGCGCATCGACTTCACCACACCCGAGGGCAAGGCCTACAAGCTCGCGGCGAAGACCGCGGTGCTGTTCGTCCGGCCGCGCGGCTGGCACCTTCCCGAGAAGCACGTGACGATCGACGGCAGGGCGATCTCGGGCGGGCTCTTCGACTTCGCGATCTACGCGTTCCACAACGCGAAGGAACTGGTCGCGCGCGGCTCCGGCCCGTACTTCTACCTGCCGAAGCTCGAGAGCCATCTCGAGGCACGCCTGTGGAACGACGTGTTCGTGATGGCGGAGACCGACCTCGGCCTCGCGCCCGGCACGATCAAGGCGACCGTGCTGATCGAGACGATCCTCGCCGCGTTCGAGATGGACGAGATCCTGCACGAACTGCGCGAGCACTCGGCCGGACTCAACGCCGGCCGCTGGGACTACATCTTCTCGTGCATCAAGAAGTTCCGCTCGAACCGCGACTTCTGCCTCGCCGACCGCGCGCTCGTCACGATGACGACGCACTTCATGAAGAGCTACGCCGAACTCCTGGTCAAGACCTGCCACCGCCGGAACATTCACGCGATGGGCGGCATGGCGGCGCAGATCCCAATCAAGAACGACGAGAAGGCCAACGCCGAGGCGTTCGCGAAGGTGAAGGCGGACAAGGAGCGCGAGGCGACCTACGGCCACGACGGCACCTGGGTGGCGCACCCCGGGCTCGTGCCCGTGGCGAAGGAGGCCTTCGACCGCCTGATGCCGACCCCCAACCAGATCGCGACGAAGAAGCGCGAGGACGTGAAGGTCGGCGCTTCCGACCTCCTGCGCTTCGAGCCGGAGCGGCCGATCACCGAGCAGGGGCTGCGGCTCAACATCAACGTCGCGATCCAGTACATCGGCGCGTGGCTCGCCGGACAGGGCGCCGTCCCGATCTTCAACCTGATGGAGGACGCGGCGACCGCCGAGATCTCGCGCTCGCAGGTCTGGCAGTGGATGCGTTCGCCCAAGGGCGTGCTGGACGACGCTCGCAAGGTCACGAAGTCGATGGTCGCCGCGATGATCCCCGAGGAACTCGCGAAGATCCTCGATCTCCTCGGCCCCGCCTACGAGAACGGCAAGTACGACGACGCGGCGAAGATCTTCGCCGCGCTGGTCGACAACGACACCTTCGTCGACTTCCTGACGCTTCCGGCCTACGATCGAATCGACTGACCGGCGCCTTCCGCCGGCAGTCGCGCGTCCCCGTTCCGATGGCGACGATCTTCGGCGAACGGCTGGCGGCGCATGCGGCCGATGCCGGGCGCGGACCCGCCTGGATCGACGGTGACCGCGAAGTCGCGTTCGGGGAAGCGGCCGCAGAAGTCTCGGCGCTCGCCGCCTGGCTCATCGCCGACGGCGTCGCTGCTTCCCGGGTCGTGGGCGTTTCGATGCACGACGACCGCCGCGATCTCGTCGCAGGCCTGGCCCTGCTCGCGCTGGGTGTTCCGCACGTGCTCCTGGCAGCGTCCGATCCGGTCGAGGCCCGCCGCGCGCTGGCGCAGCGGATCGGCGTGGACCGCGTGCTGACCGACGACGCCGCGAACCGGCTCGAGGGCGCGCCCGCGCGCGTCGTGCCCGTGCTTGCGCGCCGTGACGCTCCGATCGAACCGCTGTGCGACGATCCCGATGCGCCGGCCGTGTACTTCACGAGCTCCGGCACGACCGGTCGACCGAAGGTCCTCGCATTCACCCAGCGGGGCATCGCGCTGCGCGCCGCGCGAGCGTCGCGCTACGACGGCCACGCCGCGGGCGAACGCATCTTCGCGCCGATGCGTTCGTGGACGTTCGGGGCGTGCACGACGCGCCTGTACGCGATCCTCGACGGCGCCACGTCGATCCTCCCCGTCGGTGACTCGACGGCCGCGGGCATCGTCGGCCGGTGCGTGCGCACGCGCGCGACCATCCTGCACCTGTCGGCGATGCTGGCGACGAGCCTCGCGACGGCGCGGGGCGCGTGCGGGCGACTCGCCGGCGACGTCAAGGTATTCTCGACGGCGTCGCGCCTGCCTGCCGGCACCGCCGCCGAGTTCGAGCGCCGCATCGGCGGCCGCCTCTACGACCGCTACGGCACCACCGAGGTCGGGTTGGTCGCGACGACGTTCCCGCGCGGCGACGAGGGCTTGCCCGACTCGGTCGGCAGGATCCTGCCTGGCGTCGAGGTCGAGATCGTCGACGCGCGGGGCGTGCGCCTGCCGGCGGGTGAGATCGGCGAGATCCGCGCGCGCACGCCGCAGATGACGACCGGTTACGTCGATGATCCCGAGCTCGACGCGCGCCACTTTCGCGATGGCTGGTTCCACCCGGGCGACGCGGGCGCGATCACCGCGGAGGGTGTGCTGCGCTTCCTCGGCCGGAGCGACGACATGATGTCGCTCGGCGGCTTCAACATCTTTCCCTCGGAGATCGAGCATGTGCTCGACGACCATCCCGCAGTCCGGGCCTCCGCGGCGTTTCCGCTGCGATCGGCGGCCTTCGGCGAGATTCCGGCGGCAGCCGTCGAGCTCGAATCGCCCGGCGCCGTTACCGCCGCGGAGCTGCTCGCCTACGCGCGGAGCCGGTTGGGGGTCCGCGCGCCGCGACGGATCGAGATCGTGGGCGCGATGCCTCGCAACGCCGCGGGCAAGGTGCTGAAGCGCGAGCTCGCGCGGCGCCACGACGCGGACGCCGGACATTGACGACAGCGGAGCCGTTCGGCTCCGGCGCGGCAGCCCGGCGCCGCCATCGCGTAGGCTCGACCGAAACGACACCATGACCCTCGCCATGAACCCCGATCGCGACCTCGCGCGCATCGCGTTGCAGGAGGAGCGGCTCGTCTTCTCGCGCTTCGGCGCCGACACCGCGTGGACGCTCGGCACGCGCCTCGAGGCCACGGCGAAGGCGCGGGGCGCGGGACTCGCGATCCTCGTGCGGCTCGCGCGCCGCGACGTGTTCTTCCATGCGATGCCCGGCAGCACGCCCGCCCACGCGGACTGGGCGCGGCGCAAGTGCAACACGGTCGAACTGCTCGCGCGGAGCTCCTACGCTGCGACGCTCGAGCCCCCGCGCGACGGTCAGTCGATCGCGGAACGGATGGCCCTCGACCTGCGCGACTACGGATTCGCCGGCGGCGGATTCCCGCTCTCGGTCGAAGGCCCTGGCGTCATCGGCGCGGTCGCGGTCTCGGGCCTGCCGCAGCGCGAGGACCACGAACGGGTCGTCGAGTCGCTCGCGGGGCTCATCGGCGTGCCACTGGCGGAGGTCGCGCTCGACTGAGCCCTGTTGCGGCCAGACGATGTAAAGTCGGAACCGGAAACGCGACTAATACGAACGCATTAAATAAAGTGACGAATGTGACTGAGCGGGGGTACACTGCCGAGACGTCGGTTCTTTGGGAGCGTAGGCATGCGGCCTCCAAGT
>JAANMY010002458.1_pt1 | contig 17483 bp, 16 predicted proteins | sample 7279691 | NCBI WGS metagenome assembly JAANMY01 (sample SAMN14094543, study PRJNA606508) | bioreactor metagenome | isolation source: A lab-scale SPAN reactor treating ammonium-rich wastewater day 388 | place: Ireland: Galway | collected 2018-02-07
GGCGCGCAGGTGGTCCTGGTCGCCGGCGAGCGTGGGCAGGTCGAGCGCGCTGACGTTGTAGAAGGGCACGCCGGACTTCCTGAGCACGAAGGGCTCGAAGGGTAGCCCGGCCTCGCCCTTGGCCTTGTGTTCGGCAAGCACCGCCGCCTTGGTCGGCGCCAGCACGCAGTCGAGCCGACGCAGCACGGTGAAGGGCAGGATGACGCGGCCGTATTCGGACTGCTTGAAATCGCCGCGCAAAAGGTCGGCGACCGACCAGATCAGGGCGGAGAGGGCTTGCTGGTTCATGGGCTCGGGTCGTGGGGGCGGAACGGCCCGATTATCGCCGATGCAAGTGCGAAGCGCCGCGCGCCTTCAGCCCCCTTTCAGACTTGCGCTGCGGGCACCGGTGGACGGTGCAGTGCGTCGAGGCGGGCAAGGAGCGCCTCCGGCACGGTCTCCACGATGGCCGTGACGCCGGCGTAGATCGCGCCTTCGTTGCCGTCGAGGGTGAGCACCGCGCCCTCGGGCAGCACGCGCTCGCCAAAGTGCACGCTGCGCCCGGCCTCGTCGATGTGCAGGGCCTCGCAGCCGACCAGGCACACCTTGCCGAGCTGGCGGGCCACCACCGCCGCGTGCGAGGTGCGCGCACCACGGCAGGTCAGCAGCCCGTCGGCCAGATCGAGCGCGGCGATGTCGCGCGTCTCGGCGTCGTGACGCACCAGGATCACGCGCGCCCCGGCCTTGCGCCGAGCGCGGGCGCGCGCCTCGTCGAGCGCGATCTCGCCGCAGGCGACCCCGCTCGCGGCACTCGGCGCATGGCCAATGGGCTCGATCGGGGCGCCGTCCGCCGACCCGCTCCGGCGCTGCACCAGCGCGCGCGCATCGAGCCCGCGCGTACGTTCGGCCGCCGTGTGCGCTTCGATCACGCCCTCGTCGAGCAGGTCGAGCGCGATGCGCGCGGCGGCGAGCGGCGTGCGCTTGCCCTTGCGCGTCTGCAGCAGGTGCAGTTGCCCCTGCTGCACGGTGAACTCGAAGTCCTGCATGTCGCCGAAGGTGCGCTCCAGGCGCCGGGTCGCTTCCAGCAGCGCCTGCCACACGGTTGGCGCGACCGCCGCCAGCGCCTCGTGGCCGAGCGCGCTGCGCCGCCCGCTCGCCACGTCCTCGCCCTGGGCGTTGAAGAGGAAATCCACCCACGGCTGCGGCTCGCCGCTGCTCGGGTCGCGGGTGAAGCCCACCCCCGCACCCGACAGCCCGCCCGCGTTGCCGAACACCATGCGCTGCACGGTCACCGCCGTGCCGATGCGGTGATCGATGCTGTGCAGGGTGCGATAGGTGCGCGCCTTGTCGCTGGTCCACGACGCGAACACGGCGGCGATCGCCTGCCGAAGCTGCTCGTGCGCGTCCTGCGGAAACGCTTCGCCGGCCTCGCGCCGGTAGGTGTCGAGATGGCGTTCGGCGAGTGCGCGCAGGACCGAGAAGTCGAGCTCGCGCTCGTCGGTCTGGCCGCGCGATCCATCGAGGTCGGCCTCGAAGTGGGCGGCGTCGATGCCGGCGACGACCTCGCCGTAACCGGCGATCAGACGGCGGTAGGCGTCCCACGCCAGGCGCGGGTGCCCGGTGCTGCGGATGAAGCCGGGCAAGGTCGTGGCGCTGAGGCCGATGTTGAGCAAGGTCTCCATCATCCCCGGCATCGACACCGGCGCGCCGGAGCGCACCGACACCAGCAGCGGGTGACGCGGATCGCCCAGGCGCAGGCCGCAGGCCCGCTCGAGCATCTCGAGCGCAGGCCGCCAGTGGCCGTCCTCGAGCGCATGCGCCTGCACGCACCAGCCGGTGCCGATCACGAAGCCCGGCGGCACCGGCAGCCCGAGCGCGGCCATGCGCGCGAGGTTCCACGCCTTGGCGCCGAGCGTGGCCGGGCCGCTCCCGGGCGGTAGCGGCACGTCGCGATGGATCATCTGCACGACGCAGCGCTCGTCAGTCAGGGCACGCGCGGCACCACTCGAATCAATCTGCTCCACACCTGTGTTCATTGCCCCACCCCCACACGGCTGAAGGCCAGCCGGCGCAGGCCGTAGCCGGTCGCCAGCAGCCAGTCCGAAGCGGACTCCAGCGCCTGCGCAAAGTCGGTGCTCAGGTTCAAGGTCGCGGCGTCGCTGACATGCTCGGCCAGCGCGCGCCGCACATCGCGCAGCAGCACGTCGCACTGGCGCTCGGCGTTGAGCACGCGCCACAGCGCGGCGACGAACTCCTCGTGGTCCTCGGCGCTGCTGCCCTCGCCCAGGGTGCGCGCCACCTCGATCGCACGCACGTGGTCCTGCGCCGCGCCGAGCACCGCGTCGGCGAGCAACTGCATGCTCTGGTGCACTTCCCCGCGCCAGCCCTGGTGGTGGTCGGCCGCGATCAGCGACAGCAGGAAGGCGGCCTCCTCGAGCGCGTCGGCGACGTCGTCGGCGGTCTCCACCAGCTCGGCGAACGCTTCCCAGCGCGGACGGGCTTCGGCACGGGCGCGCGCGTCCATCACCAGTTGGTCGGCGCGCCGTTCCCAGTCCTTGGCGCGCTCGGCAAACTCGCGCGCGGCCTTGCGGTCGCGCTCGTGGCCGTGGGCGAGGCCATCGCGCAGGCCCTCGGCCATGGCGTGGCAGTAGGCGGCGTGCTCGGCCAGCAGGTCGAATTCGTCATGTCGACGCAGGTAGCGGGTGAGCAGCAGCCGCGTGTCGTCGGCGACCAGCGCCAGCGGCTGGTGCTGCTGCGCTGCGCCCATCGCCAGCGCCATCACGTCGAGCACGAAGGCGCGCGCCTTCTCGGTGCCCATCACGGTGTCGAGCCGGTCGCCGATGCGAAAGTAATCTGCGCCCAGCGCCTGCATGGCATCGAAGATCAGCTTCTCGGCGCCCGCCTCGAGCCAGGCCATGTGACCGCAGCGCCGGCGCGCCGCCTCGCTCAGGATCGCGACCGCATCGGTCTTGCTGACGAACTGCTCGAGGCGCTTGCGCGCGCGGTTCCAGTCGATCAGGAACACGATGCGCGCGCCGATGCCTTCGAGCACCGTCCACAGGTGGGCTTCGTCCTTGCAACTGAAGCGGGCGGTGCCGACGTAATAGGTCGCGCCGAAGTTGAGATCCGCATTGGTGCGGGCCTGGGGCTCGTTCCAGCTCGCACCGACTTCGCACAGCAGCGACTGGAAGAAGGCGAAGCGGCGCCGGTGCAGATCCGAATAGGTCAGCGTGACCATCAGCCCTTCGACCTGGATCACCAGCACATGGGCGTCGTTGGTGCCGATGTCGTTCTGCAGCAGCAGGCGCTCGCCATCGCGCGTCGCCGCCGTGTCGAGACCGGGGTGTTCAAGCTTGAGCGCGCGAGTCGCATTCACCCCGCGCATGAAGGCCGCCACGCGGGCGCGGTCGGCCTCGTCGATCTGCCACACGTGGGCGCCGTCGATGTTCTCGCTGGAGAGTTCGGCCGCCAGGCGATTGATCGCCTTGTGCAGGTCCATGACCAGGAGGTGCAGGCTGTCGTCCTTGCCGCGCTTGCCGGCGGTGAGCGCGTGCAGCTCGTCGCTGGAGAGCGTGTCGGGCTCGAGCTGCGCGAGCCAGACGCACCAATGGTCGATCCGCGCTGCCATCGTCTCCTGGTCCTCGACCGGGCGCCCCATGATGCGCAGATCGTCGGCAAGCAGTTCGCGCAGTCTCGGCAAATCCGCGATGTGCAGGCGCTTGCCCTCGCGAAACGCATTCGCCGGCATTTCCGCCAGCCACGGCGCCTTGACGCTTGCCGCCGCGAACTCGCGCGACAGGTCGAGCACCGGCGCGTCCGCCCCCGACGCATGTTCGTGCGCCGCCTGCAGCACGCTCAGGTAAAGCTTCAGACGGTCGTTGGCTGCCAGTGCAGCGCGCACCCGCGCCGGCTTGAGCAGCTCCGTCTGCCCCAGCGTGGCGACGGCTTCCATCTTTTCCATTTCACGCTCCCAGTCACTTTGGGGCGATTTTCGGCGCGCAATGTGACGGTCGTGTCACACCAGCGCCGGGGTCTGGTGCACTGCGACACGTTGCGCACGCCGCCGGATTCACAGAAGTGAAACACGCCTGTCAAGCAACAGACGCACAGTCCCGCTGCAATCACGAGTTGTCCTGGTGGCGGGCCGGTGAACCCGCTCACGCTCAGTTGGAGTCATCGGCATGCGCACGCCCAGCCACGCTGGCAGGCATCCCCCCGAGGGCCGGACGCATCCTCGCAGGCAGGCTTTCAATCACAACGGCGTGCCCGACGGCAAGGTGCTGTATCGACAGGTTGAGGCGCTGAAACACGGCCTCGCCGCCCGGGCCGATCCCTTCGGCGTCGCCGCGCCGCTGCTTCATGCCCAGCTCGCCTGGCTCATGCACCCGCAGGAGCTGAGCGAGCGCATGGCGTCGCTGACGACCGATCTTTGGCAGTTGCAGTGGCACAGCTTCCACCGCACGCTCGGCCTGCCACGCGCCGATCCGGTGCAGCCCCACGCCGACGATCCGCGCTTTGCCGACCCGGTGTGGACCGAAGCGCCAACCTGGGATCTGGTCAAGGAGTGGTACCTGGCCTACACCCACCACATGCAGGACATGCTCTTCGAGACCCCGGGGCTGTCGGGCAAGGAACGCCGGCGCGCGGCCTTCTGGTGGCGCAAGTGGCTCAATGCGGTGGCGCCGACCAACTACCTGTGGACCAACCCGATCGCGCTGCGCCGGGCTGCGGAAACCCGTGGCGAGAGTCTGTGGCATGGTCTCCACAACATGCTCGACGACCTCCAGGCCGGCAACGTGCGCATGACCGACCCCGATCACTTCCGCGTCGGCGAGAACCTCGCCACGACGCCCGGCGCGGTGATCTTCCGCAACCGCCTGCTCGAAGTCATCCACCATGCGCCGGCCCAGGCGACGGTCCACGCCGAGCCAGTCGTCATCGTCACGCCCTGGATCAACAAGTTCTACATCCTCGACCTCAACCCGAAGAAGAGCATGGTGCGCTACCTGCTCGACCAAGGCCTGGACGTCTACATCACGAGCTGGAAGAACCCGGACGCGTCGATGCGCGAAGTGCGCTTCGACGACTACATCCGCGACGGCGTCGACGCCATCGTGCGCGTCGCGCGCGACTTCAGCGGGGCGGACAAGGCCCACGCGGTGGGTTATTGCATCGGCGGCACCGCGCTGGCGATCCGATCTACATGGCGTGGGCTGCACTGGAACATGGACACCACGCGCATGCCGTATGCGATGCATGCCTGGTACCTGCGCGAGCTCTACCTCGACAATCGTCTGATCCAGCCCGGGGCGCTGACCGTGGCTGGCGAATCGATCGACCTGCACGCGATCCGCCAGCCCCTGTACGCCGTCGCCGCCGAGGATGACCACATCGCCCCCTGGGCCCAGGCCCTTCGCACCCTGCACCACATCGCTGCCGACAAGCGCTTCGTGTTGTCGAGCTCGGGCCACATTCTGGGCATCGTGAACCCGCCCGTGCGGCCCGCCAAGCGCCGCTACCGGGTGGGCAGCGCGCACCGTACCGACAAGGCGGCGCAGTGGCGCGAGCGCGCCGAGGCGCATGCGGGAAGCTGGTGGGACGACTGGATGGCCTGGCTCAAGCCGCGCGCCGGCGATCAGGTCAAGGCCCGCCCAGCCTTCGACGAACGCCATCCCAGCCTGGGGCACGCACCCGACACTTACGTGGCTGAGCCCTGAAGCCCCGTGCTGCACACCCTGGTCAGACTCGGACCGAATCCATCAACCCCGCCCGACCCGCTTTCTTTCCAAAGTTCAATTCAACAGGAGTATGCAAAATGCGCACCCATCAAGCTTCGACCACGCTCTCACCGAACCCGGCCGCCGTCGCGACGCAGGCGACCATGGCCAGCAACGAGCCCGCACAGCACGCCGGCTACAGCGCCTGGACTGCCCAACGCAAGCGCACCATCGCGGATCTGGTGGATGACCAGGATGCGCTGGCGGATTGGCATCGCAACCTGGCCCGCCTGCGCGCAGACCTGAAGGGCTGACGTCCTCGGGAGCCACGGGCAGCGGCCCGCGCGACAACAGGCTCGAGCCCGAGGCGGGCATACATCCGACCGAACAGGGGGGCCACCGCCAGCGCCTCGGGCTCGGGGCCCTTGTCGTCGCTGCGCGCATCGAACGCGTTGGCGGTGTGCTTGGCGCCGTCGCCATCAAGCTCTGGTGAGCGGCGACGCTATTGACCGTCCCACCCAGGGACACGTTGAACATGAAATCGGCTGCGCGGGATCGCGGACATCGACGACGTCAACCAGTCCGCTCGCCGCCTTGACGACGACCAGGCGCTGGGCGCCGGGCGCTGGCATCGTGGGCGACGATCTCGGCCGCCGCCTGATCGAAAAAGCCCCGATGCGTAACTTCCCGGGGGCGTCAGCCTCACCTCAAACGGGGGCGACGCCAGGGCCGCCGCGGAAAGCATGCTGCTGGCAAACACACCCGCGCAGACGGCACGCGCACCCGGCGCTACCGCGCGTGGCCGGATCAGGGGCAGACATGGATGGTGCGACCGACGAACCGCGAGCACGTCCCGCCTGCTCCTCATTGACCATCGGCGACAAGCCCGCCGGCAGCGTCTGCGACGACGGCAGACCCACTCCTGCTCGCGACTTTGCTGTTAGCCCGGCGTTAGCCCGCATAAAAACAAGAAGGGGTCGCATCACTGCAACCCCTTGATTTTATTGGTGCCGGCAATAGGAATCGAACCCACGACCTTCTGATTACAAATCAGCTGCTCTACCAACTGAGCTATGCCGGCAACGGGACGGGATTATAGCGCAAGCCCGCCCGCACAGCGGAACCCGATGGCTTGCGCCGATACCTGTTTATATATACAGTTGTCCGCACAGTCCAACGGGAGGAGCACCATGGAATCCACAACAACCAGAAGCCTCATGGCACTCGGCCTGCTGGCCGGCTTGATGATCGGTACCGGACACATCGGCGGGGGCCTCGCCGTGGCGGTCGCGGCGGGGGCCGGGCTGTGGATGGCTCGGATCGACTCGGTCAGGCACGACCTGCGTTGAGGCTGGCGCCGTTCAGCGGCCGAACTTGCTCACCAGTTGCTTGAGCTTTTCATCGCGCCTGCGTTCGGCTTCGTCTGCCTCGCGCTTCTCCCGCTGCTGCTTGGCGACTGCGGCAAAGCGCTCCTTCAACAGAGTCGCGGCGTGCTCGCGCTGCTCCTGCGTCACCTCACCGGCGGCCTTGCCATCCAGGTCGAAGCGCTCACCACCGCGCTCTACCGCTTTCAGGTACTTGGTTGACGCGGTATGCATGCGCAGCGCGATCCGCAGATTCTTTCGATCGAAATCCGCAAAACGCGCCAGGATACTGGTGTCGATCTTCAGCGCCAGGGGTTTGCAATCACGAAAGGCGGGCGATTCCGACTGGAGACGCTTGAGCATTGCGCGGGGTTCGATGCGGGTGGGCGTGGGCGTGGCGGCCTCGTGCGGCTCGACGGGAACAGGGGCCTCGGCCGCGGTTTCGGCTTGGTCAGGGGTCATGTAAGGGAGAACTCTGGTACGGGAACGGAAGTCAATGTCAGGCGAGCTGCAGGAATCGTGAAAACCTCCCCGCCGAAATCAATCCGGCGCGGTCATCTCCGCGGTGCGCCTTGAAGTGCTCCCTATTCTACCGCCGGGCAGTCCCAGCGGACGGTGGGTTTGCGCTTTTTGTCCCGATCCCGGGCGCGCCGGATCAACACCGCGTGACCTGTGTGCCGCTCACCCTCATGACCACAACGGAGCTCAAGATGCAAAAGCGCTGGCGGCGACTGCCCGGCTCCCGCACCGAGCCAGCAGGGCTGGAACGCAAGGTGCTCGCCCGACTGCCCGTCGTCGCGCTCGCGGGAACGGCCGCCTGCGTGGCGGTTTCCCTGTTCGCGCGCCTGTTGTGGTGGGGTGATTCAAGTTACGAGACGGCGCGCGCCCTGCAGATGGTCGACATCTGGGTGATCGCCGCCGTGCTGCTCCACTGGACGGTGGTGGGGACCATCGCCATCTATTGCTTCATCGTGTTCGTGATGAAGGGGCCAGCCTACGTCGCCGACCGTTACGAGCTTCCAGACGAAGACGCCCCGCGCTGAAAAAGCCGCGGGGCGTCCGAATGCAGGCAAGTCCCGATCAGGATCTCGAGCCCCCCGGCCGCGCCACGACCTCATGGATGTGGACGGCCTTGCCGAACGGGATCAATGCATGACTTCCATGGCTTGCGCAGCCGGTCATCAGCAGCACGATGACCAGCGCCGCCCGAGCCCATTGGGCGGTCCATCCGCCGCATCGGTCGCTGCCAGCGCGACGGAACTCGCGGCCATGATCAAGGCGGGGCCAAGTCACGTGCGCCAGCCGGATGTTCGCGTGCCCACTTGTATTCCCCCTGGAAAAGGCAAGTTCCATGGGCATGCGAGCGAGCGGGGAATATCAGCTTTTGATCAATGCCTGATTTGAGGCAGATCAAACATGATGAGAATGCGCGTGGGCGCACGTGCACGATGGCACGGTAACGCCGGTCAACGCCTCCATATAATGCCGTGATGGTTTCCCCCAACCGGTAGCAAAGACCCCCGCCATGTCCACGCTCAGCAACCCCTCGGAAATCGCCCGCGAGACCCTGCGCCAGCTCGCGATGCGCCGCGTTGCGCCCACGCCCGACAACTACCGCAAGCTCTACCATGAGATTGCCGGCACGCGCGGTGACGACAACGCGCTGCCCGAGGCCTTCGTGCGCAAGCTCGCCCGCCGCCTGCCGCGCGACAGTGCCGAGCGCCAACGCCATGTGCGCCAGCTCGAGCAGGCACTCGCCGATGGCAAAGCCAAGGCCGCCGAAGCTGCACTGGAGCACTACATCGACGGGCTCAAGCTCGCCGAACAGCCGGCCTGGAACGAACTCATCGCCACCCTGCTACGCCAGTGGGAGGCGCGCCAGACAGGCTGGACCACCGCCCGCAAGCGCGAGTCGCTCGACCGCGTGCTCAACGCAGCCGACCCGGCGACGCTATACACCCGCCTCCAGGGCCTGCTGCGCGGCTGGAGCCAATCCGCGATCGACGACGACGCGCGCCCCGCAGAGTCCCCTGCAAGTGAGACACCCGCCGCCGCCGAGCGCAGCACCAAGGCCAGCGGCGCGCAGGCGGACACGCCCACGGGCGCCGCGGTCACGCCCCCCCTGCCGCCGACCGCAACGCCGCCGGCCGCAACGCCGCCGGCCGCAACGCCGCCGGCCGCGACCCAATCCGCCGCCAACACCCACCCAAGCCCGCACACCGCCGACACCCTGCGCGAGTTGCTGCGGCTGAGTTATCGCCAGACCGTCCCCGCCCTGCTCGCCGAACACCCCCCGCTGCAGGAAACCGCGCTCCGGTTTTCCGAGGAGTTCGCGCAGCGTGAAGAATCCGAGGGCTTCCAGCCGCTCGGCGAGCGCCTGCGCGCCTTCACCCACGAGGTCGAGCTCGCCGCCGCGGACGACGCCGAGGTGCACGCCGGCCTGCTCGAACTCCTGCGCCTGCTGCTGCGCAACATCGACGAACTGGTGCTCGACGACCAGTGGCTGAGTGGCCAGATCGAGATGCTGCGCGAGATCGTCGACAGCAAGCCCGACCCGCGCAAGCTGGACGACGCTGGCCGCCGGCTCAAGGAACTCATCTTCAAGCAGGGCCAGCTCAAGCACACCCTGGCCGAAACCCAGCGCCACCTGCGCGACATGCTCGCCGGCTTCGTCGACCAGCTCGCGCGCTTCTCCGAGAGCACCGGCACCTACCACGACCGCATCGGCAACTGCGCCCAGCGCATCGCCCAGGCCAGCGACATTGCCGAGATCGGCCCCCTGCTCGACGAGGTGATGACCGAGACGCGCAGCATCCAGGAAGAAGCGCGCCGCTCGCGCGACGAACTGCTCACCGCGCGCCAGCAGGCCAGCGAAGCCGAGCAGCGCATCGCCGCCCTGCAGGCCGAGCTCGAGGAAACCAGCCGCCTGATGCGCCACGACCAGCTCACCGGCGCGCTCAACCGCCGCGGGCTCGAAGAAATGTTCCAGACCGAAGCCGCACGCGCCCAACGCCGCGGCAGCCGGCTCGCGGTCGCCCTGCTCGACATCGACCACTTCAAGAAGCTCAACGACAGCCTCGGCCACAAGGCCGGCGACGATGCGCTCGTCCATCTGGCCCGCGTCGTGCGCCAGCACCTGCGCCCGCAGGACGTGCTGGCGCGCTTCGGCGGCGAAGAGTTCGTCATCCTGCTGCCCGAAACCGCCGAGAACGACGCCCAGCAGGCCCTGGTGCGCCTGCAGCGCGAACTCACGCGCGAATTCTTCATGGCCGACCAGCAGAAGGTGGTGATCACCTTCAGCGCGGGCGTCACCCCGCTGGGCGCTGGCGAGAGCATGGAGAGCGCCCTCAAGCGCGCCGACGCGGCGATGTACCAGGCCAAGCAGGCAGGGCGCAACCGCGTCATGATCGCGCCCCTGCCCGTGGCCAACGCCACCACCACCGCGTAAGTCCCGCGCTTGCCGATCGGCGTGGCGGGCGCGCCCGACGCGCCCTACTCGCCCACCCTTCCGCGCCCCGCCTTCACCGACGCCCGCCGCGCCTTGCCCTCCAGGCGCCGGGTGACCGAGGCCCGCGTCGGCCGGGTGGCGCGGCGGGCCTTCGGCGGCACGGCGACGCTGTTGATCAGATCTTCCAGCCGACGCAGCGCCTCGGCCCGGTTCTTCTCCAGGCTGCGAAACTTCTGCGCCTTGATGATCACCACCCCGTCCTTGCTGATGCGCTGGTCGCCGAGCAGCAGCAGCCGGGCGCGGATCTCCTCCGGCAGGGACGACGCGGCGATGTCGAAGCGCAGATGCACCGCGTTCGACACCTTGTTCACGTTCTGCCCGCCCGCACCCTGGGCGCGGATCGCGCTGATCTCGACTTCGTCGGGCGAGACGCTCAATCGGGGTCGCATCGTGATCCGCCTTGCCGCTCAAGCCTCGCCGGCCGCGGCCGCCGCCCTGCCCGCCTGGCGTGCTTCCTCTTCCTTGCGCGCCGCCTCGATGACCTGCATCACCTCGTCGACATCGGCGTGTCCGGCTTCCACCTCGAAGACCCCGGTAAGCACGCTCTCGGGCTGCAGCTTGCCGGATTCGTACAGCGCCCAGATCTCCTTGCCGTACGCGGTGTCGCGCAGTTCGGGGGCAAACTGACCGAAGTACGCGGCGAGGTTATCCACGTCGCGCTCGAGCATGGCGCGGGCGTTGTTGTTGGCGGCAGCGTCGACCGCCTGCGGCAGATCGATGATCACCGGCCCGTCGCGATCGACCAGCACGTTGTATTCCGACAGGTCCCCATGGACGATGCCGGCACACAGCATGCGCACGACCTGACGCACCAGATCGGCGTGAAAACGCCGCGCATCATCCTCGCTCAGCACCACATCGTTGAGCCGCGGTGCCGGTTCACCATCCTCGTCGGTCACCAGCTCCATCAGCAGCACGCCCTCGTGGAAGTCGTACGGCGTCGGCACGCGCACGCCCGCCGCGGCCAGGCGCCGCAGCGCATCGACCTCGGCGTGCTGCCACGCGGCCTCCTGCTCCTGGCGGCCGTAGCGCGAACCCTTGGCCATCGCACGCGCCTGGCGGCTGTTCTTGATCTTGCGTCCCTCGGTGTAGTCGGCCGCCTTGTGGAAACCGCGCTTGTTCGCTTCCTTGTACACCTTGGCGCAGCGCACCACGTCGCCACACTGCACGACATAGACCATGGCCTCCTTGCCGCTCATGAGCTGGCGCATGACGCGGTCGACGAGGCCGTCGGCCACCAGCGGTTCGATTCTGCTCGGGGTCTTCACGTGTTCGGCTTGCTCCAGGGTGTCTTTGGGTCGGTTGCTGCGCCCGGCGCGGAAGGCGCACGCAGCGTGTCGAGATACAGCGCCTCGACCTGCTCGCGCGCCCATGGCGTGCGGCGCAGGAACTTGAGGCTCGAGGCGATGCTCGGTTCATGGTTGAAGCAGCGCACGTCGATCCGCCGCCCCAGCCCCGCCCAGCCGAAATGCGCCACCAGGTCGTTCACGATGCGCTCGAGGGTGAGACCGTGCAAAGGGTTGTTCGGTTGGTGGGTGGTCATGGACTTGTCTCGCGCGCCGGATGAAGCGGGCTGCATTCTCGGACAGACCGCGCCGCAAAGCAAAACGGCGCGCAACCCGGCGCGCCATGGCGCGCTACAGCGTGCCCGTGTCGCGACCCGCGTTCGGCTCCAGCACCCTGATCACCCGGCACGGGTTGCCTGCCGCGAACACGCCCTCCGGCACCTCACGCGTTACCACGCTGCCCGCGCCGATCACGCTGCGCCCACCGATGCGCACGCCGGGACAGATGATGCTGCCGCCGCCGACCCAGACGTCGTCGCCGATCTCCACCGCCTTGCCCAGCTCGAGGCCGGTCGCGCGCGCGGTCGCGTCGAGCGGGTGAGTCACGGTGTAGATATGCACCCCGGGGCCGAACATCACCCGCGCGCCGATGCGTACCGGGCCGACGTCGAGCACGACACAATCGAAGTTGAAGAACACGCGCTCGCCGGTTTCGATGTTGCTGCCGTAGTCGCAATGGAACGGCGGCTCGATCCACACCCGCCCACCCGCCCGCGGCAGCAGTTCGGCGAGCAGGCGCGCACGGACTTCGACGTCGTCGTCGCGACTGGCGTTGAGCGCCCGCGTCAGGCGGCGGGCGCGGCTGCGGTCGGCGCACAGCTCGGGGTCGAGCGGATCGAAGTATTCGCCCGCGAGCATCTTCTGCTTCTCCGTCTTCATGGTGATCACCTCGCCTGCTGCGCGAGGAAGGCGCGCACGACGCCGTTGGTCCACCCAAAGCCGTCCTGCACCGGGTATTCCCCGCCGCCGGCCTCGAGCGCCATGTCGCACACGTCGTACTTCTCCATCATCTTTCCGGTGCGTTGCCACACGCGCTCGACCAGGGCGATGAAGCGTTCGGCGATGTCGTCGGCGAGGCGGTGATGGCCATAGCGGCGCAGGCCCTGCACCACGACCCACTGCAGCGGCGCCCAGCCGTTGGGCGCATCCCATTGCTCGCCCGAACGCACCAGGGTGGTGACGACCCCGCCCGGGCGCAGGAAACGCGACTCGATGCTCCCGGCCATGCGCGCCGCCCGCGCGTCATCGACCATGCCGCAGTAAAGCGGGAAGGCGCCGGCGAGCGTCCATGCCTGGGTATGGCGGCCGCTCGGCCAGTGCTCGTCGAAGAACCAGCCCGCCGTGTCGTCCCAGCAGCGCGCGAGCACCAGCGCCCGACGCCGCTCGGCGGCGTCGGCAAGGCCAGCCGCGCGCGCATCGCCTGCCCGCTCGAGCCAGGCCGCCAGTTGCTGCTCGAGCTGCCACAGCAGCGCATTCAGATCGACCGGCAGCAGCTCGGTGCAGCGAATGGATTCGATACCGCCATTCGGCGCGAACCAGCGGCTGCTGAAATCCCAGCCCGACTCGGCGCCCGCGCGGATGTCGCGGAAGATGCCGCCGCGGCGCGGCTCGGCGGCCAGCGCGCAGGTGTGCAGGTCCTCGCCGAAGGACTCCGGGCGCGGCGTATCGTTGGCGTCCCAGTAGCGGTTGAGCACGGCGCCGGGTGTGGTCTCCACCACGCGTGCCGCCGCCCGTGGCCCGCGCGCCGCGGACGGCGCGGCCGCCGACGCATCCATCCAGAAGGCGTGCTCGCGTACCAACTGCGGCAGGAAGGGGCGCACCGCCTCGAAGCCCCGGCAGCGCTCGAGCAGCTGCAGCATGGCGCAGAACATCGGCGGCTGCGAGCGCCCGAGGTAGTACAGCCGGGTGCCGTTGGGCACGTAGCCGTAGCGATCGATGAGGTCCGCGAAGTTGCGGATCATGCCTTCTGCCAGATCCAGCCGGCCCGACGCCACGAGCCCCTCGGCGGTGAAGTAGCTGTCCCAGTAGTAGATCTCGCGGAAACGCCCGCCAGGCACCACGTAAGGGTGGGCGAGCGCAATCGCGCTGCTGCCCGGCAGGGCGGGATCGGGCGCCCGTTCGAGCTCTGCCCACAGGCGGTCGATGTGCGCCGCGAGCGAATCGGCCGTTGCCAGCGCGACCGCTGGCCGCTCCGCCGGCAGCTCGAAGTGCTCGGCGACGAAGTCGCGAAGCATGCGCAGGTACGCATCGTTGATGCTTTTCGCATCCACCCGGGCACGACAGTCGGGGAAGGTCTTGGAGTCGGGAAAGATCCGCGCCTGCTGCACCGCCTCGAACAGCGCGCCCGCGATCTGGACCGGATTGTCATTCACCTGGGATCTCCTGCGGAATCACCGCTGTTGATATCGCGAACACAAATACTCATTTGCTGCGCCGCAGCAGACCGCTTAGGATCTGCCTGACGGCGCCAAAAGCGCTTTGACTCAAGCAAGTCCTTCCAGGAGAACGACATGATCGCCCCGACCTACTTTCGTCTCGATTCCCGCCTCATCGACGCCCTGCCGACCCTCGGCCAGCTCGAGCGCGTCGTGCCCGAGCTCCTCGCCGCGGTCCGCACCCGCCTCGCCGGGCTGGCCCAGCTGTTTGACGACGACACCGTGACCGCCGTCGCACGCGCGTGCACGATGTCGGCAATGATGCGCGGCTAGGCGGATTCCGTCGGCGCGGAGGCTGCCCCCGGAGCGGCCTCCGCAACGCGCTGGCGCAGCACGCGCGCATTCCAGGCCATCACCACGCACATCACGGCGAGCACGCCGAACACGGTCGCCAACGACCACATCTTGGCCACCTGACCGAGCACCGGCGGGCCGATCAGGCCGCCGATGGCGTTGAAGCTGGCGATCAGCGCCAGCGTCTGCCCGCCCAGGCGACCGGCGGCCGAGAAGAACACCGGCGCCACCGCCGCCAGCCCCAGGCCGCAGGCTGCCAGGCCGGCGAACAGGGTGCCCGTTGTCGCCCCGACCACCGCCAGCACCAGGCCGGCCCCGCACAGCAGCGAGCCGGCGCCGATCACCGCCACCGGACCGAAGCGGGTGACCACGGCATCGGTAAGGAAGCGGCCGACGGCCATCGTCGCGGCGAATACCGCCAACGCCATGCCAGCCACGCTCTCGCTGGCCTGCAAGCCCTGATGCAGGTAGATCGCGGACCAGCCCATGATTCCGCTCTCGACGATGCCGTGGCAGCCGGCGAGCACCGCCAGCCCCTGCCAGGCGCCGGCCGGGATCGGCGTGCTGGAGGGATTCTCCGCACCCGCGGTCTCGGGCGGCAGCCTGCGTCCCACCCACACATGCAAGGCCGCGGCGAGCGCACCGACCACCGTCATGTGCATCCACAGCGGCAGACCGCTGGCGGCGAGCGCACCGCTGACGAAGGCGGACAGCATGCTGCCGACGTAGAAGGTGGCATGCAGCCGGCCCATCATGCGCGTCTTCTCGCGCAGCTCCCATTCGGCCGCCTGCTGGTTCACGGCCACGCTGACGCCGTTGTAGATCATGCCCTGCAGGAACATCCCCGCGAGCAGTCCCTCCAGCCCGGGTAACCACGGAATCAGCGCCATCACCAGACCGCCCGCGATGCCGAAACGACCGATCATCGCGCGGCTGCCGATACGCGCCAGGAACCAGCGGTTGATCGGAAAGGACATCACACCGCCGAAACCCACGGCGAACAGCACCCAGCCCCACTCCGCCGCATCGAGCGACCACAGGGACTGGAACTCGGGCTGGCGGGTCATCAGCACGCTGCCGACCACGCCCATGGAGGCGAAGCCGGTGATCAGTGCGCGCAGGCTGAGGGAAGGCAGTCTCATGTTCTCGTTCAGGCAGGAAGTGCATACGCGGCCGGGGCGCACTCGGCGCCCCGGCCGCAGCCGTCAGCAGGACGGCGCTTGCGCGCCGGTGCGACGCGTGATCAGAACCACACCTCCATCTGCGCGCCGAGCAGCCACTTGCTGTCGTCGTCGAAGCGGGTGTTGCCGAAGCCGCCGTTCGGATCCTGGGCGCTGTCGTAGCTGAAGCCGTTCAGATCCTTGTCCCAGGCCAGGTAGGAGGCGAACAGGCGCAGTTCCGGACGGGCGAAGAAGCCGGCGCTGGTGTCGAGCTTGAAGGTCGGCGCCACGGTGAGCTTGTAGAAGTTGCCGCTGGCCGACGAGAAGGTGCTGTCGAGGTCCATGTACTGGACGCTGCCCTCGTAGGTCATGGCGAAGTTCTGGTTGATCGAATTGACCAGGCGCACGTTCGCGGTCGCCCACTTGTAGTCGTCGCCCTTGTTGAAGCGGTCCTTGCTGACTTCGGCCATCAACGCCGGTGCGATCTTCCAGTCGGCGTTGAGGTCGGTCACGCCCATCGTGAACACCCGCACCGCTTCGGCATCGTCGAGCAGGCTGCCCTGGCCGCCGAGCACCTTGACCTGCGCGCCCAGGCCGTTGCCGTAGAGCACCCCGGTCTTCGAAAAGCCGTTGGCGACGCCGTAAAAGCTCGGTGCATAGTAGGCAAGCAGGCCGTGGTAGCCGGTGGTGGCGCGATCCGAGTACAGCACATCGTTCTGCTTCGCCCGCATGCCGCTGAGCATGACCTGCCAGTCGCCGATGTGGTTGTTGCTGGTGGCGATGTAGCTCTTGCCCCGCACGGTGACGTCGGGCGTGGTCTGGTCGTCCACCACGAAGTCGCGACCGTACACCGAGAAGCTCGTCTTCCAGTCCGGCGTGACCTGTGCGTCATAGAAGCCGGCGCCGGTACCGGCGAGGAAGACCACGTCGCTGTCGAGGAAGTGGATGTCGAAGTTCTTCTTGTCGAAGCGCTTGCCCGCCCACAGCGTCGCGCCCTCGAAGGCGGTGCCCTTGAACGCGGCGAGGTTGCCGAGTTCGGCGAAGACGTGGCGGACGTTGACGCCGTTCTCGCCCGCGGTCCAGTCGTTGTTGCTGTTGGTGCCGTCGGCGAGCATGAAGTGGAACACGCCGGTGGTGCCGTCCGCGGTCTGGAAGCGCTTGGCCATCTTGGCTTCGACGTAGGTGTCGGTCTCCAGGCCGAGGCGGCCCACTGCGCCGCCGAGGCGCGCCGCCGGCGTGATGTAGGGGCCGGAGCCCTCCACGGTAAACATGTCGCTGCCCGACAGGGTGCCGGAGCGCGCATAGGCGCCGAACTCGAACGAATCCGCGGTCTGGGCGGCCTTTTTGGTGAGCGCCGCCTGGGTCGCGCTAGCGGCCTTCGCCTCGCTCGCGGTGCTGTCGGCCTTGCGCGCGACCTCGCCGGCCTGCTCGGCTTCGCTCTTCACCGCCTGCAGCATTTGTTCGAGCTTGGCAATGCGGGCCTCGAGCGCCTGCACCTGACGGGCGGCCGCGCTGTCCGCGGCGCTGGCCGTGCCACAGAAGGCCACGGTGAGCGCAAGCGCGAGTGTGGTCTTGTTGATCATCCTAAGAACCTCAGTTGATGAGGTGCAGCGCGTCCGAAACGCTGGCAGGCTACGGGTTTGGCGTTGATCGAGGAAGTCACCCGATGGGTGAGTCGAA
>JAANMY010002462.1_pt1 | contig 17442 bp, 16 predicted proteins | sample 7279691 | NCBI WGS metagenome assembly JAANMY01 (sample SAMN14094543, study PRJNA606508) | bioreactor metagenome | isolation source: A lab-scale SPAN reactor treating ammonium-rich wastewater day 388 | place: Ireland: Galway | collected 2018-02-07
TAACCGGACGCTGGGTGCGCTGAACGTCGGTCGGCGGAACGACGATGGCTTCAGCCCTGAAGATGTCCAGCTCTTGGGACAGGTTGCGCAACAGGTCTCCATCGCGGTCGAGAACGCGCTGGCTTACCGGGAAATTGCCGCGCTCAAGGACAAGCTGGCCAAAGAAAAAGTCTATCTCGAAGAGGAAATTCAAACCTCCTACAACTTCGAGGAGATCGTCGGGGAGAGTCGCGCCTTGAAGCAGGTGCTGAAGCAGGTCCAGACGGTGGCCGCCACGGATTCGACCGTGTTGATCCTCGGGGAAACGGGCAGCGGCAAGGAGTTGATCGCGCGGGCCCTGCACAACTTGAGCACCCGCCGCGAACGCACCTTCGTCAAGCTCAACTGCGCGGCCATCCCGACCGGCCTGCTGGAAAGTGAACTCTTCGGCCATGAACGGGGGGCCTTCACCGGGGCCATCGCCACGAAGATCGGGCGGTTTGAACTGGCGGATCGCGGCACCATCTTCCTGGACGAGGTGGGCGAAATCCCTTTGGAACTGCAGGTGAAGCTGCTGCGGATGCTACAAGAGCAAGAGTTCGAGCGGCTGGGGAGCACGAGGACCATGCGGGTGAATGTCCGTGTGATCGCGGCCACCAATCGCGACCTGGCCCAGATGGTTGAGGAGCAGAGGTTCCGGAGCGACCTCTATTACCGGCTCAAGGTGTTTCCGATCACCGTGCCGCCGTTGCGCGAGCGCGCCGACGACATTCCCCTGCTCGTGCGGCATTTCGTCCAGAAGTTCGCCTCGCGCATGAAGAAACGCATCGAGACCGTGCCAACCGAAGCCATGCGGGCCTTGCAGGCCTATGCCTGGCCCGGCAATGTCCGGGAATTGGAAAACTTCGTGGAGCGGGCTGTGATCCTGTCTTCCGGGTCGGAACTGTTCGTCTCGACGGCGGAATTGAAGCGCCCCGCACTGCAGACCAATGGGGCCGCCACGACGCTGGAGGAGGCCGAGCGCGACCATATCCTCAAGGCCCTGCGGGAGACACATTGGGTGATCGGCGGGGCGACCGGCGCGGCTGCCCGCCTGGGGATGAAACGGACCACCCTTCAATCCAAGATGCAGAAGCTCGGCATCGCCCGTCCGCGATAACCTTCCCGCTCCGTTGCTGCTCGTGCCGACTATTAGACAGATGCCGGGATTTCGGCGCGACGTGACCGGCACCGGCGGTTCTGCGTAGCTGGAGTTCGACGGCCGTTTAGCAAGGGCTGCCGCGTCCGACGGCTGTTTCCGCCGATGACACCGTTTCCCCTTCCGCCTGGAACGAACCCTGCTTCTCTCCCCTCCCGGGTGTTCTGATGAACGAACATGTCGAGGGTGGGCGGCGAGGGGGGAGCGATGGAGACGGCAGGCGAGTTGTTGATCCAATATGGTGCCTGGGTGTTGTTCGGCGGGGTCTTGGCTGAGCAACTGGGCTTGCCCTTCCCGGGGTTGGCCCTGCTGGTGGCGGCGGGGGTGTTGGTGGGCACTGGGCATCTTTCCTGGTCCAGTGCGATCGTGGCGGCCTTAGCGGCCACGTTACTGGCGGATCTGCTCTGGTTCGTGGCTGGTCAACGGCGCGGTCGTCCCGTGCTGAGGCTCCTCTGTCGGATCGCCTTGGAGCCGGACGCTTGCGTGCGACGGACGGAAACCTTCTTCCGTCGGCATGGCGCGCCCTCGCTCGTCGCGGCGAAGTTCATTCCAGGATTGAGCACGATCGCGCCGCCGCTGGCCGGCATCGTGGGTCTGAGCTTACCGCTTTTTTTGTTCTATGACACGGTGGGTGCGGTCGCCTGGGTCGGCTCTGGCTTGGGGTTCGGATATCTGTTCAGCGAGCAGGTCGATGAGGCCTTGGCCTACTCGGAGCAACTGACGCCTGCGCTCCTGCTTGGTGCGGCGCTGCTCCTCCCGATCTATATCGCGTGGAAGGCGTGGGTTCGCCGGCGGCAGTTGCAGACCATTCCACGGATGACGGTCGCGGATTTGCTGCGGAGACTTGAGGGGGATCGGGCCCCGTTGCTGATCGACGTGCGCGCGCGCGAGGCTGTGGAGGCGGAACCAGGCCTGCCCGGCGCGCTGCATCTACCGTTGGACGAATGGGATCGGCAGCCAGTGACCCTTCCCCGCGATTGGGATATGGTGCTCTACTGTGCCTGCCCGGGGGATAGCGGGAGTGCCTTGGCGGCCTATCGGCTACAGCGGATGGGGTTCGAGCGTGTATGGGTCCTACGTGGCGGCTTGGAGGTTTGGCAGGCGATGGTGCATGAGGCCGCTCTCCGCAAACCTTTGCCTATGGTGTCTCTGGCAACCTAACGAGCGAAAGGAGGTTGGTCGATGGATCGGCGGATGGTTCTGGCTACGAAGCTGACGTTCCTATTTGCTGCCTTGTGGTCCGGCGCCGCCTTCGCCTCGCCGCCGCATGAGGTGTCCAACGACTCGGATGTGCCGCTCTATGAGAATTTGGGATCCTTGCACCATCCGATTACGACGGGCCATCCAAAGGCGCAACAATATTTCGATCAGGGATTACGTCTCGTGTACGCGTTCAACCACGAAGAGGCGATCAATTCCTTCGAGCAGGCGCTCCTGTTCGACGATCAGGCGGCGATGGCCTGGTGGGGTATTGCCTTGGCCCTCGGCCCGAACATCAATGCCCTGATGGGGGCAGCCGAGGAACGTCGTGCCTTCGAGGCCGTGGCACGCGCGAAGCGCCTGTCGGACGGCAGCAGCCCGTCGGAACGGGCCTATATCGAGGCGCTGGCGGTACGGTATGCGTCTCAGCCGGAGACGGGGCGCGAAGAACGGGATCGGGCCTATGCCTTGGCGATGGAGAAGGTGTGGAGACAATGGCCGGATGATGTCGATGCCGGGACGCTCTTCGCAGAAGCCCTGATGGTGCTCCAGCCGTGGGACTTCTGGGCGCCGGACGGACAACCCAAGGGACGCGCCACGGAGATCGTCGCGGTCTTGGAACGGGTGCTCACCCTTGAGCCAAACCATCCGGGGGCCTGCCATTACTATATTCATACGGTGGAAGCCTCGCCCTATCCCGAGCGAGCGTTGCCCTGTGCGGATCGGTTGCCGAATCTGGTGCCGGGCGCGGGGCATCTGGTTCATATGCCGGGGCACATCTACCTCCGGTTGGGCCGGTACCGGGAGGCGGCGGAGTGCAACGTCCATGCGGCTGCCGTGGATCATGACCTCCTGGAACACCGCCGGCTGCACGGCATCTACCCGGTGGGGTATTACCCTCACAACCTGCATTTTCTGTGGTCCGCGTTGACGATGGAGGGGCGTAGCCAGGAGGCGATCGACGCGGCGCGCCGACTGATGACCCTCGCCCCGTGGGACAAGGCCCGGCAGGAACCCGCGATGGAGGAGTTCACGCCGACGTTGCTGTTCGCCTTGACGCGATTCGGTCGGTGGCAGGATGCGCTGGATCTCCCCGAGCCGCCGTCGGAACTGCTCTACACCAGAGCTACCTGGCATTACTCCCGCGGGCTGTCGCTGGTCCGGCTGGACCGGTTGGAGCAGGCGGCGCTGGAACTGGAGAAATTGGCGGAATCAGTGAAGACCATGCCGGAGGATCGGACGATCGGAGTCGAGTCGGTGGCCGCCTTGGCGAAAATCGCGCAGGATGTGCTGGCAGGAGAACTCGCGGCGCGGCGGGGCCAGGCGAGAGAGGCGGTCTCGTTGTTGCGCCGGGCTGTCGCTCGTGAAGACGGCTTGCGGTATTACGAGCCGCCGCTCTGGCATTACCCCGTGCGCCATTCGTTGGGCGCGGTGCTGCTGGCCGCTCACCGGTCTGAGGAGGCCGAACAGGTCTATCGCGAGGACCTTGTCCGGCATCCGGAAAACGGGTGGGCGCTGTACGGGCTGGCGGAAAGTTTGCGTGCACAGGGCCAGCGCGATGCGGCGGCGGCGGTCGAGCAACGATTCCAGAAAGCCTGGTCGCGCGCGGACGTCCGGTTGACTGCCTCGCGCTTCTGATCTTGCGAGGCAGACAAGGAGGTCCCGGTGGAACTGAAAATCCCAACGGCCGAGCAAGCCTGGTGGGGGTTGCGGGCCATGAAGAGCGTCGCCTTGGCGGATGGGGTGCTCGATGAGTCCGAGCGGCAGGTCATGGAGGCGGTGCAGCGCGTCTTCGGCACGACCCATGACCTGGAAGGGCTGACTCCCATCACCCCGGAAGATTTGGCAAAAGGGCTACCCGACCAGCAGATCAGACGTCAATTGGTGAATGGGCTCATCGTCATGTCGCTGATCGACCGGGAGGTCACGCCTCAGGAAGCCGCGCTGGTCGAACGATTTGCCACTGCGCTGCAAGTCGGTATTCCCGAGGTAACCAACCTGCGCCATGTCGTGAAGCAGGAACTCCTGCACCTCCGCCTCGATCTGGCCAGACGATTTTGGCTGCGTGAAAAGGTGGTTGAGATTTGGGACCATGAAGGGCTTCGAGGACTGATCACCTTCGTGGGTGGTCTGCTCGGTACCTATGAAAATGCCGAGATGGCGGCCCGGTATCGGGCCTTTGAGCGGTACCCGGAGGGATCGTTGGGGCGGAGGTATTGGGAGTATTGCCGGACGAACGGGTTCCCCTTTCCAGGAGAGAAGGGCGGTGCGCCCGAGGCCATTGTGTTTCATGATTGTGCCCACATCTTGTCTGGCTACGGAACGGATCCTCAGGGCGAGGTGCAGGTGGCTTGCTTCAGTGCAGGGTTTCAGCGGCGTGATCCCTTCCTGTTCGTCTTCTTTGTCTTGCTCCAATTCCATCTCGGCATCCGCATGACGCCGATCACCCAGGCTCGAGCCGGCTTCTTCGATCCCGAAAAGGCGCTTATTGCTATCCGGCGCGGGGCGGCGATGAATGTGGACCTCAACCATGGCTGGGACTACCACCCCGTCATGGGTGAACCGGTCGAGGAACTGCGGACGCGCTACAACATCCTGCCGATCGAAGCCTTTCATCCAGGGCTTGGCGACAGTCGTTGAGCAGGATCAATCAAGCCGGATCAAGCGTCGTGAGGCTGCCGTTATTTCGGCAGGTGCCGAGGGAATGGCAGTTGAGCTTCGGCGGCGGATCGTGGCAGGTGTGCGGCTCAGGTAGGTCTGTGAGATTTTTGCTTGTTCTCACGTGGGTTAGGCGAACGGCTGCGAGCGGCTGCGAGAGGAACGGTGATTGCTTTTGACGATACCGTTGGCGCCGTCGGTTCTTGGTGAGGAGGAGATCGGGATGAGTCGTCGTGGGTGGATCGGACCGTCGTTGCTGCTGCTGACGGTGGTCGCAGTCGGTGTGGGGTTGGCCGCATGGAAGTATGGCGCGATTCAAGACAATGCCGCCGCCTCGGCCAATCAACCGGAGCCGATGGAGGTAGTGACGCTGGCCGTAGCTCGCGCCGTGGACCATCAACAGACCGCCACCTCGATTGGGACGGTCTTGGCGCTCCGCTCCATCACGTTACAGAACGAGCTGGCCGGGACCGTGAGCCAGGTGCGGTTGACCCCTGGCCAGATTGTGGAGGCTGGAACGGTGTTGGTGGCGCTCGATGTCTCCGTGGAGGAGGCAGACCTGCGGGCGCAGCAAGCCCAAGCCGTGCTGGCGCGGACGATCCTGGATCGCCGCCGAGCCCTGACGCAGGACCTGGCCGCAGCGCAGGAGGAGGTCGATCGCGCCCGGGCGGATCTCGACGTGGCACAGGCCCAAATCGCACGCACCAAGGCGCTGATCGCCCGTAAGACCATTCGCGCCCCGTTCCGCGCCCGTGTCGGCTTGGCCGATATCCACCCGGGACAATATCTGAACGAAGGCACCCAGCTGACGACGCTCCAGGGGGTCGACGAGGCGGTGCATGTGGACTTCGCCGTGCCGCAGCATGTGGCCGCCGGGTTGCAGCTCGGCTCGCTCGTCGATGTGTACCCTGCCGGAGAGTCGGCGCCCCTGTCGGCCAAGATCATCGCGCTGGATTCCCGCATCGATCCCACGACCCGCAACGCCATGGTGCGCGCCAAGATCGAGCACTCTCCATCGATGCCGGCTCCCGGGTCGGCGGTCCGAATCAAGGTTCGTGTCGGTCTGCCGCGCAAGGCCGTGGCCATTCCGGTGAATGCGCTGCGGAAGGGGCCAGGCGGAGATCAGGTGTTCGTCGTCGAACCGGACGGCAGCGGCAAGACGCGCGCGCATGTGCGCCAGGTGGAAAGCGGTGCGATGCTGGGAGATGAGATTATCGTCCATGTGGGACTGACCGCCGGGGAACAGGTGGCGGCCTCGGGTGCCTTCAAGCTGCGCGACGGGGTTCTGGTGGCGGCCGCCGGTGGGGCGGAACCGGCGGTTGAATCGGCTCAGCCGCCGAACGGACTGTGACGGTAGGGATCGAACCATGCGTTCATTTACCGATGTTTTCATCAAGCACCCGGTACTAGCCGTCGTCGTCAACCTGGTGATTCTGCTTCTTGGGTGGCGAGCCTTGACCACCCTCCCGGTGCAGCAATACCCGAAGATCGAAAGTTCGTCGATCATCATCACGACCGTCTACTACGGCGCAGCAGCCGAGACGGTGCGAGGGTTTCTGACCACGCCGATCGAACGGGTGGTGTCGGCCATCAGCGGCGTCGACTATCTCGAATCCACCAGCCGGGCCGGCGTCAGCACCGTGACGGTCCATCTCAAGTTGAACCACAGCAGCACCGCGGCGCTGGCCGAGGTGACGGCGAGGCTGCAACAGGTGCGCTCGGAATTGCCGGCGGAGGCGGAACCGCCCGCGGTGGAGGTGCAACGGGCCGATCGCCCCTACGCGTCGTTTTATCTGAGTTTCACCTCGCCTGAGCGAACGGTGCCGGCCTTGACCGACTGGTTGCTGCGGTCGCTCCAGCCCCAATTCGCCACCTTGACCGGCGTCCAGCGTGTGACCATCGAAGGGGGACGGCAGATCGCGATGCGGGTATGGATCGACCCGGACCGTCTCGCGGCCTACAACCTCTCGCCGGGCGACGTGCAGGCGGCGTTGCGGCGCAACAACTATCTGGCCGCCGTCGGACGGACGAAGGGCAACCTGGTGCAGGTCAATCTGCTGGCCAACACCGATCTGCGCAGCACGGAAGAGTTTCAAGACCTCATCGTGACCGATCGCGGCGGAGCCATCGTGCGGCTGCGGGATGTGGCGCGGGTGGAGAACGGCGCCGAAGAGGCCGAAATGGTCGCCAAATACAACCGCATGGAAGGTGTGTATCTCGGCGTCTGGCCGCTGGTGGGGTCGAACGAAATCGAAGTGGCGCAGCGGTTGCGGGAGGAGATGGATCGGGTCAGGCCGACCCTGCCGAAGGACATCGACATGCAGCTGGTCTGGGACGGCACGATGTTCATGCGGAGCGCGTTGGAGGAGATCACGAAGACGCTCGGGGAAACGATCCTGATCGTCGCGGCGGTGGTCTTTCTGTTCATGGGCTCGGTGCGGACGGCCTTGGTGCCGCTGGTGGCCATGCCGGTGTCGTTGGTCGGCGCGGCGATCTTCATGTATGCGTCCGGCTTCAGCCTGAATTTGTTGACGATTCTCGCCATTGTGTTGTCGGTGGGATTGGTGGTGGACGATGCGATCGTCGTTGTCGAGAATGTCGAGCGGCACGTACGCGAAGGGAAATCCAGAATGCAGGCCGCGTTGCTGGGCTCGCGCGAGCTGGTCGGCCCCATCATCGCCATGACCATCACGCTGGCCGCCGTGTACGCCCCGATCGGGTTTCAAGGCGGTTTGACCGGGTCGTTGTTTTTGGAGTTTGCGATGACGCTGGCCGCCGCCGTGGTCCTGTCCGGCGTCGTGGCGATCACCCTGTCGCCGGTGATGAGTTCCTATTTCGTCCATCCTGAAGGCAAGGAAGGGCGGTTGACCAGACTGGTAAATCGGGCCTTCGACGTCACACGCGCAGGTTATGGCCGTCTGCTCGACGGCGCCTTGGAGATGCGTTGGGCAATCGTCGTCGCAGCCCTGTTGGTGATGGTGGCGGCCTGGCCGCTGTACCAGTTCTCGCGGCAGGAGTTGGCGCCGGTGGAAGATCAAAGCCACATCAGCCTGTTTCTCGAAGCAGCGCCGGATTCGACGGTGGCGGCGACGAACCGGGACTCCATGAAGGTGATCGAGGCGATCCGATCGTTTCCCGAGACACGCTTCACGTGGTCGCTGACCTCGTCATGGGGAGGGTTCGGCGGTTTGGTGGCCAAGGATTGGCGCGAACGGACGCGCTCCACCGAGCTGATGTATGGCGAGGTATACGGCGCCGTCTCGCAAATTCCCGGGCTGCGGGTGTTCCCGCGGCTGGATCCGCCGCTGCCCACGCCCGGGCAGTATGACGTCGAGCTGATCTTGGAAAGCGAGTTGCCTGCCGAGCAGTTGCTGGAAATCACGGGGGCGGTGCTCGGAGCCGGCTGGCAAAGCGGAAAGTTCCTCTATGTCGACACGGACCTCAAGATCGATTTGCCTGAGGCGCGGGTCGTGATCGATCGGGAACGTTTGGCCGATCTGGGGTTCGACTTGGCGCGCGTCGGCCAGGAGCTGGGCACGTTGCTCGGCGGCGCCTACGTGAATCGATTCAATTTCTATGACCGGAGCTACAAGGTCATTCCGCAGATCGGTGACAAGGATCGGGCGACGCTCGATCCGCTGCTCGATCTGAAGATCAAGACGCCCGGCGGGCAGTTGGTGCCGGTGTCGACCTTCACCCGCATCGAGACCAGCACTGCCCCGCGGACTCTGAATCGTTTCCAGCAGCGTAATGCGGTGCGCATTTTCGGGGGCGTCAAACCAGGCGTCACCAAGGATGAAGGGCTTCGAGTTCTCGAGACGGCCGCCGCTGCCGCCGCCGGGCCCCGCGCATCGCTCGATTACGCCGGGGAATCGCGCCAGATCAGGCACGAGGGGTCGGCCCTGACGGTGACCTTGGGGTTTGCGATCGTACTCATTTATCTGGTGCTGGCGGCGCAATTTCAGAGTTTTCGCGACCCGCTCATCGTCTTGCTGGGGTCGGTGCCGCTGGCCATATCCGGAGCGCTGGTCTTTAGTTTCCTGGACCTCACGACCATCAATATCTATTCGCAGGTGGGGCTGATTACGTTGGTCGGTTTGATCGCCAAGAACGGCATCCTGATCGTGGAGTTTGCCAATACCTTGCAGGCGCGCGGGATCTCGAAGGCGGCGGCGTTGCGCGAAGCGGCCATGACCAGGCTGCGGCCCGTCTTGATGACCTCGGCGGCGACGGTGTTCGGCCATTTGCCGCTGGTGTTGGTGTCGGGGCCCGGTGCGGCGGCGCGCAACAGCATTGGAATCGTGCTGGTGACAGGCATGACGGTCGGTACCCTCTTTACGCTGTTCGTGGTGCCGGTGTTTTATTCCCTGATCGCGGCGCGGCATCAGCCGGCGGCTGAGCTGGAAACGGCTGACCCGCAGGAGCTGCAGCTGGTCGGGGCAAAGGGTTGAGTGGAGGGACGATGCTGAAGATTACCTCGGTAACCACACAACAGGCCCCGCGGCTGATCCTGGAGGGGAGCGTCAGCGGGCCATGGGTGGCGGAACTCGAACGGGTGTGGCGAACGGTCCTGCAGTCCGGCGCGACCAGCCCGGTGGTGGATTTGAGCGGAATCACCTTCATCGCAGGGGAAGGCAAAGCCTTGCTGAGCAGGATGTGGCGCGACGGCGCGACCTTGATTGCCAACGGCTGCTGCACCAGGCACATCGTGGAAGAAATTACCGGCGGTGCGTCGGCTTCTCCTTCGGCCGGCTCAGCCGCCAGGTGACTGTTACGAGCGAACTCTCCGCGTTCTCTCCTTGAATGGTCACCGGACCGAAATTCCATGCCGCCTCAACCGCCGACATCCGCAGGCTCCATTACCGCGTACCTCGCGGCGGACCATCGGCGCCTGGACGACCTGTTGAGTGCGGCGGCCGGTCTGCCCGACCGTATCGATCGCGACAGGTATGATCAATTTCGCGCGGGGTTGCTTCGGCACATCGGCATGGAAGAAAAAATTCTCCTCCCGGTTATCCAGCGAATTCGCGGAGGCGAGCCGCTGCCCGTTGCCGCCAAACTCCGCCTTGATCACGGCGCCCTCGCGACGCTGCTCATGCCCACGCCGACACCCCAAATCCTGGCGACGATTCGCCGTATCCTGTCGGACCACAATCACGTGGAGGAACAGGCCGGCGGGCTGTATGAGATCGGTGATCGATTGCCGCCTGCGGAGATCGAACCCCTCCTGGCCGCCCTGCGCGCCGCCCCGACCGTGGCCGTCATGCGACATTCCGACAGCCCGGCGGTGATGAAGACGCTGCAGGGCGCCTTGCAACGGGCTGGGTACCAGTTGGAGAATGCCTCGGCCCAAGCGCCGTTCCGTTCGGACGGAGCAAGGTAACAGGAGCCTCTCCATGCTGGTTCGTCATCCGCAACGCTTGCCCCTGTTGGGTTTGGGGATGGTGGCGTTGTTGGCGGGGCTGCTGGCCGGGCTGTTACGGTTGGGATGGGATCTGCCTGTGCCATGGGCGGGATTTTCAACGCTGCATGGGCCGCTCATGGTCTCCGGCTTTCTCGGTACCTTGATCAGTCTTGAACGGGCGGTGGCCTTGGGGCGGCTGTGGGGCTATGCGGCGCCGCTGCTGAGCGGGTTGGGCGGCCTGGCGTTGATCGTCGGCCTGCCCGTCGTCGTGGCGCAGGGGCTCCTTGCGTCAGGAAGTATCGGGCTGGGGGCGATTTTTCTCGCCATTCTGCAACGGCATCGGGCGCTTTACACGGTGACGATGGCCGTGGGATCCGGCCTCTGGATTCTAGGCAATCTCCTCTGGGCGGCCGGCTGGCCGCTCTTTCAGGTCGTGTTTTGGTGGGCCGCGTTTCTGTTGGTGACGATCGCGGGTGAGCGGCTCGAACTCGCCCGGTTGCAACAGCTCACGGGAGGCGCGCAGCCGTCGTTCTTGGTCTTGCTCGGTCTGCTGTTCACGGGCCTGCTCCTGATGGAGTGGTCCTTCGCCTGGGGGGCGCGCCTGTTCGGGGTGGGATTGTTGGGACTGTCCTGGTGGCTGAGTCGGCATGATATTGCTCGGCGGACGGTGAAACAGTCGGGGGTGACGCGGTTCATCGCGGTCTGCCTCCTAACCGGATATGGCTGGTTGGGCGTGAGTGGGTTGTTGGCCCTGTGGGTCGGCGGGGTCCCTGTCGGGCCGCAGTATGATGCCATCCTGCACTCGTTTTTTCTGGGGTTTGTGTTCGCGATGATCTTCGCCCATGCGCCGATTATTTTCCCGGCGGTGTTGGGGGCGGGGATGGGGTATCGACCGCTGTTTTATGCGCATGTCGCACTATTGCAGGTGACGTTGGTGATGCGTGTGGTCGGCGACGTGGCGGGGTGGGTCGCTGGGCGGCAGGTCGGCGGATTGCTTAATGTGCTGACGCTGGTCTTGTTTCTGGCGAATACGGTGTCGGCGCTGAAGCGTCCGATGGAACGAACGGGGGCCGCACAGGCGCGGCCGTCGTGAAAGGAAGATTCGCATGTCGGTGGAGCAGAACCCGGCCGGTGCCGACCCGCGGGTGACGGAGGCTTTGCGGCAGGTCGTCGACCCTGAACTGGGGATCAACATCGTCGACCTGGGGTTGGTGTACGGCAGCGAGGTGCGCGATGGGCTGGTGCACGTGACCATGACGATGACGACGCCCGCCTGTCCGATGGAGGAGTTGCTTATGGAAATGGTGCATTCGGCCATCCTCCGCGAGGTGGCGGATGCCCGTTCCGTGGAGGTCGATCTCGTCTGGGATCCGCCCTGGAAACCGGACATGATGAGTGCCGAGGCCAAGGCGCAACTCGGGCGCGCGTGAGGCCAGTTCCATGGAAGACAGGAGCACGACATGGGTACGATGACGGCGGCACAACTCATCGTTCGGTGCCTGGAACAGGAACAGGTCAACTGCATTTTCGGCCTTCCCGGCGAAGAAACCCTTGCCTTGACCGATGCGCTGCTCGATTCCCGGATCAGGTTCATTGAAACGCGACACGAGCAGGGCGCGGCCTTCATGGCGGATGTGTACGGGCGTCTGAGCGGAAAGGCCGGCGTCTGCCTCTCGACGCTGGGGCCCGGCGCAACCAACCTGTTGACCGGCGTGGCGGACGCGTATCTGGATCGGGCTCCGCTCGTGGCCATTACGGGACAAGCTTCCTCTACTCGGCGGCACAAGGAGTCTCATCAGTACATCGACGTGGTGTCGATGTTGAAGCCGATCACCAAGTGGAATACCTCGATTCCGAAAGCCGAGGTGATTCCCGAGGCGGTGCGGAAGGCCTTCAAGATCGCACAAACGGAGAAGCCCGGCTCGACGCATCTGGAACTTCCTGAAGACATTGCGGAGGAGGCGGTGGTCTCGGAGCGTGTGCCGCTCTTCGTTCAGTCGCCGATACTGCCCGAACCGGCGCCCACACAAGTCGGGCGCGCGGTCCGCGCGCTCGCGGCTGCCGAACGTCCGCTCATTCTGGCGGGAAACGGCGTCATTCGCGGCGGCGCGGCCGACGCGGTCCGGCACTTTGCGCGGGCGTTTCGCATTCCGGTGCTCCACACGTTCATGGCCAAGGGGGTGTTGCCGGACAGCGATCCCCTGTCGCTCTACACGATTGGCCTGCAGGCTCGTGACTATGCAGCCTTGGTCATGGAACGGGCCGACGTGGTCATGACGGTGGGGTATGATTTCGTGGAGTATGCGCCCTGCTTCTGGAACGCCGACCGGGACAAACGCATCGTGCATGTCGACGTGTCGCCGGCCGAGGTGGATGAACACTATATCGTCGAGGTCGGCGTGCTCGGTGATCTCCGTCTGTCGTTAGGGCTGATGGGGGCCGGGCTGGAGCCGTTCGATGGAAAGTGGGCGACGGAGGCCAGGGCGACGATTCTGAACGGCTTCGAAGCCGAGTCGGACGGACCCCTGCCCGGACCGGTGCGGCCTCAACGGCTGATGCGGGAATTGCGCGCGGCCCTGGCGCCGGACGACGTGGTGATCTGCGACGACGTCGAAGTGCCGGGCAATTCCGACACGCCCGCCAAGCGGCAGGCACTGCGCGAGAAGCTCGGCGAAATCGAGTTCGTGCTCGTGCCGGGGGGATTCCAACTCTATCTCGGCACGCCGCACACCTATTACTCGATCTATGCCGGTGCGGCACGGCCCGAACTCGGCGAGACGCGGGCATTTCTCGAGGACTTCGAGCGCAAGGTCTTCGCGATCCGCAACGAAAAGGGCAAGCCAGCCTGGAAGGCGCGCTACGACGAAAAGGAGATCGCCGATCTCGAGCGCACCAGCGGTCCGATCAAGTTCGCGAGCCAGATGATGCTCGTGCCGATGCCGCCCGAGAAATGCCGCTTCGATCCGGCGAAGCTGCTGCGCTACGCGGGCGACACGGAGCGCCGCCAATCGCACGGCCAGGAAAGCCTGTGGCTCGAAGGCCGCAAGCTCGCCTCGGTCCGCGTGTGGTGGGATCCGTCGCTCGGCCGGCCCGGCAAGAGCGACCGCAACGCGATCGCCGTCGTCTATCAGGATACCGGCGGCGGCTATTGGCTGCACCGCGTGCACTATTTCGCGCACGATCCCGCGCTCGCCGCCCGCGATCCCGAGAACTACACGGAAGCGGATCAGCTCTGCCGCGAGGCCGCGCGCCTCGTGGCCGAGACCGGCGCGCCGTCGATCACGGTCGAGGACAACGGCGTGGGCGCGATGCTGCCGGGGCTGCTGCGCAAAGCCTTGCAGCCGCTCGATCCCACGATCGGCGTCGTGGCGCACCATTCGACGCGGCCCAAGGTCGAGCGCATTCTCGCCGCGCTCGACGTACCGCTCGCCGCCGGCCTGCTGCACGCGCACGAGAGCGTGTGCGACGGGCCTTTCGCCGAAGAGCTGCGCAACTGGACGCCGCTCGCCGGGAGCGGCCACCGCGACGACGGCGTCGACGCCGTGGCCTCGGCGATCCTCGCCGAGCCGGTGCGCCTCGGCCCGTTTCCGCGCGCGCCCGGGAACCACGGCGCCTGGCGCCCCGGCGCGGCGCCGCAACGCGCCGAGACCGAGTTCGAGCCCTGACCTTGCCGTCATGCTGAGCGGCCCCTTCGGCCGCGAAGCATCTCTATGCGCGGAGGCGTGCTGACGCAGATTCCGTGTCGGCATCGTGGATCGCCGTCGAGAGATGCTTCGCTGCCACCCCAAGCGGGGCGGCGCTCAGCATGACGGAATTGAGCAGGCGGCGCCCAGCGCCGCCCTTTTCCATCAACCCAAGGAGAACGACCATGACGCTGCGCAAACTTGCGCTGGCGGCGGCGCTTGCTGCCGCCACCTGCACGCCTTCCCACCCCGCTCTCGCCGAGGGCGAGCCCACGCCCGCGGCATGCGCCCCCTACGCCGAGATGACCGAGACGCTGCGCCGGCGCTTCGGCGAGACGCTGCGCCTCTCGGCCGAGGAGCAGCGCGGCTTCGCGCTCGAGTTCTTCGCCAACCCGGACGGGAGCTGGACGCTCGTGATCCGCCGCGACGGCCAGGCCTGCGCGATCGCCTCCGGCGCCGCCTGGCGCGGCGAGCCGCAGGGCTCGCTCTGAGCGGAGAGCGCACATGACCGATGGACTTTCGCTCTCCTCCTGGATCACGGCGTTCGAATTGCCGGCGCTGGCCGGCCTGTTCTGGCTCGCCTGGCGCATCAAGCGCGACGGCGAGGCGGCGCTGGCGCGGCTCGCCACGCGGCTCGACCGCGAGCTCGATCGCCTGCGCGAAGCGCTGGCGCAGCACAAGCTCGATGTCGCCACCGGCTACGCCTCGCTGGCGGCGCTGCAGAGCGTCGAGGAGCGCCTCACCGCGCACCTGCTGCGCATCGAAGCCAAGCTCGACGCGCGGGGGCCCGCATGAGTGCGCGCAACCATCCGGCCGCGCGTACGCTGGCGCGCGATCCTGTTGCTTGGCGCGCTGTCGCGCGCGGGGCGGAGCGCGATGCGTTCGCTGCGCTGCTCGCGCGCCATGCGCCGCGCGGCGCGGTGCGCCCGGCCGAGGCGCTCGCCGCCATGGCCATGAACCGCCGGCGGCGGCGCGCAATGGTGTGGGACGGCGCCTTCGCCGAAACGCCGTTTGCGCTCGAAACCGCGTTCGCGGGGCTGCCCGAGCAGCCCGTAAGCGCGCGCGCCGACGCGGCCTGGGCCGCGATCTGCCGCCGCATCGCGGCACGCGCGCTGGCCGGTGCCGCTCCCGACGCCGCAAGCGGCGGATGGATCGCAGTTTCGCTCGGCGAACCCGCGCCCGAGCATGCGACTGCCTTCGCCGCGCGCGTCGGCCCGTTCGCGTTCTGGCGCGATTGATGAAGCACCTCGTAGGGGCGGGTCGGAGACCCGCCCCTACGAAGATTGCGTGGGATTTCCCATCGGCGCGATTCTATTCTCGCCGCAGCGAGGGAGCGAAACGCGATGAAAGCGATCCAGATCAGCCGCACCGGCGGCCCCGAAGTGCTCGAGCTCGTCGAGTTGCCGATACCCGAGCCCGGCCCCGGCGAGGTTCTGGTGCGCACGCGCGCGATCGGCGTGAACTTTTTCGACCTGCTGATCCGGACCGGGCGCTATCGCTGGATGCCGAAATTGCCGTTCATCCCCGGCAACGAGTCGAGCGGGCAGATTGCCGCCACCGGCGCCGGCGTGAAGAGGCTACGCTCGGGCCAGAAGGTGTTCGTTGCCGGCTACGATCTCGGCAACAAGGGCGGGCTCTACGCCGAATACGTCAAGGCGCCGGAAGATGCGATTTGGCCGCTGCCCGAGGGCATCGATTTCGACGAGGCGACGGCGCTCACGAACTATCAGCTCGCCTGGATCCTGCTGAACAAGGCGGCGCGCGGCGTCGAGCCCAAGACGGTGGTGGTGCTGGGTGCGGCGGGCGGCGTGGGTTCGGCGCTCATGGACCTCGCGCGGCTCGCCGGGGCCTCGGTGATCGGCGTTGCAGGCGGCGCCGAGAAATGCGCGTTCGTGCACGCGCGCGGCGGGACTCCCATCGACCACCGCGGCGAGAACGTGATCGAGCGCGTGCGCGCTCTGACGGACGGGCGCGGCGCCGATCTCGTGTTCGACCACCTTGCGGGGAAGGAGCTGCCACTTCGCGTGAAGATGCTGGCGCCGCTCGGGATGCACGTCTCCTACGGCCTCATCAACGGCATGCCCGACAGCGACTTGTTCGCGGCGATGCGCGGCCATCTCGAGGCGAGCCCCGCCGTGCGCTGCTTCACGATGCACACGCTCGACCACTGGCCCGAGCCGCGCCGCGAGGCGATGGAGCAGGCGATCGAGATTTTCGCGAGCGGCCGGGTGAAGCCCGCCATCGCCGCCCGCCTCCCGCTCGCCGACGCCGCCAAGGCGCAGTCGCTGATCGAGGAGCGGAAGGGGGCGGGGAAAGTGGTGTTGCTTCCGTGAGGCGCTAAACCACTTCGATCCGCGCCTTTTCCTCGAACACGGCGCCGCTTTCGTCCTGCCAGCGGAAAGCGATCTCGCCGCTCTCCTCGGCGCGCAGCCAGAACGAGAAATAGGGATTGCGCGAGACGCCGCGCCTGAGGTCGGCGCGCACGACCTCGACGCCGCCGAACGTGCAGACGAACGAGGTGAGGATGTTGCGCGGGTAGAACTTCCCGTTCTGGTCTTTGCGCAAGCCCGATTCGTTGAGGTGCTCGAGCAGGGTGCGGATCTCGACGACCTCGCCCTTCTTTGCGATCTTGGGGACGCGGATCCGGGCCGTCATTTCACGTCGATCTCCACGCAGGCGGCGAGCGTGACCTCGACGTGGATGCTCCCGATGCAGAAGCTGCCATCGCTCATCGCGGCGAGTCCGTAAACCTTCTGCGGCGCGAACATGCGCACGCGCGTGGAAATCTCGGCCTTGCCGCAGCGCGGGCCGAGATGGAACGCCGCCGCCTCGACCTCGGGATTCTGCTCGAGCAGGATGTGGATCGCGTTGACGCGATCGCGCGTCGTCATCGGGCTCTCGACCGTGATCGTGACCGGCACGGCCGTGTCGGTTTCGGCGAGCGGCGGCGCGTCGACCTTCACGCGGTCTTCGACGGGACGCACGCCCTTGGTGATGGCTTTGATCGCGACCTCGAGGTCAGCCTGGGCCGCCGCCACGCCGCGCGCGCGCAGCAGCGCCGGCCCGGCGCCCGCGAGCGCGGCCGCCCCGGCGACGAAGCGCCGACGGCTCGTGCCGCCGCGATCTCTGCATTTCGACGTCATGCCGCGAGTGTAGCAGGAGCGGCGCCGGACGGGGAGAAGCAAGGGCGGACGTTTCGCGCTGTATCGGCGGCGCCCCGCCGCTTACGATCGGGAAACTGCCGGCAACGGATGGGCTGAGCACATGGCGTGGATTCTTCTCGCGATCGCGGGGGTGTTCGAGGTGGGCTGGGCGATCGG
>JAANMY010002464.1_pt1 | contig 17434 bp, 14 predicted proteins | sample 7279691 | NCBI WGS metagenome assembly JAANMY01 (sample SAMN14094543, study PRJNA606508) | bioreactor metagenome | isolation source: A lab-scale SPAN reactor treating ammonium-rich wastewater day 388 | place: Ireland: Galway | collected 2018-02-07
GATCGTCCACAACGCGTCGTCCAGCAGCGGCTTGGCCATGGCGTGCCTCCTTGCACGACCGCCTCACCGCAAAGCCCATGCCAATCTGTTAGAGGTTCTAAGCGAAGAGGACCCACCGCCAAAGTTCACATCGAACGGGTCGTCGGTGCCGAGTATCCACAAGCTGTCCAGGAGCGCGACGAAGCGCGCTGCGTCGAGATACAGATCAGTGGGGACCAGAGCGGTGGCCAGCTCGCGCCGAAAGCGCTTCGGAATTGGAGGATATGGTGTGTCCTCCCAAAGAATGTCCTGAATCGTGTTGCGTAGGCTGCTACTGGGGGCGCACTTCTCCAGGAAGGAGCGTGCTACGCTCGGCAAAGTGTCGTCTGGCGCGGCACCGATTGCACGCTCAAGACGTTGGGCCTTAGAGCCCTCCTCATCCGGGATGGGGAGCCCAAGGGCTTGGCACATCTCGGAAATCTTCACGTGGGTCCAAGAGTCCTTCATGAGAACGATTGGAGGGGTCAGGATGTGCCGGAGACGCGCCAAGTTCATGAAAGAAACGTAGCGCGAAAACCCGAAGTGGATCAATCCGGACCCGGCTTACCCGCAACACGCGTTGCCGCAATGAGCGCTCACTTGACCACCTCCGGGAGCCGCGACCAAGTCTCCAGCAGTTTCACCAAGTTGCTATCGTGTGGGTCCAGAGCGTCAAGCAATCCGCCGAGACGCGTAGAATCGGGCTCGGAAGAGGCGTCAGAATCAGCTGTAAACACCTGTCCTTCAGACACTTGGCCCCGTGGCGGAACGGCAGACGCAGCGGACTTAAAATCCGCTTCCGCGCGAGCGGAGTGTGGGTTCGACTCCCACCGGGGCCTTCCCGTTCGAGCCGATCGTTCCCGAGCCGGAGTTACCTGAGCCGGAGTTGACCGAGCCGACCGTTCCCGACGCAACCATCGCCGGCCCTCACCCGCCGGCCAACACCCATGCCCCTGGTCTCCTCGCTTCGCCGCCTGGTTCCCGCCGTCCCGGTGCTCTCTCGCGCGCGGTGGGCGATGCTCCCGCTCGATCTGCTCGATCGGGCGCTCAACCTCCCCTGGCGTGAGTTCCGAAACATCCCCCCCAACCGCATGCGGCTCCGCGTGGGCGTCGGCAATCGGCTCCTGTTCAACGCCGCCCACTTCCGACTGCTTCCGATCAACTTCTGGCTGGATGCGCTCAACGCGCAGATCGTCTCCCTCGACTCCGCCATCCTCGACATCGGCTCCGGGTGCGGCCGCTTCGCTTTCCCGCTGCGAGAGTTCGACTTTCACGGGCGGCGATTCACCGGGCGATACATCGGTGTCGACCTCGACGCCGAGATGATCGACTGGTGCCGACGCCACTTCCCCCCCGATCGCTTCGAGTTCCACGTGGTTCCCGGGCGAAGCAAAACGTATGGCACCGACCACCCCTCGCCGGCGCGTCTTCCGGTCCCCGACGCATCGATGGGCCTCGTGCTCGCGAACTCCCTGTTCACTCACCTCCTCGAGGACGATGTCGTCGCCTATCTCAAGGAAGCGGCCCGCGTGCTCCGGCCGGGCGGCTATGTCCAGTTCTCAGCGTTCGTGATCGAGGATGTCCGCGCTCACCCTGATCCGCGCTGGACCTTCCACCACCGTCAAGGCGCGGCTTGGGTCGAAAGCCCGAAGTACCCCGAGGCCGCGGTCGCGTACGAACGTGCGTGGTATGACGGCCTACGAAACGCCCTGGGCCTGCAGGCCGAGGCGCCAATGGCCCACCACACGCACACCATGATGAGGTGGCGCAGGCCCTGAGCAACTCGGGTAGGGCCCATGCCGGGCCGGCTGTCCCATTTAGTAACCGGCTCCCAGGAGGAAGGAGCCTCCGGGCCGGAGAGGCGGGGCGCGAGGTTGTCAGTGGGATCCAAAAAGACAACCCCCCGCCGGTTAGGGCGGGGGGCTGGTGTGTCTCTCAGTGTCTTCCCGTGACCTGGCTCAGACAGGCAAGCCTGTCGGAGAACAGGGCTTAGCGGCGACGGCGAGCCGCGACCAGGCCGCCGAGCCCGAGGAGGGCGAGGCTGGACGGGGCGGGGATCACGTCCCAAGCCGCATCGGCCTCGACGCCGTTGTAGTTGGCGGTCGTGCCGGCGGAGGTCTTGATGACGACAACGCGGTTGGCGATGCCCAGGTCATCGAGGACGTCCGTGGCGTAGGCGACCTTGTAGGTGCCAGCCGCCGTCGCGGTCCAGTCGAAGGACGCGAGGAGGATGGGGTTGGCGGTGTTGGCGGGGAAGAGCGGGGGGAAGTGGACCTGGAAGGGGGAGAACGTCTGCAGGTCGTTGTTGCCCGTGACGGAAGCGTTGCCGCCGCCGGAGACGGGAGCCGCGAGCTGGACGTTGCTGACGACGCCGTTGAGGCCGTTCAGCATGTTATTGATGTTCACCTTGGTGGCGCCGAAGGCGAAGACCGGGGCGTCCATGGAGCACCAGAGCTGAACGTTCGTCGTCGTCGGGGCATTGATGCCCGAGGGATCGAGGACGGCGTTCGAGATCACGAGCTTCATGGTCGCGTTCTGGGCATTCGCCGCAGCCGCGAGACCAACCACAACCGACAGAGCAAGCGTCTTCATCTACTGTCTCCTCACAGAGTGTTTCGAAAGGCGGACAACTCTCTTGAACAAACGCAACGATCCTGACCCGAGGCGTATTCTCCAGATTCCTCGCCCCATGTCAAGGTTTTCTGCCTTTGCCAGCGATTTTTATTTCTTTTTCAACTGGTCAAGATCCTGTTTTTGATTCTGTTTGGATTGCCCAGATTCTCACCGACTCGTACCCACGGTGATGATCGCTTCCAGGCCGACCATCGCAACTCGCTGTCTCCCAACAGTTTGCACCCGATCCGTCCCTGCGGCCACTTCCGGGCACGGTGCGGCCCCGTTGCGCCTCTCGACTTGCGGCCTGGAGAAGATGGGCAGACGATTTCTCGTTCATGAAGCCAGGATTACGTCCGATATCGTTCACCGGATGTGGATTTCACCCCTCGGCTGGCCTTCAAAGTCACCCCAACGACGGCTCCACGTTGCCCCGAACGCGCAGATGACAACCTTCAGGGGTAGGAGAAGGTGCAACGTCCAGTTCTTCTTGCGCCCGAGGCTGCATGTGTGCCCATGATGGTTTGCCGACAGCCCCCGGCCCCCATAACCGACACTTCCGAGGCTGAACTCACTTCGCGAAACGCCTCGATGCAGTTGGCTGTTGAGCAGGTGCCATCAAAGTCGATTGCGGCTTGGTATAGGCAAAAAAACAACCCCCCGCCTGGGGAGGCGGGGGGCTGAGAGTTGTCTGCCTTATCCGATCAGGATCGGATTAGCGGCGGCGACGGGCGGCGACCAGCCCGCCGAGCCCGAGGAGGGCCAGGCTGGAGGGAGCCGGGATCACGTTCCAGCCACCCTCGGACTCGACGCCGAGGCGGTTGGAGGTGTTGCCGCTGGAAGTCGCGATGACGACGACGCGGTTGGTGAAGCCCAGGTCATCGAGCACGTCGACAGCGTAGACGACCTTGCCGGCGGAGTTCGCCGTCCAGTCGAACGAGGCGACGAGGATGGGGTTCGCCGTGTTGGCGGGGAAGAGCGGGGGGAAGTGGACCTGGAAGGGGGTGAAGGTCTTGAGGTCGTTGTTGCCGTTCGCCGCAGCGACGCCGCCGCCCGCGAGGGGAGCGCTCAGCGCGATGTTGCTGATCGTGCCGTTGGTGCCGTTCTGCATGTTGTTGATGTCGATCTTCGCCGCACCGAAGGCGAACACCGGGGCATCCATCTGGGCCCACAGCTCGACGGAGACCGTCTCGCCGACGTTGATCGTGCCAGCGGAGGGCTTGAGCGTGAAGGTCACGTTCTGAGCCGTCGCGGCCGTAGCCAGCCCAACAACCGCCGCCAGAGTCATACCAATCTTCATTACTTTCTCCTCACAGGTTACGGGATGATTACCCCAAGACACTGACAAATCTCGAACAGAACGAACGTCTCGTTCCTGACCCAAGGAAAAAGTACAACAGGATCTTCGCCTCGCCACCAAAGTGCGCTTTTTTTGCCACTTTGGGGCCTTCTTGAGGCTTCTCCCGGTCGGTCCGGCAGTTCGGATTGCACCATCCGACCCTCCACACCGCCCATTTTTCCAGCGACTGGACCAAAGCGGCGTCTCCATTCGGCTCCCGTTCGTGTTACCCTTGGGACCATGCCTCGACCCTATACGAGCACGCTCCGATACGACGCCCACCGCATCCACGCCGCCGCGGTGTATTGCTCCGACGGTCGCATCGGCGAGCACTTCGACGACTTCCTTCAGAACGGGCTCTCGCTCCCTCGATACGACAGGGTCTCGATCCCCGGCGGCCCCGCCTGCCTGGCCGGGCATGCACGAGCCCACCTCGAGCAGCAGGGCCTGGTCGATGAACTGCGATTCCTGGTTGACGTCCACAAACTCTCGAAGATCGTCCTGATCGCCCACCAAGGGTGCGCGTTCTATGGGACGCGTCTGGAACTGGCCGAGCCCCGTCTGGAGCTTGTCCAGCGGGCCGACCTCGTGCGAGCGGCGGCGTTCGTACACCATGTGACCGGCATCGGGTCGATCGAGGCCTACTTTGCCCGGATCGTCGGGGAGGGCGTCGCGTTCGAGCCCGTCGAGGTCTGACCCAGCCGACTCTACACTCCTCCCTGCATGGCGCGACTCCACGAGTTCCAAGGCAAGCAGATTCTCCTCCGCCACGGCTTCAAGATCCCGCGAGGCTCGATCGCGTCGACGCCGGCGCAGGCCGAAAGCGCAGCCGCGGCCCTCGGGGTGCCTTGCGTGGTCAAGATCCAGGCCTGGACGACCGGCCGGGCCGCCCTTGGGGGCGTGGGCTTCGCTGATACCCCCTCGCAGGCCCGCGCGCACGCGGCCCGGATGCTGTCGATGCAGGTCGGCAACTTCCCTGTCGAGCAGGTCCTCGTCGAAGAACGCATCGACATCGCCCGAGAACTCTTCCTCTCGCTCTCGATCGACGATCGCGCGCGCGCGCCGAGCATCCTTCTTGCCCTTCGAGGCGGAACGGGGATCGAGGATCGCTCCGCGGGCGTCATCCGGTTTCCCTGTGACCCCCGGCTCGGCCCCTCGGCCGCGGCGATCGATGCCGAACTCGGGTCGTCCGACCTCGAACCTTCGCATCGCGTGTTGGTTCGAGACGCCCTCATCCGGCTGTTTGCGGCCGCCCGGGCGGTGGAGGCCCGGTCCTTCGAGATCAACCCCCTGGCGATCACGCGAGACCAGCAGGTTGTTGCCGCCGACTGCAGGCTGACGGTCGATGATTATGCGGTTGTTCGGCATCCCGAGCTCGGCATCGAGATCGCGCGGGAACTGGACCACCCCCCTACCGCGCTGGAAACCGCGGCGTACGCCTACGAACAGGCCGACCACCGCGGGACGTTCTACTTCGCCCAGATGAACAGGGCCGCCGCTGCGGGCTCGCGAGGGTTGATCGGCTTCCATGGGGCCGGGGGCGGGGGCTCGATGATGGCGATGGATGCCGTCGCCGCGGAGGGGTTCACCCTCGCCAACTTCTGCGACACCTCGGGGAACCCGTCCCCGGCAAAGGTGTATCGGGCGGCGCGAGTGATCCTCGCCCAGCCCGGCCTTGTCGGCTACTTCGGCTCGGGTTCGGGCGTGGCCAACCAGGAGCAGTTCTGGTCGGCCTACGGGCTCGCCAAGGCCTTCTGGGAACTCGGTCTCGACATCCCCGCGGTGATCCGACTCGGCGGGAACACGGAGGATCGTGCCGTTGACATCCTCCACGCGGCATGCAGAGCGCTCCCAGCCCGGGTGGAGGGGTACAAGAAGAACGACCCTCCGTCCGCGATCGCACGGCGATTCCGAGAGTTGGTCGAGTCCTCCACGAGGGTGTGGTCGCCGCGTCCGCCTCGGCGGCCGGGCTTCGTCGGCGCCGGCCCGGGGTTCGCGCTCAAGGGGGGTCGGGTGTGGATCGACCCTGTCGCCTGGGCCGGGAGCGCCCCGGCGATCGTGTCGCGTGCCTCGGGCCTTTTGCGCGACGACGCGGGCCGCCCGGCCCTGACCCTTTCTCCGGTTGACTTCGCGGCCAAGGACAGCGAGATGATCGCGTGCGAGGTCGAGTGCCGACGCGACGCGATCGGCGGCGAGGATGGCGCCGTCTTCGTCGAACTCGAGATGCCAGGCCTGCCCTGACCGCTGCCACGAATCCAAGGACCACGAGCCCACGCCAGCCACTTCACGCGAACACCCCCATGCCGATCCTCCTCGACTCCACCACCCGCGTCATCGTCCAGGGCATCACCGGCCGAGAGGGCCAGGCCCGAACCCGCCTGATGCTCGACTACGGCACGCGCGTCGTGGGGGGCGTGACCCCGGGCAAGGGCGGGTCGTCCGTGCTCTCGCTCCCCGTCTTCGACTCCTGCGCCGATGCCGTGGCCGCCCTTGGCCCGATCGACGCCAGCGTCCTGTTTGTTCCTGCGCTGTCGATCAAGGAAGCCGCCCTGGACGCGATCGACGCCGGCGTCTCGCTGGTCGTGCTGGTCGCCGACCGCGTCCCGGTGTGGGATGCGATGGAGATCGCCGCCGCGGCACGCGTACGAAACGCCCGGTTCCTCGGACCGAACACGCTGGGGATCGCGTCACCCGGGAGGGCGGTGCTGGGCATGATCGGCGGTCGTGCCGAGTCGGCGCGTGAGTGGTTCAAGCCCCCGCTGCCCGGGGGCACCGGCGTCGGGATCGTGTCGCGATCCGGTGGGATGTCGTCCTCGACGGCGTATTACTGCGGACAGGCGGGCGTCCGCCTCTCGTCGATCGTCCACATCGGGGGCGATGCCGTCCTGGGCCTGCGGATCCCCGACGTCGCGCGTCTCTTCCAGGACGACCCGGAGACCGACGCGATCGTCGTGTTCGGGGAGATCGGGGGCACGCAGGAAGAGGAACTCGCGGGGATTCTCCGCGAGGGCGTCATCACCAAGCCGGTGGTGGCGTACATCGGCGGTCGTGCCGCCACGGCCGGGACGCGTTTCAGCCACGCGGGGGCGATCATCGAGGGGAACACCGGCACGCATGCCGGAAAGACCGCCGCGCTCCGCGAAGCAGGGGCCATCGTGGTGGACGCGTTCGGTGAACTCCCCGCCGCGGTGGTTGGTGTCCTTCGGGCACGGGGCTCTCGTTCGCTGATGACGGAAGCGGAGCGTCGAGCGGTGTGGACGACCGCCGTGACGAGGATCGAGCCCAACCGGGTCGCGGTGCGCGGGCGCGACATCGCGTCCCTGATGGGCCGCGTTTCGTTCGGCGGCGCGGTCTATCTCATCCTCACCGGACGCGAGCCCTCCGAGCCGGTTGCGCGGCTTGTGGACGCGATCCTGGTGTCAAGCATAGACCACGGCGCGACGCCTCCGAGTTGCCTCGCGGCGCGGACGGTCGCGTCGACGGGCGCCTCGCTGAGCCAGAGCGTCGCCGCGGGGATCCTCTCGATCAACCGGCACCACGGGGGGGCCATCGAGGACGGAGCGAGGTACCTGGGCGGGCTTCTGGCTCGAGCCAGAGAAGAGAAACGGGGCATCGACGAGGTCGCGGCCGACGAGGTCTCGCGGGTGAAGGCCTCGGGCGACCGGCTGCCCGGCTTCGGGCATCGCGTCCACACGAAGGACCCTCGCACCGCCCGGCTGTTCGAACTCGCGTCCGAGGCGGGGCTCTCCGGCGAGCCTTCGAGCCACATCGGGACGGCCCGTGCCGTGGAGCGTGCCTTCGCCGCCATCGGACGTCCCCTTCCGATCAACGTGGACGGCGCGATCGGCGCGATCCTGGCTGACCTGGGGGTCGATCCTCGGGTATTCAACGGTTTCTTCATGATCGCCCGGACGCCCGGGCTGGTGGCGCATGTCGTCGAGGAGCAGACCCGCGAGAAGCCGATGCGCCGCATCGACCCGGTCCTGCACGCGTACGACGGGCCTTCGGCGGGAGCGTGAGATCCCTGAGTTTCTGCTTTCATTCCCTCCTGCGAGTTGCTAGTCTCGAACCGGGCCGAACCGCGGAAGGAGAGTTCTTGTGAAAATCAGACTTTGTTCATTGGCCGTCGCGTTGGCGACCTCTGCCGGCGTAGCGGACTTGACCCTCACCGGCTGGACGTCGTTCGACCCATACACCAGTTACGCGATCACGCATCCGACACCCATCCAGATCCGTGTGGATCAGACCGTACCGGGGACGGTGGCGGGGCCGGGGTGGGTGGTCAGTGACGTCGTCGCCCCAGCGATCACGACGATCCGGGCGATGGTCCGGGTGATCGATGCCGCGGGCGACGACGACATCATCGGGATCGCCTTCTGCTGGCAGGACGAGACGCATTTCTACCTTCTTGACTGGAAGCGGACGGCCCAGACCTTCAACTGGGGCGAGCCGGTGGTCATCAACGACGACCACGCCGAGCGCGGGATCAAGATCAAGAAGATCGACGGGGCGTGGACGCGGGATGGGCTGTGGGGTGGGAAGGATGGGATTGGGGTGAGCGAGATCGCGGGCCCGGTGGACATGCCCTGGGTGCAGGGCACGGACTATTCGTTCGAGATCGACCTGGCCCCCGGTTTGATCGTCGTGCGGCTCAACGGGAACGAGATCTTCAACGTGGCCGATGCGACCTACACCGGTGGACGGTTCACGACCTACTCGTTCAGCCAGGACAACGTGCTCTTCGGGGGGTATTGCGCGACCGGGCTGTGTGTGGCGGACTGCGAGGATGACTGCGACCTCGACGTTTTCGACTTCCTCTGCTTCCAGCAGAGGTTCGTGGACCAGGACCCGTACGCGGACTTCGAGGGGGACGGCGACTGGGATGTCTTCGACTTCCTCGCCTTCCAGAACGCGTACGCGACGGGGTGCTGATCAGAGCGGTCCGCGCGACCAGAAGCCTTCCGTCGGCAATGCACGCCCCGGTTGGGACGTTATCCTGCTCTCGACGCCCGGCAGAGGCGTCACGGACAGGAGCATCCATCCATGAGCGTTCGCAGCGTCGGTCTCTGTGTGTCGGCGTTGGTCGGGGTCGCGGCGGTCGGGGCGCTGGCCTTCCAGCAGGAAGGACGCCCCCCGAGGCCGTCGGAGCGTCAGCCGGGCCAGGATCGGCAGCCGGGCCAGGATCGCGGGCCGGGGCAGCCCGACCGAGGACCACGCGGACCACAGGCGACGCCGCCGGTGGAGAACTCGATGCGGATGATGAACCGCGCTTCGCGGGCCTTGCGCGACCAGGTCGGCGACCCCGCCAAGCGCGCCGAGAACCTCGCGATCATGACGGAAATGCAGCGGGGTTGCGTCAACGCCAAGGGCGGCAACCTCGACGCGTTCCTCACGAAGTTCCCCGCCGAGGAACGGGCCGCCAAGGGTGACACGTTCCGTAAGGAAATGATCGTGCTCGCCCGCATGCTGCTGGATATGGAGGAGGCCACCCTCGCAGGCGACGCGGCCAAGGCCGCCGAGATCTATGCCAAGATCATCGAGTTCCGCGACCACGAGCACGAGGAGTTCGGCGTCGACGACGAGGGCGAGGAAGAGCCGCCCGCCCGCGACGACGCTGGCGCGGTCCCTCCCCGTCCGCGCGATCCTCGCTGATCCTTGCGACCGACCCACGGTGAGTGAGCCAGGCGTGAGCCGGGCCTGTGGTTTTTCCCACCGGCTCGCTCGCGTAGCGGCGTTGGCGTGCCGTTACCTTCCGCAGCCGTCGGCGAAGGCCCCGAGGAAGGCGAGGTAATCGAAGATGTCCCAGTCGCCGTCGCGTTCGAAATCCGCATAGGGATCCTGGTTGACATAGTGCTGCTGGAAGCAGAGGAAATCGAACAGGTCGAGGTCGCCGTCCTGCTCGCAGTCGGGCCTGCAGACCGACCGCGGGGCGGCGAGGAAGACGGAGACCTCCTCGCCCGGGGCCTCTCCGCCGCCGAGGTTGAGCGCGACCACGTCCTGCACGCCGTCTCCGTCCAGGTCTCCCGTGACGAGCGCGACGGGCGTCCCATCGGTGGGGACGGCGACGGGGTGGGCGAAGGCCGCGTCGTTGCCGACGGTGTCGTTTCGCAGGGTAAAGATCGTGGGTTTGGCGGAGTCGTCATCGGCGATGACGACGAGATCGAGGTCGCCGTCGTCGTCGAGGTCGGCGAGGACAACGCTCGCGAGGTTCGGACCGATCGGGAGGTTGACGGCCGGAGCAAGGACATATTCACCCAGGTTGATGAGGATGGAGAGGGAGCCCGAGGCATTGGCGACGACGAGGTCTGCCAGGCCATCGGCGTTGAGGTCGCCGACGACGACGTGGACGGGATCCACGCCTGTGGGGAGGTGGATGGGCGGGCCGAAGGACTCGCCCGAAGGGAGGATCGAGACGCCGCCGCCGTTGCCATTGGCCGTGATGAGGTCGGGCTGGAGCGTGGGCGTGAGGGGCTTGGCGGCGACGGAGGTCGGCCTGGGCCCAGCGGGGAGGGGGTCGGGCTCGAAGATGATGTTGCCCATCGTGGAGTTGTTGACGAGGAGCGTCGCCACGCCCTGGCCCACCGGGACATTGGGCGGGTTGGGATAGGTCGTCGAGCCGACGACGAGGCTGTTGCCGGCATCGCCCGGGCCCTCGACCACGGCGATGGACGTCGGGTCGTCGTTGCAGGGGATTTCCGCGGCCTTGATCCACGTGCCCTCGGTTCGGCGGAGGATCCAGACGTTGTCGTCGGCGTTGTGGACGACGGCGATCTCGGCTCCGGGGAGGAGATCGACATCGGTCGCGACGACGGCGACAGGATTCCGCCCGACGCTGATCTGGGTGACGCCGGCGAGGTCGAAACCCTGCCACGCGCCGCCGGGTGCGCCCTTGTTGCGGAGGATGAACACACTCCCCGGCGAGGTGGCGGGGTTGGCGGGATCGGGCGCGCAGACGATGAGTTCGGGGAAGCCGTCGCCGTCGAGATCGGCGAGGGTTCCCGCGGCGGGTGACTTGGAGAGGGAAGCGCCCAGGCCGGACTCGAGGCCGAGGAGGTTGGAGAGGTTACCGACCTTGATGGAGACGACGCCCGAGCGGGCGCCGTAGTCAACATAGAGGAAGCGCTCGTCGTCGTCGGGGATCGCGGGGAGGAAGGCGACATCGAACCTGCCGGCGAGATCGCCGGTCGCGACGACGACATCGAAGACATCAGAGGGCGCCGGGGCGAAGCCCTGGGCGAGTTCGACGAAGAGCCCGCCGCCGAGGTCCACGGAGGCGGCGCGGAGGCGATCGAAGTGGGCGGCGCCGGCGAGTTGGACCCTGAGAAGCCCGGAGGACGAGGAGTTCGAGAGGATGGGGGGAAACTGGACGTAGGCGCCGGAGAGCTCGAGGGTTCCGATCCCGTCGCCGCCGGGGGAGACCTCGCCGAAGTTGGAGAGGGCGAAGGTGACGAGGGTTGAGGCGGTGGAGCGACCTTCGAGGCGTCCGTGGCGGAGGATGGTGATGGTGGAGGCCTTGAGGAAGCCGCCGTTGTCGAGGCGGACGATCCCGCTGCGGAGGGCAAGGGCGAGGACGTTGAGCCGAGAGCCGGGCTCATCGAGGAGAAGGGTGCCCTCGGATCCGAGGCCGCCGCCGACGCTGACGATGGACGCGGCACGAAGTTCGCCGTCACGAACTCGGAGCGTGGCGGGCTGCTGGGCGAAGGGCCCGATGCGTGCGGCGTCCTCGGCGAGTTCGGTGAGTTCGAGGAGGCGAGTGTTGAGATCGAGGGTGACGATGCCTCGGGAGACGACGAGTTTGCGGGTCTGGGTGTTGGCGAGGAACTCGACGGTGTAGGCCGGGGCGAGATCGAAGATCGGGGTGTCGAGCGAGGTGGGGATCTTGTCGGGGAACCAGTTGCCGGTGGCGGCGAAGAGCCCGCCGCCGGGCTTGACCCAGATGCGGTCGCCCGGCTTGTTGGGATCGATGGGGACGAACTCGTAGGCCCCCATGTCGACGAGGGGTGGCGTGCCGATGCCGGTGTCGGGGGTCTGGGTGTCGTCGAAGCGTCGAAGAACGCCGGCGAGGTCGAAGGGGACGGGTTCGGCGATGTTCCCATCGCCGTCGTAGTCGAGAACGTCGGCGGGGAGAGCGGTGTTGTCGGCGGCGTCGATGGCGGGCGATCCGACGAAGAGCCGGAGGTTCTCGTCGCCGGTGCCCCAGCGGTTGTCGGGCCCGAGGGGATCGACGAAGCGTGGATCGGAGGCGATGCAGTTGACGGGCGCGAAGAGCGCAGTGAGCCCCTGGACGCAGGAGTTTCGAAGGGTGAGTTTGCCCTGGTTGACCTTGAAGACCTGGGCGTTCTCGGCTTCGCCGGTGTCGTCGCGGTTGCCCCAGAGGATGCACCCCGTGACGAGGACCTGGGCGTTGGCGTTGGTGAGCGCGGCACCGAGGCCGCCGGTTGAAGGCGCGTGATTGCCGTGGATGGTGGAGTTGGTGAGGCGGAGGGTGGCGTTGAACGAGAGCGTGATGCGGATGGCGCCGGAGTAAGCCTCGGCGGAGTTGGCGAGGAACTCGCACCCGAAGATGTGGGGGCTGGCGAGGGACGAGTTGCTCGAGGAGAACGCGAGCCCGCCGCCCGCGGTCTGGCTGTGGTTGGCGACGAAACGGCAGTTGAGGATCAGGGAGTTGGACGACGCGAGGCGGACGCCCGCGCCGGGGAGGCGGCTGAAGTTGCGGGTGAGGACGCAGCGCGAGATGACAGGGCTCGAGAAGACGACGTGGATCCCACCGCCGACGGACTCGAGGTTGGCGTCGTTACCGTCGGCATAGCCGCCCGAGACGATGAACCCGTCGATGACGGTGGCGTTGCCGACGTTCATGAACTGGACGACGTGGAAGGCGTTGTCGGTGGTATTGAAGAAACCGGGGAGGTCGTTCTGCTTGAGGTCGCCCGAGAGCACGGTGGGGTTGGCGGGGATCTCCCGTTGGTGGAGGGTGGTCTCGGTCCCAGCGAAGCCGCCATAGAGACGAACGCCGTCCGCGGGCGAGAAGTAGTTCGTGCGGAGATCCGGGGTTCGGCCCGTACCCTCATCGGGGTAGTAGGTTCCTGTTCGCACCCAGATTTCGGCCCTGGGCTGGCCCGGCGGGGGTGCGGGCAGGGCATTCGCCACGGCAAGGGCATCCTGAAGATGCCTGAAGGCAGCGGCCCACGAGGAACCGTTGCCGCCGGCTGGCTTGGCCGCGTCGACGTAGAAACGGACCTGCGCGTTCGCGGCGGAGGCGATCCCGAGAGCGAGGATGAAGATAGCGCGCAGGATCCGCATCAAGAACTCCCCTGGCGGGAGAGGATACCAGAAGGACCCGCAAACGAGAAGGCCCGTCCTTGCAGAGAGAGAGGCAAGGCCCACCTGTGGGCGCGCCTAGTTCCAGGACATGCCTTTGGGCCAATCGAGGGGCTTCTGCCGGGAAGCCAGACGGAGGGTGTCCGCGATGGCCTCGAGTTCGTGAATGATCAGGCCTGCGCGGGCGGGTGCGGCGGGCTCGGCGAGGAGCCGATACCGGAGTTCGGGGTCGTTGACGAGCGTGAAGGAGACGAGTTCAAGGACGACGGAGGAGGGGATCTGGCGGGATCGCACGCGATCAAGGACCCAGGACGTCACGCCCAGTTCGCCCAGCCGCTCGTCGAGGAGTTCGGCGAGGCGTTCGCGCACGCCGGCGAGGGACTGCTCGTCCTCGTCCTCGCCCAGCGGTTGGAGCGTGGCCTCGCGATAGAGGCGATCGGGGGATGGGGGGAGTTCCTCTACGATGCGGGCGCGGCAGAGGCCCTGCGCGAGCAGGTTGAACTTGGCGTCGGGCAGGCGCTCGTGCTGGACGATCTGGGCGAGACAGACCACGGGGCGGAGGGGCGGTCGGGCGTGGTATTCCTGCTTCCAGCGCGTGCCGTGGAAGACGGCGATGGCGAACTGTCCCGGTCCGTCGAGGGCCCGCTGGACCATCTGGCGATATCGGGGCTCGAAGATGTGGAGCGGGAGCACCTGCTGAGGGAGCAGGGCCGCGGTGTCGAGCGGGAAGAGGGGCAGGGGCTTGGCGAAGTTGACCTGGATCGCGCCGTCGTCGGACATCGTGGGGAATGCTAGGTGTGGGCGAGGGGATCGGGGCGGTAGAGTTTGGTATCAAGGGCCCAGAGGCGGTCGGTGAAGTTGCCGCCGAGGTCGATGGGGCGGGCGCGCTCGGGCCTTGCGGCGGAGAGGGCGATGGCAATCTTGGCGTCGAGGTTGTCGAGGATCGAGACGACGATCGCCTCCGGGGTGGAGGGGACCTTGGCGGCGCCGTACTCCGGCACGCCGTGGTGGGAGAGGATGATGTGTTCGAGGACGGTGATGGCCCCGGCGGGGAAGCGGACGCCCTTCTCGCGCATGACGGAGAGGGCTTTATCGCGGAGGATGTGGGCGCCCTCGACGATGTGCCCGACGAGTTCGCCCCGGTCGGAATAGGAAAAGGTCCGGTCGTAGATGAGTTCCCGGGTCTTGCCCAGGTCGTGGATGAAGAGGCCCATGATCACGAGGTCGCGCGAGAGGCGCGGATAGAGGGCGCAGACGGCGTCGGCGAGCCTGAGCAGGGCGAGGGTGTGTTCGAGGAGCCCGCCGAGCCAGGCGTGGTGCATGCTCTTGGCGGCCGGGCAGCGGCGGAAGGCGTCCATGAGCCACTCGTCGGCGAGGTAGGCGTCGGCGAGCGCGCGGATGCCGGGGTGCTGGAGGGTCGAAAGGATCGCCACAACTTCCGTGAACATCTCGCCCACGTCGCGCGCCGAGGTGGGGAGGAGTTCCCGGAGATCGTCGGGTGTCGCCTGGGTGGGCTCGATGGAGTGGAGGATGATCTGGAGTTCGCCCTGGTACGCCTGGGTCTCGCCCTCGATGGCGACGACCCCGTCGGTGGGAAGCCGCCTGAAGACGGCCTCGTCGATGGTCCACATCCTGGCGGGGAGTTCGCCCGTCTTGTCCGAGAGGAGGCAGCGGAGGTAGGGCTTGTCGGATCGGGTACGGCCCATCTGAGCGTTCGAGATGGCGAAGGTCCCGCTGATGCGCTGCGAGGGTTCGAAGTCGGCGATGTAGCGGCGAGAGGGCCCGTCGGTGGCGGTCGGGGACGGGAGGGTGGACATCGGGCGCTCCTTGCGGGTGGGAAGGGGGTCAGTCTAGGGCGTAGCGGGGTTCAGGAACGCCAGTGGTCGGGGACGGGGCCGAACTCGGCGCGGATGGTGGAACGGATGCCGCCGCGGCCCTTCCAGTCGGTCCGGACGAGGAGCCAGGCGGGGTTCATCGCACGGGCGAGGTCGTCGCGGATGAGGTTGGTGACCGCCTCGTAGAAGATGCCCTGGTTGCGGAACGACTGGAGATAGAGTTTGAGGCTCTTGAGTTCGACACAGGTGCCGCCGCGGGAGGCGGGGGCGGGCTGGAAGCGGAGGGTGACGGAGGCGAAATCGGGGTGGCCGGTCTTGGGGCAGAGGGAGGTGAACTCGTCGGCGATGTGCTCGATGACGAAGGGGGCATCGGTGGGGGCGGGAAAGACATCGAGGAGTGCGGGATCGGGCATGGGTTCTTATACGGGGGTATTCGGGCCGGGACCAGCGACTAGACTCCGGGATGCCTGACCTCGTGAAGATCAAGCGGGCGTTGGTGTCGGTGAGCGACAAGACGGACCTGGTGCCGTTCGCGCGGGCGCTGGTGTCTCACGGGGTGTCGATCATTTCGACGGGTGGCACCGCCCGCGCCCTTGAGGAGGCGGGGATCCCGGTGACGCCGGTGGAGAAGGTGACGGGTTTCCCGGAGATCCTCGACGGTCGGGTCAAGACGCTCCATCCCGGGGTGCACGGGGGCCTGCTGGCGCTGCGCGAGAAGCCGGAGCACGCCTCGGCGCTGGCCTCGCACGGGATCGAGCCGATCGACCTCGTCTGCATCTCGCTCTATCCGTTCGAGAAGACGATCTCGGACCCCGCCTGTGGGGAGCGCGAGGCGATCGAGCAGATCGACATCGGCGGGCCTTCGATGATCCGCTCGGGAGCGAAGAACTTCGCGTGGGTGACTGTCGTGACCAACCCGAGGCGCTACGACCGGGTGGTCTCGGAGATGAACGCGAACGCGGGAGCGACGACCCTCGCCTTGCGCGCGGAACTGGCGGCGGCGGCGTTCGGACGAACGGCGGAGTATGACGCGACGATCGCGGCGTACCTCAGCCGGCGCGCGGGGCCGGCCTTCCCCCAGGTGCTCCGGCTGGGCTATGTCAAGGTCGATGACCTGCGCTACGGCGAGAACCCGCACCAGGACGCGGCGCTCTATCGCGATCCCTCGTCGACGGGGCCCACGATCGTCAACGCCGACCAGTTGCACGGGAAGCGGCTGAGTTACAACAACATCAACGACGCGTCGTCGGCGCTGGAGGTGGTCAAGGCCCTCCGCCGGCACGATGGGTCGAAGGTGGGGGCGTGCGTCATCAAGCACACGAACCCCTGCGGGGCGGCGGCCGCGGGTGACGCCCGGGCCGCGGTCGACGCCGCACTCGCGGGGGACACGGTGGCAGCGTACGGGGGGATCCTGGCGGTGAACCGGGAGTTGGACGAGGCGGCGGCGGAGCGACTGATGCGCGAGGACGTCTTCCTCGAAGTGATTGTCGCGCCGACGTTCGAGGCGAGGGCGCTGGAGATGCTCCGCGCCCGATGGGCCGGGGTCCGCCTGCTGGCGGTCGGGGACAAGCCCGGATCGATCGCGCGGAAGTTGGAATACCGCTCCGTGCCCGGAGGGATGCTTGTGCAGGATCGCAACACCCGGAGCGGATCGGCCGAGCAGTGGCAGCATCGGGCCGGCCCGACGCCGACCCCGCGCCAGATCGCGGAGGCAGGCGTGCTCGAGGTGATGGTGAAGTTCGTGACGAGCAACGCGGTGGTGATCGGGGGGAGCGAGGGGACGGCGTGCAGGCTCTTCGGAGTCGGGGCCGGACAGGTGGACCGCGTGGGGGCGTGCCGGATCGCAGTGGACAAGGCGGGTGCGCAGGCGCGCGGGGCGATCGCGGTCGGGGATGCGTTCTTCCCGTTCGCGGATGGACCCCGGATGCTCATCGACGCGGGGGTGAAGATGATCGTTCATCCTGGCGGTTCGAAACGGGATGATGAGACCTTCGCGGCGTGCGAGGCCGCGGGCGTGACGTGCATGACAACGGGCGTCCGACACTTCCGCCATTGAGACGTGCCGCTGAGGACCGGGAGGCCACACGCCCGATCTCGAAGCATGGGCGTTCCGGATGGATCGACGGGCGTCACGGACGTGCCTCGCAGGGAATCCTGGACTTTCCTGCCTTGACTCGACGATCAAGCAAGAGTAGCCTGAAGACACGCGCTCACATGAGAGGAACTCACATGAGAGGAACTCACATGAGAGGAACTCACATGAGAGGAACTCACATGAGAGGAACTCACATGAGAGGAACTCACATGA
>JAANMY010002467.1_pt1 | contig 17419 bp, 9 predicted proteins | sample 7279691 | NCBI WGS metagenome assembly JAANMY01 (sample SAMN14094543, study PRJNA606508) | bioreactor metagenome | isolation source: A lab-scale SPAN reactor treating ammonium-rich wastewater day 388 | place: Ireland: Galway | collected 2018-02-07
GCAGAACACTTTCGGCAAAGGTCCTCCCAGGGGTGGTTCCCCTTCCCAGCCGTCCGGCAGGTCGCGTATCGGTTCACCCAGCCCCATCAGAACCCCTTTTGAACCTTCATTGATGCGTGGTCCTGCATAATCGAGCGTATCCATGGACAGGTTTGAGAGGATGTAGAGGTCTGTTTCCCAACGGCAGCGTCGAAGGATATGCTCGAGGACCTTGGGGAAATCCTGCAGGTTGATTTTCTGATCTGTTAACAGCAGGAACTTGGTCAGGGAAAGTTGTCCTTCTCCGAGAATCCTGAATGCCGACATCATCGCTTCCCTTCGATAACGTTCTTTGACTACCGCAGCTGACAGCGAATGAAAACCTGTCTCACCATAGCTCCACAGATCCACCACTGAAGGCATAACCAGCGGAAACAATGGGCTGAGCAGTGCCTGGATATAATTTCCAAGATAAAAATCTTCCTGGCGGGGTTTGCCGACAACTGTTGCCGGGTAAATGGCATCACGGCGATGGTAAACCTGTTGGCAGTGAAAGACCGGGAAGTCATGGGTCAGTGAATAGTATCCATAATGATCGCCGAATGGCCCCTCCGGGCGAAGCTCATCCGGCTGAACCTCCCCCAGCAGTGCGAACTCCGCCTGCGCCGGGACAGGATGGTTTGTTTTCTCATCTCGAAAGATCGGAAGTTTCTTCCCCAGGAGGAATCCCGTCAGGAGCACTTCTGGAACCCCTTCCGGAAGAGGAGCGATGGTGGAAAGAATCAATGCAGGGGGGCCTCCGATGAAAACAGAAACCGGAAGCGCTTTTCCCAGCCTCGAGGCCTCGTTGTAATGGAATCGCCCCCCTTTTCCGATCTGCCAGTGCATCCCTGTGGTCTGGGAATCAAAGCGCTGCATCCGATAGATCCCCAGGTTCGGGATTCGGGAGGTAGGATCTTCGGTATAAACAATCGGGAGAGTGATGAAGGCCCCCCCATCTTCAGGCCATAATTTCAATAAGGGGAGTTGATTCAGATTGGGAGGATTCACACAAACTTCCCGAACCGGGCAATTTCCTGTCTTCTTTGTTCCAAGGTGCAGTCCACGCCTGAGCAGATGCCGTGAGCGCCACAGCATTTCAATTTTTGGCGGGAGCATGTGGTGGACCACATCCACCATCTGGCGCACTGCCTCGAGTGGGTCATGTCCGAAGGCTCTTTCCACTCTGCCTTCTGTCCCGAATAAATTCGTGACGACCGGAAAAGGGCTTCCTTTAACATTTTTAAAGAGGAGCGCCGGTCCTTCAGCCGCAATGACCCTTCGATGAATTTCTGCGATTTCCTGGTCTGGATCCACCGGGCAGTTGATCTCAGCCAGTTGTTTTTCCTGCCTCAAAACTCTGAGAAGATCACGAAGGTCTGTGATTAAAGGCATTTTCATGAACCCTTCTGTTTCCGTTCCATGCACTCTTCTTGACTATAAAGACATCGAGAGATATCGGAAGATCAGAATGAAGGAAAACTGAGCAGAGGAGGCGGTGCTTCCCGGACACACAATGCGAATCGCACATTTTGTCTCTGGCTTTCCAGTCCTTTCCGAGACTTTTGTTCTGGATGAAATCCAGGCATTCGCGAAGGAAGGCTTCGACAATATTGTTGTCAGTCTGCGTCCGGCTCAAAAGGGCAGGGAAGATCCCCTGGTCGATCTCCCGGAGGACCGTTCTGCAAAGGATTTGAATCTCGTAAAAGTTCTTTATCCGGACAGAGCGTTGACCCCGCTGGGATCTGTTGAAATCTCCTGCCGGGAGGAAAATCCGAAACGAAAGAGCCTGGCATCGATCCAGTTCGAGTTGATTGCATCTGGTTTCAGATTCCCCTGGGAGCTGCCCAAACTGCTGATAACCGCCAGCCGGATCGGCCGATGTGCCGATTCTCTCGAAAAGCTTGGAATCGATCACTGCCATGCCCATTTCGCCCATTATCCTGCCGACCTGGCCTGGGGATGCTCCAGGCTTCTCGGAGTCACCTGCAGCTGCAATGCCCACAGTTATGACCTGTGGAATTACCAGGCACACAAACGGCAGCGAGTTCAGGCAGCTGACCAGGTCTTTCCCATCTCACATTTGAATCGACAACACCTCCTCCAGTATCTGCCGGAGAAATCGGACAGCGGAGAAAAGATCCTGGTTATCCATTGCGGCATTCACCTTGAAAATTATCCCTTCAATCCGGAGGATTCCAAAGAGCCTGAAGAGCCCCCGATCCTGCTGGGTGTGGGGCGTCTGGTCGATACCAAGGGATTTGCGGACCTCATCCTGGCCGGGAAAAAACTTGCCAGGCAGGGAATTCGCCACGAAATCCAGATCATAGGTGATGGCCCTGAACGATTGAATCTGGAAAAACTGGCGGCCCAGAACAGCCACGAATGGTCCACAGTCCGGTTCTTCGGGGCGCTTCCCCGTTCTCTTGTTCGACAGCACCAGCAGAGGGCATCTCTGGCTGTTCAGCCCTGCTGCCCGGGAAAGAATGGGCTGGATGGAATACCAGTTGTTCTGATGGAGGCGATGGCACTCGGAACACCTGTGATTTCAACCCGGTTTGCGGGCATCCCGGAATTGATAGAACACCGGCACGAGGGTCTTCTGGTCGAACCGGCCAGCCCTTCACAGCTGGCGGAAGCGATCGGTAATGTCCTGTCAGACCCATCCCTCAGGCAGACTTTTGTCCATCGGGCCAGGAAAAAAGTTGAGGATCAGTTCAATGCCCAAAAGAACTATCGCCAGAAGGCGCTCCTGATCAAGGAGTTGCTTCGGAAGGAGACATGCAACCCGGTTTAGCCGGGTGAATTCTGCCGAGCAGTCTTTCAAGCAGCATCACAGCCATGGAAGCGGCCAGCTCCATTCTGAGGATCCGCGGGCCAAGGTGGACCGGGATCCCCCCTTTGCCTTTCAGCAGCTCCCGCTCCATATCACTCCAGCCACCCTCAGGGCCGATAAAAAGGGCAGCTTCCTTAAGGTTCTCAGCCCCTGCCTGGATCGAAAAATCGACCAGATCGATTCCCCCGCGTTCATCTGCAAATAAAAGCAATGGCCAGGCCTGATGCTTCAGAAGCACCTGCAGCGATTCACTGACAGATTCGATCTGTGGAACCTGAACCCTGCCACTTTGACGGCAGGCGGAGATGGCAATTTTTTTTAATCGGTCGAGCCTGTCAGGATTGCGCCTTTCAGTGACCGAATAATTCGCGATGAAGGGCAGGATCGATGTCACACCAAGGGCTGTGGTCATCTCGACCACTTCATCGAGTTTATACCCCTTTCCTGCCGCAACCCCGAGGTGGATTCTGACCGATGGCTCTGTCAATGGAATGTTTGTTTCCTGTATGTCGACCACGATGCCCTCCGAATCCATCGCCTGGACCCTGCCGATCCATTCCATGGAACCTTTACCGAACAGGGTCAGCTGATCCCCGGTCCGAATCCGGACCACATTCCGGAGATAATGCAGCGTCTCAGCATCCACAATCCGCAGAGGCCCTGATTGACACTCACAGGGGTGATATATCCGGTATTTTCTTGGCATATCCCTGAAAAGATAGGTGAATGATGAAATCATTGCCAGAGAAGTGCGGGTTTGATAAGATCAAATTTTGCGGATTGAATTTTTTTGATATAATGTAGCTGGCTCGATAAGAACAGCTTTTGACTGAGGCTCGCAGCTCAATTTACCAATTGCAGAGAATATCCACCCGATATGAAAGGGATAATTGTGCTCGGGTTTTCCGGGCGGAATAGATTTTGGGTATCCGTTTCATTTGGGCAAAGGAATCGATTTTTCAACACACATGGCCAGAAACCCGGAAATTGAGGAAATACTCCTGCGAGTTGATCTGGTCGGCTTGATCGGAACCACGATCAAACTGACTCGCAGCGGGCGGAGCTACAAAGGATTATGTCCTTTCCACGCTGAGAAAACGCCCTCATTTCATGTTTACCCTCCGGAAGGTACCAAGTCTGGTTTTTTTCATTGCTTCGGCTGTAAAAAAGGGGGGGATGCCCTCACTTTCCTGGTTGATCGTGATGGGCTGTCGTTTCAGGAGGCCCTCGAACAGCTTGCCAACCGAGCCGGAATGGAAGTTCCCCGGAACATTCGTGGGGTTTCGCTGTCAAAAAAGCGGAGCCGGTTCGATTTCCTCAGCCAGTGCCAGGCGCATTTCAGGTCGAATCTTCGCCATGCAGCTCGAGGCCAGGAAGCCCGCGAATACCTCGATAAGAGACAGGTGGATAAACACTGGATTGACCATTTCGGCTTGGGTTATGCCATGAATGCCTGGGATGGATTGGTCCAGGCGTTAGGCAAGAACTCCGATAATGTCGATCTTGGGCTGAGCCTGGGGGTGATAAAAAAGCGTGAAAATGGGGAAGGGCACTGGGACTTTTTTCGAAACCGCCTGACCTTTCCGATTCAGACCGCCTCGGGCGAAATCATCGCTTTCGCAGGCAGGGACCTTTCCGGGGACTCACAAGCCAAGTACCTGAATACACCGGAATCGGATCTGTTCAAAAAAAGCCGAATCCTCTATGGCCTCCATCAATCCCGTGAATCGATTCGAGAAACACGCACAGCCATTGTGGTCGAGGGATATTTTGATGTCATCCGAATGCATTCGTGCGGCTTTGCCAACACCATCGCACCCATGGGCACCGCACTCACTCCCGACCACCTGATGATCCTGGAACGCCAGTGTGATGACATTATTCTTCTTTTCGATGGAGATCGTGCTGGCCGAATGGCTGCCCTGCGAACAGTTCAGCTGGCCTGGGATCTGGAGGCACGCACACGAGTCGCCCACCTTCCTTCCGGTGTCGATCCGGATGATTTCCTTCTGAGCAACCCCTCAGAAGCGATGGCTCAACTGCTCGAGGGTGCTGTGCCCGCTTTTAATTATCTGCTTGACCAAATCCTTGAAGAAACCGGACTCGATTCACCCGAGCAGATCCGAAAGGCGGTCGACCGGGTTTTCGATGCTCTGAAAGGAATGAAATCGAATACTCTCCTCGATCTTCGCCTGAAAGAGCTGGCTGACCGGATCCACATTCCCTTAACCAATATCAGGTATGACTGGAATCAGAAAAGGACCCGGGATGGGCATTCCAGGGTGCCTGCCAGCTCTCCGAATGGCTCTCCACAGCATATCCAGAACAATCCGATCGTCACTCCCGAGGAAGAGGCGCGCAAAGGCCTGCAGATCCTCCTGCTCAAGGATGAAAGCAAAATCGAAGAATTGATCGGTGATAAGCTGAATACACATCCCACTTCGCGGGCTTGCCTCGAAAAAGCATTAAATGTATTGAAAGAACAGACCGAAAAAGATGATTTAGTGCTTTTTTTGAGTGCCTATCTGGATGGGGGCGTGTCCAGTGCACGAAATATGCTTGAACAAGGTGATGAAGATTCCATTTTGTGGGAAGTTGAGGCCATACTGAGGGAGGAACGGATTCCAGAAGATCCCCTCAGGACTCTGGAAGATTATACGGATGTGATTGTCAGAAGTTATATGGACCGCATGGTGGACCAGTACCGTAAGGCGCTCCTGGCGGCACAAGCGGAACACCGGTGGGATCAGCTTCAACAGATTGCAATGAAAGTCGATGAACTCGTCAAGGAGAGGGATATCATCCTTTCCAAGGGCAAGGAGGTCAGGTGAAATAATATGGCAAGTGGGAAGGTTTCTTCAAAGAAGACCACAGCAGTGAAAAAAGGGCAGAAGGGTGCAACCCTGAAATCGGAGCCAACTCCAAAGAAAAAGGCTGTTCTAAAAAACAAGACAGCCAGAGAGGCTCCAGTTGAGAAGAAAAAAGATAAGAAGGCTCCGCCTCCTGCTGTTTCAGCTCCACAGAAGTCGAAGCCGAAAACCAGGAGTGATGGGCAGGCAAAGAAGCCCATCCATGCACCTGCTGTGACAGCGAAGAAAAAGAAGGAGCCAACCCCCCAAGCACCCTCGAAGCAACCTGTGGCGGAGAAAAAATCAAACAAAGTGGTTGCCAAAGCTGCCGCTGTGCGTGTTCCTGCAAAGTCTCGCCAGAATCAGGTGGCCGCTACCCCCGAACTCGAAAAGCTGCTCGAGATTCACAAGCATCAGGGCTTTTTGACATACGATGATGTCAACCGGGTCCTGACCGAAGAAATGGTGACTGTCGAAGAACTGGATCGCATTCATAAATTCCTCGAAGACAGAAGGATCTCCATCCAGGAAACATACACGGACGAAAAACGCGCAAAAGCCTCTGCACGCCAGGTCAGTGCGGAACGGGATGCCCTGGTCCCACGCACCATTACCGAAAGGACCCGTGTGGATGACCCGGTGCGCCTGTATCTGAGGGAAATGGGGAGGGTTCAGCTCCTGAACCGTGATGAAGAAGTCACTCTCGCCAAGAAGATTGAGGATGGACGCTTCAAAGTCTGCCGTGCGATCGCCTGGTCAAAAATTACGATCGACCGGTTGAATGAAATCATTCAGGGCCTTGAGAACAGCCTGCTGCAGGCCAATGAGCCGGAACCCCTCCCAGGCGATGGCGCGCGAACCGCCGACCCTGCCGATGAGGAAGGTGTCGAGGAGGGAGTCGAAGAACAGGAAACACTCCCGAAATTCAAATTCGAGGATGTTCTGCAGAACTATGTGACTCACGGCGATGAAGTGGATCTCGATAAGAAAGTCTGCCTCGATGACCTCAAGGTCAAGCTGAAGCAGCTGCGCAGCGCCGCAGACAAAATCCGCGACCAGACACGGAAAGCGAGCCAGTCGAAGTTATCGGTCGTTGAACGGAATAATATAGTCAAGAATGTCCGCAAAGAGGAAGGCCGCGCAGGCCAGATTCTTGTCCAGATGCGCTTTGACCATGAACTTCTGGGCCGGATCGCCGATGAAATCCGCCACCAGTACAACCGTGCGACAAGCCTCAACCGTGAACTCGATGCATTCGATCGAAGGTTGAAGCCCTATGGCTTGAACCATGTAAAGCTTGTCAAAGAAGTCGAATTGCTTTCACGGGAAGGCGGCAGAAAATCACAGCTGGAAGAGAGGCTCAAAAAGGATCGCTCCCAGCTTTTTCGTGAGACCGAAAGGATCAAGGAATACCAGCGTGGAATTCATGAGTGCGAAGAAATCACTGGTATGGGGTATGAAGATCTCCTGAGAGTTGCCAGTGAAATCGGGCTTGGAGAAGAGGTGGCCCGTTCCGCCAAGAATGAAGTGGTCGAGGCGAACCTGCGGCTGGTGGTCAGCATCGCCAAAAACTACACCAACCGTGGGCTTCAATTCCTGGATCTCATCCAGGAAGGCAATATCGGGCTGATGCGTGCTGTCGATAAATTTGAATATCGCCGCGGCTATAAATTCTCGACCTATGCCACCTGGTGGATCCGCCAGGCAGTGACACGTGCAATCGCCGATCAGGCACGTACCATCCGCATTCCAGTTCACATGATTGAAACCATCAACAAAATGACCCGTGTGAGCCGCCGTCTAGTTCAGGAACTGGGCAGAGAACCCACCCCGGAAGAGATTGCCGAGCGGATGGATATGCCCTCAGAAAAAGTGCGCTCGGTTTTCAAAATATCCCAGCAGCCTGTTGCCCTGGAAACGCCAATCGGTGATGAAGGCGACACCAGCTTCGGGGATTTCCTGCCGGATACACGTGTTGTTTCTCCACCCAATGCAACTACCGACAACATCATGCAGGCACAACTTGAGGATATCCTCTCCACATTGACTGAACGTGAAGAAACCGTTATCCGTCTCAGGTTTGGAATCGGTGATGGTTATCCACGCACCCTCGAAGAGGTCGGGAACAAGTTTGGCGTCACTCGTGAACGAGTCAGGCAGATTGAAACCAAGGCGCTCAGGAAATTGCGGCACCCCACCCGCAGCCGCAAGCTGAAAGAATATCTGGATTAGCCCGCCCGTATTCCCACAGAAAACTTGGAATTAAGGGGATGGCATGAGGTTCGTCGATTGAACACTGCCATCCCCTTTGTCTCAGAGTGTTTATGAGTTTACTGATTTTTCAGGAGAGAGGCATTGCGGCGGATCTTTTCAAATCCTTCTGCAATGGCCTCCATATCGCTTTTGGATCCCAGCAACACACCCATGTGGATCCAGAATCCCTCACTGCCGGAGATCCTTTCAGCGACAGGGCACATTTCTTTCGAGTAATCGATCCCACGCTGCTCGAGAACAGGTTTTATGTAGGTCCAGTTTGAGAATTCGCTGACACTCCCTTGACGGTATATGGGGACATAGCCTTCTCCGACAGGAATTCCTTCTGCACGGCATGCTTTGCAGAATTCATTTCGATCCAGGCCGTCGAATTTTTCGGCCTGATAGTGAAACAACACCAGGTGGTGGGCATGGTGAGTCACTCCCTCCGGGTTCACCGCAACAGCATCGACTCCCTCCACAGAATCCAGGAGCGAATCCAGATAGATGGCGTTTTCATGGCGCTTGTTGTTTTCCGCTTCGAGATCACCGATCTGCCCGAGCAGCAGAGCTGCCTGCCAGGCGGACAAACGCAGGTTGGTGCCAAAGTGTTCATGCCCATACCACACACCGCCACGCAGGCGGCCACAATTTTTCGCAGCGAAGATCCCATCCGCCAGCCCGGGATCCCGGGTCGTGACTGCACCACCCTCGCCCGAACTCATATTCTTGCTTGTTTGAAAACTGAAAGTTCCCGTATGCCCCCAGGCTCCTGCTTTGCGTCCCTTCCATTCCGCTCCATGGGCCTGAGCGCAATCCTCGATCACTGCCAGATTGTGCTTCTCTGCAATCGCACAGACCTTCTCCATATCCACAGGGCAACCCGCAAGGTGCACAGGGATGATCGCACGGGTATGTTCATTGATCGCTTCTTCGATTCTGCCGGTATCGATCAGATAATTGTCCGGTGAAATGTCAACAAAGCGTGGGATCGCCCCAAGTGTCATGATCGGGGTGATTGTCCCGATAAATGTATAGGGGGAAGTAATCACCTCATCCCCCTGCTGCACTCCTGTGGCTCTCAGGGCAACAGTGATGGCTTCGGTTCCATTGACACAGCTCCCGGCATACGGGACACCGATATATTCGGCCCAGCATTGTTCAAATTCGTCGATCACTGGAGCACCCACTCCCCATTCAGTGGATTCCCAGACCTTCTTCAGGCTTTCCATCATCCATGGCTTGGGGATGGGCCATGTCGAAAAGGGGGTATCGCGGAGTGCTGGCCCTCCGAGCAGAGCCGGTTTCTGATCGACAGCTGAGGTAAAGTGTCTTTTCATGGGAAAGGAACCTTTCTGAGTTATCGGTGATAGTAATCGAGGCCCCGGAGACAGATAAAGCGGAATCTAACCGATCCTGCTTTCCGTTGTCCACCATCTCCGTCCTCCGCCGGGAATTGATCATGCCGCTCGGATCTACATCCGATTGTCACCATCGATCAATCCACCAAGCGGGCCGAGGACAGAGCCTTCCTCTTTGCCGCCACGCGCTGCCATCAGCATTCGACCTGCCAGTCTCGAGAATGGCAGGGATTGCAGCCAGACCCTTCCAGGGCCGCGCAGGATCGCGAAGAACAGGCCCTCACCTCCAAACAGCATGGTTTTGATGTTGCCTGCCTGTTGAATCTCCATTTCGATATGCCCTTCATAGGCGACCACACAACCCGTATCGATATGCAGCACCTCTCCAGCGGAAAGCTGCCTTTCCACGACAGTTCCACCAGCATGCATGAAAACCATGCCATCGCCTTCCAGTTTCTGCATGATGAACCCTTCGCCTCCAAACAGCCCGGTCAGAATCCTCCGTTGCAGCTCGATCCCGACTGAAACTCCTTTGGCCGCACACAGGAAACTGTCCTTCTGGCAAATCAGCTTGCCATTCACCGAGGTAAGGCTGAGGGGAATGATATTTCCCGGATAAGGAGCTGCGAAGGCGACTTTCCCTTTTCCTGCCCCGGTTTGCGTGAATACAGTTATGAACAGGCTTTCGGATGTGAGCAGGCGTTTTCCTGCGCTCAACAGCTTGTCCATGAAGCTTCCGCCACTGCTGCTGCCATCACCAAAGATGCTCTCCATCTGAATGGATGCGTCTTTGTACATCATTGCCCCGGCTTCAGCGATGGTGCTCTCGCCTGGATCGAGTTCGATTTCGACAAACTGCATCTCCGAACCGATGATTTTGTAATCGATTGCATCGGCAGTTCGGAATGGGGCTGGCGGGGGTGCTACAGCGAGCGCCTGAGGCTGGAGCTCAGGCACTTCGCTGATCGGCTTCCAGGTCGGAAAGCCATCTGTCCAGGCATAACCATGCGGATTGGCGGCCGCCATCTGGCGCGCCCTTTGAAGGTCCAGAGGGCCTTGTTGTTGGCCATTGTAACTCAAGTGCCAGTTCATCGCTTTTTTTCCTTGAGAGTGTTTGATTTAAAAGGAAACCCAAAGGCCCTTTAGATGACATTTATCTGGAACTGTTCATGCCATTTGCCAATGCTTTCATCGGAAAGATTGAGCCGCCGGGAAAGATTCTTCAAATAGTTTTTTTCCACATCGGTATCGGCGCCTGTGGCTATAAGTGAAACTGCATATACCTGCTCAGCCATTTCGGGTGTTTTGACTTTGCTCGCGATTTCCGAGATCCCCAGAGGGTTGTCGAACTCTTTCAGCAGAAAAGCTTTCTCTTCCTCAGACAGGCCAGCCTGATCGATTTTTTCGAGGATTTGATTTCTTTCGGATTCATCGATGGAATAATCGGCATTCGCCGCAGCGATCATGGCTCGCAGGAGCAGCAGCGAGCCTTCATCCGGCTCGCTCGATGGCCGAGCCAACGAATCCGGAGGAGGCGGGGGTGGCATCATGGATGTTGGTGCAGGTGTGGACAGGGGATTTCCGGGAGGAGGCGGCGGTGGTGGCTGTGAGCCGCCGAAAAGCGGAGAGGCCTGTCCCTGGTTCTTATTTTGAGACAGATGTTCGAAGGCGCCGATAGCCAGCCCGAGCAATCCCATGCCGATAGCGGCTTTGTTTGCGCCCAGAATTCCTCCCAGACCGCTATTCCCGAGCACCCCTTTTTTTACTTTCTTTCCACTCTTCAGGCCCTGACGGGTGGCGGTTTCGAGCAACCCTCCCAGCAGTTTTTGAGGATCAATCATTCTATGTTCCTTTCATAATCATCATTGCATCGTTCAGATTTGATTATTTTTAAAAGGTTCGATGAATCTCCATGCTTCCCACTCAAACTGTTTATGATGTTCCTCGAATATCGGCTTGATTTCAACACAATCTTCTCCACCATCCGGAAAGGCCTCACCTGGTAGAATTATCAGCTGAGACTTGTTCCTGGTAGAGAGTTTTGATCGGCCTCGATTTTCCCCACAAGGGATGTGTATCGAGCCAGGGATGCGACAAATAAAGATTTACACCATCAGGGCGGAATTGTAGACTTATCCTCAGAATCCAGGCTATCGGTCCTTTTTGTAATTGCCCAATGATTTCTGCGCGAGCGGGAATCCTGGCCGCAGAACAATCATCGCTTACTGAGCAGGCTGCTGTTCAAAATGTATAGAAAGGCCACCAGATTCCATGCCGAAACAAATCGATCCCGAAAAGGATGAGCTTTTTCGCCAGCCGCTGTTTGATGATGTTCGAACTGGCTTGAGTGTGGATGCTCTCCGATGCGCAGTCTGTGAACACCTCCTCTACCTTCAGGGTCGGCACCCCGAAGGAGCCTCACTGAACGACATCTATCTGGCAGTCGCGTATGCTGTTCGAGACCGGATGTTTCAACGCAGCGTGTATACCTTGGATGCCATTCGCCAGCAGCCGGATGTGAAGGTTGTCTGCTATCTTTCAGCGGAGTTTCTTATGGGGCCTCAGCTGGGGGCAAACCTTGTCAACCTGGGAATTATGGATTCCATGAGGAAAGCTCTGGAACCGCTCGGGGTGAATCTGGATGATGTTCTGGATCATGAAGAGGAACCTGGCCTTGGAAATGGTGGCCTCGGGCGGCTTGCGGCCTGCTACCTGGATTCTCTTGCGACATTGCAGGTCCCATCGATCGGATATGGGATACGATACGAATTCGGAATCTTCGACCAGGAAATCCGTGATGGATGGCAGGTTGAAGTCACTGACAAATGGCTGCGTTGGGGGAATCCCTGGGAGGTTTCAAGGCCTGATCTTGCAGTCGAAATAAAATATGGCGGGCACACCGAAACTTACCATGATGAACAGGGGAAATACCGGGTCCGCTGGATCCCCGGCCAGGTTGTTAAAGGGGTTCCCCATGACACACCGGTTCTCGGTTTCAAGGTGCAGACCTGCAACATACTGAGACTCTGGCGCGCGGAGGCTGTGGAATCGTTTGATTTTTCTGCTTTCAACCTCGGCGACTACACCCAGGCAGTCCAGGAAAAAATCAAATCGGAAAATATCAGCAAGGTTCTTTATCCGAATGATGACTCACAGCAGGGAAAAGCCCTGCGCCTGCAGCAGCAGTACTTTTTTGTCTCCAGCTCTCTCCAGGATATGTTGAGGATCCATCTGACCTATCGTGGAGGCCTTTCTGAAATAAGCAGACTCTGGGCAGTGCAATTGAATGATACTCATCCCGCCATAGCAGTCCCGGAAATGATGCGCCTGCTGATCGATGTGCATGACCTGGATTGGGACAGTGCCTGGGGAATCACCTCACACACAATGGGATATACCAATCACACCCTGTTGCCGGAGGCGCTTGAAAAGTGGTCGGTCGATCTCTTCCGGCGGATGCTCCCACGCCACCTCGAGATCATCTATGAGATCAACCGCCGCCTGCTCGATACAGTCAATGAGCATTTTCCTGGAGATGCGGAAGCCATGTCGCGCATGTCGTTGATTGACGAGCAGGGAGAAAGATATGTCCGTATGGCCAACCTGGCCTGTGCAGGTTCTTATGCCATCAATGGAGTCGCCGAGCTTCACACCCGGCTTCTCAAGGAAAATGTCCTGTCAGACTGGGTATCCATGTTCCCACACCGGTTTCACAACATTACCAATGGCATTACCCCTCGAAGATTCCTTCTCCTCTGCAATCCGGGGTTATCCCAACTGATAACTGACTGGATTGGTGATGACTGGCAGCACAATCTGGACAGTCTGAGGAAGCTCGAAGATTTTGTGGATGATCGTGAATTACAGAAGCAGTGGCGTCAGGTAAAAATTGAAAACAAACGAGACCTCAGCAGCATTGTGAAAAACCGTCTCGGCACCAGACTGGATCCGGATTCGATTTTCGATATCCAGGTAAAACGAATCCATGAATATAAACGGCAACACCTGAACATCCTCCATGTGATCGCCCTTTACCTCAAACTGAAAAACGATCCGAAAACGGATGCAAGCCCGCGAACATTTCTTTTCGCCGGGAAAGCAGCGCCTGCTTATCGAATGGCTAAGCTGATAATCAAACTGATCAACTCGGTTGCCGATGTTGTCAACAATGATCCAGACATCGGATGCCGGATTCGTGTCGTGTTCTTTCCGGATTTCAATGTAAAAAACGCACAATCGATCTACCCGGCTGCCGATGTTTCTGAGCAGATTTCAACTGCCGGCAAAGAGGCAAGCGGCACCGGCAACATGAAGTTCTCGCTCAATGGGGCTTTGACGATCGGGACGCTGGATGGCGCCAATATTGAGATACGTGAGAAGGTGGGGGAGGAAAACTTTTTCCTCTTCGGCCTGACTGCCGGGCAGGTCATGGAACAGCAGAGGCAGGGATACAATCCTCGCAGAATCTATGAAGAGAACCAGATCCTTCATGAGGTGATTGAAGCCATCAGTTCGAATTGCTTTTCGAATGGTGAGCCTGGGGTTTTCACCCCTTTGATCGAGTCTCTTCTGAATTATGACCCGTTCATGGTGCTGGCTGATTTCCAGTCCTATGTGGAGTGCCAGAAAAACATTAATGCCCTCTGGAGGGACCAGGAAGCCTGGACAAGGAAATCAATCCTCAATGTGGCAAGAATCGGTTATTTTTCGTCAGATCGCTCCATCCGGGAATATTGCGAAAAGATCTGGAAGACACACCCTGTTTCCATCACCGATGGTGATGTGCCGGCACTATGAACGCATGATCAAGGCTGGTTCCTCCGCATCCTCTGGAGGCAGGAATGCGGATATGCCAATCCATCCCATTTCAACTTGACCCTGTTTGTCCTGCGAGAGTATCGTCCTCAGGATGCCCTTGTGCGAGGTGAATGGTTTATGGATGAGCAGTCTCGTCTTGAGGAACTGCGCAGCCTGATCGTAAAACATGATCGGCTGTACTACAACGAAGCCAGCCCGGAAATCAGCGATTTTGAATATGACCGCCTGTATGCCGAACTGCAGGCGATTGAAGCTGCCCACCCGGAATGGATCACCCCGGATTCCCCCACCCAGAGGGTTGGCGGCCGTCCACTCGATCAATTTGTCCAGGTGCGCCATTCGATCCCGATGCTGTCGATCGGGAACACCTATTCCATCGGCGAAGTCCGTGAATTTGAAAATCGGCTTCAACGCCTTCTTCCGGGAACCCCTTTTGATTATGTGGTTGAACCGAAGATCGATGGGGTGGCGGTCTCGGTCCGCTATGAACAGGATCGTTTCGTCCTCGCAGCGACACGCGGCAATGGGATCACAGGCGATGACATCACTGCGAACATGAGCACAATCCGCAACCTGCCGCTGCGAATCCCATTCTCACAGGCAGGATTTGAAATCGTTGAGCTGCGTGGCGAGGTGTATATCGATACCCCCTCATTCATTGAAATGAATCGCCAGCGTGAATTGGCGGGGGAGGAACCCTTCGCCAATCCGCGCAACACTGCAGCGGGCTCCCTGAAATTGCTCGATTCGCGTGAAGTTGCACAGCGCCCTTTATCCATCTTCTTTCATTCATTTGGGGAGATTCGCTCTGGTGAAACGGACCCCGGTCACCGCTGGATTTGCCACTCCCAGGCCCTCCAGCAGCTGCATGATCTGGGAGTTCCTGTCATCGAGCACTGGGCCAGAGTCCAGGGCATCGATGCAGTTCTCCCATGGATCGAACTCTGGGGCAAAAAGCGCCATGAATTGCCTTACCAGACGGATGGATTGGTTATCAAGGTGGATGATTTTCGCCTTCGGGATGAGCTTGGGGCAACCAGTCGAAGCCCACGCTGGGTGATTGCTTACAAATTTCCTGCCGAACAGGCGGAGACGACTTTGAAAAAAATCGAGCTCCAGGTGGGGCGAACGGGTGCAGTGACTCCGGTGGCGATTCTCGAGGCGGTCCAGCTCGCCGGAACCACAGTGACCCGGGCGACACTGCACAATGCCGATGAAATCGCACGCAAAGACTTTCGCGAAAATGATCGTGTTCTGATTGAAAAGGGAGGCGAAATCATCCCCAAGGTGGTCCAGGCCCTTGTCGAGAAACGCGATGGAAGCCAGGTCCCGTATGTCTTCCCGGAGACCTGCCCATCCTGTGGAAGCCCATTGACACGCCCAAGCGGGGAGGTGCTGTACCGCTGTAATGACCTGGATTGCCCGGCTCAATTGCGGGAGAGGCTGGTCCATTTTGCTTCACGGCGTGCAATGGACATTGAAGGCCTTGGAGAAGCCATGGTGGAGAAGCTGGTTTCGGCCGGCCTGGTTCATGGGCTTGTGGATCTTTACCAGCTGGAACTTGAGCCGCTCCTTCAGTTTGGCAAGAAGGTCGAAAAATCATCCCGGAAACTGCTTTTGGCTATCGAAGCCAGCAAGCGGAACCCGCCCCACCGCCTCCTTTTTGGCCTCGGAATCCGCCACATCGGCGAACATGTCGCTGAGCTTCTCATGGACCAGGTGAAAGACCTGCGGGACCTTGGAGCCATGTCTACTGAGGATTTGCAGATGTTTCCTGAAATCGGCCCGGTGGTGGCGGAATCGGTCTTTTCCTTTTTCCGCGATGACAGGAACACGGATGTTCTCAATCAGCTGGCTGGCCTGGGCCTGAATTTCGAAAGAGCTCCGGCCAGCTCAGGCGCCACGGATCTCCCTCAAACTCTCCAGGACCTCCAGTTTGTCTTGACAGGGACTTTGAGCCGTTACAGTCGCGATCAAGCCAGGGACATGATCCTGGCGCGTGGTGGAAAGGTTGCTGGTTCTGTCAGTAAAAATACCGATTATGTGATTTGTGGTGACAAACCCGGCTCGAAAGCTGACAAAGCAGAAAGCATTGGCGTGCCGATTATCAACGAGGAAGAATTCGAACAGCTGCTGGCCGAAGGCCCATCCGGTATTGAATCCGCCGGTGGGAATAGAATGCCAGATCAGGGAACTTTCTTTTGAAAGGCAGATTGGAGAGGTCAAAGCAGTCCTGTTATCGGCTCCCCTTGGGTCAGCCGTCATTTCAATGTAAATTTTCATATTGATCTATCAGCCACCGACCTATTGATGACACCACTCAAAGATCCCTCGTTTTTTCAACGCCTCAATCAGACTGAACCCTTCATCGCCATTCGTCTGATCATCCTCCAGCTGGGTATTTCCCTGGGCTTGTATTGGATCGGCAAAACAGTGGTTCCCCCATCTGAAGAAATGAATCTGTTTCCATTCAATCTGATGGGGATTTTTGATGTGAACCGGCTTATCGAGTTTGGATATCCTCTTCGCGAGCTGATCTGGAGCGGGGAATGGTGGCGCATCCCGATTGGAATCATCCTCCCCCCGGGCCTGGGTTGGCTGTTCATTTCAATAATCGCCTTCCTCCCCCTTGCACGCCTTGTGGAAATCCACCTGGGCCGAATCGCCAGCCTGTCCCTGTATCTCGCAGGGGGGCTGACCACCCTGGTGGTCGATTTTCTGACAGCGGCGGTGGTTCCTTCCGGGAGTATCGGCATGGTTTTTTGTGCGGCTGGGGTTGTGATGGGCGGCTACCTGCTTGAACGCCAGTCTGTCGATAATTCCTGGCAGAAGATTCCCCCTGGCACCTGGATGGCATTGATCCTCTCCTGGGGATTTACCTGGATGGCAGCTCTGATACGCCAGACAACCCCACTGACCTTCGAATCAGCTGTCACCATGGAAATCGGCCCTTCTCAGGAAGCAATCATCGCCTCGTTTCTGTTTGGAACATGCTTCGGAATCCCATGCATCCTCTTTCAGCAGCGGAAATCTGCTGGCAAGGTGAAGATTGACGAGGCTCCCGAAAATCCAGCACGATTTCCCCTCAACACCCTGTCTGTTGCTCCCCCCGTTCTTTTTTCCATCTGCCTGGCAATTTATTGCCTCTGGGGATGGAAGAGCAGCAGTTCGGCTGATTATCACCTCTGGAGGCTTGACCCCGGCCTGCGAGAAGGGAAAAACGAGGCTTTCGAGACGGCTCTCCAACAGGTTGAGGACCACCCCGATGATCTGTTCCTCGCCAA
>JAANMY010002476.1_pt1 | contig 17378 bp, 14 predicted proteins | sample 7279691 | NCBI WGS metagenome assembly JAANMY01 (sample SAMN14094543, study PRJNA606508) | bioreactor metagenome | isolation source: A lab-scale SPAN reactor treating ammonium-rich wastewater day 388 | place: Ireland: Galway | collected 2018-02-07
TCCGATCTTTTGATTCGACACCGTTACTTTACACGATGTGCTGCTTTCCCGCCTCATTCAATTGTTAACGTGCTCAACTATCCCGCTGAACCATGCCGATAAACCGTATCGGGCGAATCGAAGCGGATAGAACTGATTGGATGTGATTATAGAACAATTGGGGTGGGAATTCCATTTGTCGCAGGTTGTGGAATAGAAGGAATTGTCCGAAGTTGCCAGTCGATGCGAGAATAGATAAAAGAAGTTCAACTTTTCAGAAAAAGTTGAACTTCTGGCATCGCTGTCCAACCCAACTGAAAGGATAGTTCTGTGACCAGTCTGATTGTTGTACACCCAAAGTTTGACGGCGTGTGGCCCTTTGCCGCGGACGCGCTGCATACCCGCTGGCTGTCTGAAGGGCCAGCGGCGTTCTTGCGTCTGGCTACCGACGAGACGCGTTCTCTGGGGGATGTGGTGGACGCTCCCGCTCAGGTGACACGAATGGTTGTGCTGGGCGTACCGGTGACCGAACGCTGTGTAGAAAAGTTCGCCGCGCTGGAAGAGGTGGCTTGCCAGCAGGCCTACAGCGATGAGGCCGGTGATCTCTTCCGGGCCAGAGGGGTGACGGTCTACCGCCACAACAGCGAAGGCTTTTGGGGAGAGAGCGTCTCGGAGTACGCCCTGGCTCTGACCCTCTGCGGGCTGCGGCGCATTCCCCAACTGCATCACCAGATTCTCAGCGACCTTTCGCCCTGGGACTACGCACCCGCGGACGGGGTAGGGTTGGCCGGGCAACGGGGGCAGCAGTACGGGGACGATTCCCGCTTTACGAATGGCACAGTGGCGGGCAAGCGGATACGCATTGTGGGCGCGGGCAATATCGGCAGCCGCTATGCCAGTTTTGTGAAGATGCTGGGCGCAGATGTGGCCGCCTGGGACCCCTTCGCGGCCGAGCCTGCCTTTCACCGGGCTGGTTCCCGCCGGGAGTTTCACCTGGACCGACTGGTGCAGGACGCGGAAATTTTCGTGCCGATGGTTCCGTTGACCGACTCAACCCGGGGACTGGTGACAGCCGAACACATCCGGGCATTGCCCACCGGCTGTCTGGTGGTGCTGGCGACGCGGGCCAATATTTGTGATATGCCCACGTTACGGGAGCGCGTACTGGCCGACGAACTGGCTCTGGCCGGGGATGTCTTCGATGTGGAGCCTCTGCCTTTGGACGATCCCCTGCTGGGCCGGGGGAATGTAGTCCATTCCCCCCACAACGCCGGGCGCACGGTCCACGCCAATGAGCGTTGGGCCGGGGCCCTGGCGGATCAATTTCGGCCCCGGTAGAGAAGTAGTGGGAACATTACAAAGCGTGCCCGACTGCTTGCCCCAGCCGGGCGCGGCTATCTTCCCGCAACTGGCTGTAGAACGAGCGATCGGCCGGTGTCAACAACTGGTGTCGGCGGGTTAGCTGCGGCTCGGCAGCGTCCAGCAGTCTGACCGCCCGCAGCCCATCTCCCTCGGCCAAGGCGACACCGGCCAATCCGACCAGACAACGGGCAGCCATAAAGTGCAGACAATTTGTCTGGCATAGACGCAAGCTCTCGCCCAGCGCGTCCGCTGCCATCTCCGGTCTCTCCAGAGCCAGCCAGAGCAGCCCCAAATGGTGGAGAGCGATGGCCAATCCGCTGCTGCTGCCCAATTCCCGGAAGAAGGATACGCTCTTCTCTGCGTAGGGTAGCCCCTCATCGCTGGCGCCCCGATGCCAGCAGTTTTCTGCCAGCCCAGCGTATGACCAGGCCCATTCCTGTTTGCTGCCTACCCTGCCGATGGATGCCAAACCTAGCGTCAGCAGGCGCGCCGCCTCTTCGTAGTCGCCAGAAAGGGAAGCCAGTTCGGCCAGACCGTGCAGGATGGGGATGCTGGCACTGGGGCCGGCGCTTTCCAATGCTTGGGCCAGGTAGCTGCGGGCATCTGCGAGATGCTGCTCCTCTCGGGCCATTTGGGCCAGGGTTGTGAGCAGGCGGCTGCTGTCTTCCGGGCAATGCTGGGCCTGGTAGAGGGCCAGACTCTCCTGAAAGTAACCTGCGGCCTTCTGTCTATCTTCGTTGGACCAGGACCAACCCAGATTTTCCAGTGCTTGGGCTTCCCATAGCACAGCCTTCCACAAGCGAAAATGAGTCAGGCTCTCCTCGCTCAGGGCGCGGGCCGCAGCCATATCGCCTTGCAGTCCCGCCAGTCTTCCTGCTTCCAAAAGCACTTGTGACCTGAGAAGGGAGGGTTGCGGGGCGCGCGCCAGGGCAGCCGCCAGTTGCCGACGTCCTTCGCTGTAATCTCCTCGGTGACACCAGAAGGGAGCCAGGGCCACAACCAGCCGCAGCTCCCTTTCTTCCATCTGCCCTAAATGGAGGTACTCCAGGGCAGCGCGCAGATTCTCCTGATCCTGATCCAGGGCGGCTAACCATTTCTGATACGCTGGGGCGCGATGATCTTCCGCTGCTCTCTCTGCCAGCGCGGCAAACCAGGCCAGATGGCGTTCGCGTACCGGCTCCTCCTCGCCGGACTCTGCCAGCTTCCTCCGGGCATACTCCCGAATGGTCTCCAACATTCGAAAGCGTGCCCCGTTGTCAGCCCCATAGCCCAGCACAACCAACGAGTTTCCGGCCAAACGGTCGAGGAGGCTGAGAACTTCCTTCTCCGCCAGCGGGGGCAATCCTCCCGCCACAGCTTCCGCCGCCTCCACCGTCCATCCACCGGCAAAGACAGAAAGCCGTTGCAAGAGCACCCGTTCCCTCTCCGCGAGAAGATCGTAACTCCAACCCATCGCCGCGGCCAGGGTCTGATGGCGTAGCGGGATGACGCGGCTATGGCCTGCCAGCAGATCGAAGTCTCTTTCCAGACGAGCAGCAATCTGTTCTGGGGTGAGCAGACTGATCCAGGCCGCGGCCAGTTCGATGGCCAGGGGGATGCCGTCCAGACGCTGGCAGATGCGGGCCACAGCCGGTGCGTTCTGGTCGCTTAGGGCAAAGCCGCTCCGCACCCGTTTGGCTCGCTCCACAAAGAGGCGGATGGCATCGAACCCCTCTACCGCAGCCCGGGAGGAGCGCCCACCCAGCAGTCCCGGCGGCAGGGCCAAAGGTTGCACCGGGTAAACGATCTCGCCGGGGGTGGCAAAACGTTCCCGGCTGGTTGCCAGAATCTGCAGATCGGGACAGGCCTGCAACAGCGCCGTTGCCAACTGCGCTGCCCCATCGATGAGATGTTCACAGTTGTCCAAAATCAGCAGAAGGTGGCGGGGGTGAAGGAAATCGACCAGCCCGGCAAAGGGCGTAGATTCTCCCTCTTCCCGCAGGCCAAAGAGAGCAGCGACGGCTTTGGGCAGCCCTGCCGATTCGGTCAGCGCGGCCAACTCCACCAGCCAGACACCGTCCCCGTAGACAGGGGCGATCTCTTCCCCCACCCGCAGGGCCAGCCGGGTCTTGCCGCACCCCCCCGCGCCGGTCAGGGAGAGAAGTCGGGTGTGGGTATCGGCCAGGATACCGCACACTTCGGTCATCTCCTCCGTCCGCCCGACAAAGGAGGTGAGTTGTGCGGGCAGATGGCTGCGGTTCGTCGGCAGGGCTTCGGCGGTGGGCTGTGGTGGGGGCGATGCAGGGGAAGCGACGGCAGGCAACGGCTGCGCCCCTTCGCAAAGTGTAAGGAGGCGGGCGATAGTCTCTGGTTCGTGCTGGATGCCCAGCGCGGGCACGAAAATGGCGAGGAGGCTGGTCCGGTCGATGGGGCGTTCGTTGTTTTCGATGCGGCTGAGGTGGGATTCGCTGTAGCCGACCGCGATCGCCCCGATGGTGATCGATACCCTCTATTTTGAAAAACAGATGCCCCATCAGCTCGAAAGCTGGGGCAAATACAGTGAACAGATCGAGGATTACACCCGCCTGGGACTTCAGGAAAAACTGGCCTCAGATGAAGGCAAATCCCTTCGCCAGATTGTAGATCCTTATTCTTTCGTTGACTCTCTGACCATGCCCAAACTCCTTTTCATGGGGACCAATGATCCCTATTGGGTGGTGGATGCAGTCAAGTTTTATTACGATGATCTCAAAGGCGATAAAGGCATTCACTATGTGGCCAATGCCGGCCATGGCCTGAAGGATGGGAAAGAAGCCATCGAGAACCTTGCCGCCTTCTTTGCCACCATCGCCACCGGCAGGAAGGATCCAACCCTCAACTGGAAAACAAATGTCGAGAATGGCAAGGTTACAGTCAATCTGACAGCCAATGTCGATGCGGTTTCAGGGAAACTCTGGACTGCCACACAGAGTGACCGGGATTTCCGGGATGCCACCTGGACCAGCCAGGGGCTTGATTCAGATGATTCCCGGGCGGCTACAGTCTCTGTTCCATTGCCAAAAGAGGGCTTCAAAACCTTCTATGTTGAGGCCTTTTTCCCAAGCCCGCTTGGCGGAGACTGGTCGAAATGCACCCGGGTTTTTGTTCTTGATAAAAACGGAATTCTTTGACCCCATCTTTTTGTAATGGCCAAAGGAAGGATTTGCTATTATCCTGTTTGATGAAACTCGATTGAAGGAATCAAATGCTATGATCGATCTGAACCGGTCCGTTCCGGGAAACTCTCCCCTTCGTGGCGGGCATACATTCCTGATCCCTGTTATGGGAACTGGATTTACAGTCGATACCCCGTTGAAAGTGGCTCGTTACGGGATTTCATCGGTCGTCTCGATTGTTGATGACAGCCTCGCGGAAAATGTGCGGCGGTATCATTCAAACCGGCTTGGTGAACCATTTGAGCCGATCGAAGAGCGCGAGGAAGATTCGCGTGCGCGGAGGATTACCGCTTATCTGAACTTCCTCCAGAGGATGATTCAGAAGCAGGTCGAGCAGCTGAAGTCATCACCATTCGAGCCTGGCAGCGAAATCACCCGTTATTACAGCCTCCTTCCCGATGGGCCGCTCAAAGATCTTTATAACCGCATGTGCGCCAGTGGAGATGAGGCCACATGCCTCGCTCTTCAGGCTCAGCTGCGCGAGCTTGCCGAACCCGGAAGCATCGATGTCAACATCATGACCAAGGTGGACCGGGATCATTACAAGAATGGAGTCAAGCTTCCACCTGAATTCAGCGATGCCCTGTCTTCCATGCGGGGGTTTGCACGCAGTGATCTCTCCTCCGGGGTTGTTCTTTCCGCCGGGCTGAATCAGAGGCTTTATTCCTATATCGCCCAGTTCGAGGATTTCTTCCCCAATCCGGAAGGATTCCTGAAAAAGAAGATTATCCTCAAAGTCAGCGATTTCCGTTCGGCTGAAATCCAGGGCAAATTCCTCGCTAAAAAAGGCATCTGGATTTCGGAGTATCGAATCGAGTCGGGCCTGAACTGTGGCGGACATGCTTTCGCGACCAAAGGCCAGCTCATGGGGCCGATCCTTGAAGACTTCAAGAACAAGCGAGGACAGCTTACCCAGGAGCTGTTTGCGGTTTATAACAAAGCCCTGGCTTCCCTGGGGAGGCAGCAGATGGATCACCCCGGAGAAGTCCGGGTCACTGTGCAGGGCGGGATCGGCACCTCTATCGAGCATTCCTTCCTTCTTCGCTATTACGAAGTGGACAGTGCCGGCTGGGCCACTCCTTTCCTCCTGGTGCCGGAAGTGACCAATGTCGATCCGGAGCACCTGGAGAAGCTCTCCCGCGCGGGTGAAGAAGATGTCTACCTGAGCGATAGTTCTCCCTTGGGTGTCCCCTTCTGGAACCTCAGAATTTCTACTTCAGAGCAGGAGCGTGAAAGGCTCATCGAGGAAGGCCAGCCCGGCAGTCCCTGTCCCCGGAAATATCTTGTGTCCAATACCGAGTTCACTTCGGTTCCGATCTGCCTCGCATCGCAAACCTATGTCAAAAAGAAGCTGAGAAGCCTCGATCAGGAACCTTTGCCAGGGAACCACCTCCAGCGTTTGCGGGAGTATGTCCTCGGGAAATCCTGCTTGTGCCGTGACCTTGCGGGAGCCTTCGAGCGCATCACGGGAATCAACCCGGCTGCAACTCCGGCAGTCTGCTGCGGCCCCAACATCATCAACTTCAATAAGATTGCCAGCCTCGAGGAGATGGCCGGTCATATTTATGGGCGCCTTTCCCTCCTCAGCAATCCAGACCGGCCTCACATGTTCATCAAAGAACTTGGCCTCTATATCGATTTTCTTCGCAAGGAAATCGACAAGTACATCGATGGCCTCTCTTCCCACACCCCGAGCTACTTCCAGGAGTTCAAAGAAGGGCTGCGCAGCGGGATTGAATATTACCGGAACCTTGTCGACCGGCTGGATCACTCGGAACAACCAGGATTTGTCGAGAAATTGACCGCACTGGCACAGGAACTGGAGTGGATTCCATCTGCTGAAGCCACAGCACCTGTCTGATACATGGATGTCGCCGTGTGATTCTCAGCCCGGTGTCGGAGAGGCATTGGTAACAGATCAATCCGTATTGTGGCTGGAGAACCGGCTGCAATAAAATGAAACCACCCTGGTGGACATCCGATATCTATCAGTAAGGAGTTTTTCAAAAAATGGTGACCCTCCGCCCGATCTTTTCACTCCTGGGAAAATCGATATTCTTTCTCCTCTGCTGCCCGATCCTGTCCTTCGCGTTGGAAATCAAGCTGAACGAAAATCCGATTTATCAGGCCCCACCTGTTTTCGTGAAATCCTGCCCGAATGGAATCCTCGAAAAGGTGGGCGAAGGAGATGATACGATCCAGATCGTCCACCTCTGGGGAACCCCCAGAGAGATGGGAAAAGCCCATGGCGAGCTGTTCAAAGAGGAAATCGCCGAACACCTCAAAAACATCAGCGAAGCGATGGCGCGGGATATGGGCGCCGATCTTTCAATACTCGACCATGTCTGGGCAGCCGCCAAACCTCATGTCAGCCCTTACTTCATTGAAGAAATGGAAGGCCTGGCCGAGGGGTGTGGCGTCGATGTTCAATCGGTGATTCGATCCAATATGATCGGTGAAGCCAGCGAGTGGCACTGTTCGCTGTTCGGCGCCTGGGGCAATGCAACAAAAGAAACCGGGCACCTGCTCCAGCTGCGGTCTCTCGATTACGAGGTCAATGCCGGCATCCAGAAATATCCGGTCATTTTTGTTTATCATCCGAATCCGGGCCAAGGCCATGCCTTTGCCAATTTCAGCTGGGCGGGAGTTATCGGGGCTGTGACTGGAATCTCCTCCGAGCGCCTGGCGATCTCCGAAATCGGCGATGACTATGACAAAGCCAATGACACTTTCGATGGAATTCCCTTTGTTTTCCTCCTCCGTGACATCCTCCAGTTCGACCATTCCCTCGATGAAGCGACCAGCCGGATCAAAAATGCCAAACGCACCACCTCTCTGATGTATGCTGTCGGAGATGGTGAGATGGGGCAGGCGCGTGCTTATCAGACCTCGCACACTCTGTGCAATGTCTATGACCCCGCCAACCTGGAACCCCTGGTCGATACCCACCCCCGGATCGATGATATCGTCTACTGGGGGATGAGCTGGAATGTGCCCGCATTCGACAAACCGCTCCATGACATGCTCCAGAAACATTATGGAAAGCTCAATGGCGAAGTCGTGGTCCGTGAAATCCTGCCCACAGTTCGCACCGGCAACCTTCAGGTGGCGGTGTATGATCTGACAGACATGGTGGTCTGGACTGCCAATGCCCGTGCCGATGGTGAGAAAGGTCCACGCAATGCCTATGAACGCCAGTTTGTCAAAGTCGATATGAACAGCCTTTTCAACCGTGAAAAACCGACCCCTCAATGACAGGGCTCCGATGCGCCCGGCTCCAACATTAGCCCGGCTTCTCTGTGCCTCTTTCCTGCTGCTGATTCCTTCTTTCAGCCAGGCTGTGGAACTCGTTTACCTCAAATCGGGCAGCACCCTGGTTGCCGAAGAGGTCCGCCAGAATGTAAAACAGACCGAGGCCCTGCTGATCTCCGGAACAAAAGTAATTATTGATAATGCAGATATCGACCGGATTGCCACAGAAAGCACACCCCCGGTCGACCTTTCGAGAATTCAGATCGACCCGGAAAAAGCCCTGCCGGAAACCAAAGACCCCCTCGATTGGTGGCTGGATTACCGCACCCCGCCCGAAGAAACTATCTCAAAGCGAATTTTTCTGAGTTTCGAACAGCAGGTCGAACGAGGTGAGAAAAATCCCCTTGCGCGCAGCCTTGAGGATGTCAAATTCGCAAGAAAGAAGAGAGTCCCCCAGATTGAGTTTGCCGATTCGATCCTGTACCTGGGAATGGACCTGCAGTTCCATGACACACCCGGCATCACCTTCGAGGAAGCTTATAAACGCCTTCGTGCCCTGGAGCAGGCCCCGGCCCTGCAGGAGGTCATTGACCTGATCGCCCAGGTGCGCCGTTCCGCCCGGGATCCCCGCAAGGAACAGATTATCGCTGCGGCGATCGAACTGAGAGACCGCCTGGATCCCTCTTTCCAGTATCAGATCCTCCAGATCGAAGGACAGGCTGCACAGGCTGAGCGGGAACGCAGGGGAATCCACTCACTCCGTCGGCAGTAACTCAACTGGACCCATCAGTTCCCTCTGCTGAACAGGCCACGCAGCTTCCTGCGGGTGAAGTACTGCTGAGCGAATACTCGCGCCTTGATCTGGCGGATTCTTTCGGCACGCGCAAAGCGTTTCGGATTATCTCCGAGAAACCGGCATTCATCCGGCAGGAGCACCAGGCTGACATGGATGTTTGGAGCCAGTCCGATCGGCAACCCTCTCTCCATGGTGGCGCTGTAAAGGCGTTCAAAGACAGGGAGCAGATCCTCTGAATTGGGAGGAGGGAACTCCTCCATATCGGTGCCCTTCAGTGGCCGGAACACACACACAGTGGGGATCGCCCCGATCGAAGTCATCCAGTCGATGGCGCGGATCGAGGCCTCCGGCGGCTCCAGACCGACTATGATTTCACCATTGGCGACCCAGGGATTCTTCCAGGTCCCCTTCCGGGATAACTGGGCACAGTATTCCACAGCATCGAGGTAGCGCTGCAACCCATACTCACGGTTTTTCCCCGGGCATATCTTTTCGAAAGTGTCCTGATCGAACAACTCGAAGCAGAATGACACCCGGTTCACTCCAATGGCCTGAAGGCGGTCGTATCGCGACAGATCATGGTGAGGCGGCGTCTGCACCCCGATGAACAGATCGGTTTCGGTTTTGATCCTGCGGATCATGGGTTCGAGGATGTCGAGATAGGTTTCCCCTGTATAATGGCCGGTATTGAAATCAACATAGGTGATGCCTGTTTCCTCCCGGGCGGCATGGACCACATCCATGATGTCCTCGATGGTTTTATCGTCTGCGTCATCGTATCCCAGATTGAGGCCGACTGAGCAGAAACGGCAATTAACCCGCGGCGATTCTTTCCAGTATTCACAAACCGCCGCTGGATAGATGGCCAGGTATGTCCCCTGCAGTGTCCCGATCCGGTCCATGCGTTTTCCTGAGCGCGATTGCTGATCATACCAGAGCGGGCGCGGGGCGATCCCCACCTCCACCAGCCTCTCCCCTTCGTAATGGACAAAATACCCATGCTGGTCGTGGATAAGCTCATACGGGCTGTCGGCAGCGAATTCCTCCGTAACCGGGACATTGGTCCAGAGGTTTTCCGGGAGGATGAGCTCGATTCCGCTTCCCAATCCCGCACGAGTCCGCAGGATGGGCCTTCCATGCGTATCTTTGGGTAGACACCCTTCCGACAGACGGATCCCTTTGCAATACAGATCCAGTTTCAACCAGGCGGGATTTGTTCGATCGATCCCATTTCCATTCACGCAGCTTTTCATGGTTTGAAAACTCCCAGTCACCTGTTCATGGCATCGGGTTATTTTACCTTACTTTTGCCGCTGAGGGCACCTCTTCCCAAGGTTGCCGATTCGCATATCATCACCCCCTTGTTGATTGATGATTGGAGTCTGAAGGATATAATTCCTGGAAGGAGCAAGACCAGCGTGTTTGAAGAACAGCAGCAGATGGCGAAAGCCCTCTTATCACGGGTGACCGAACTCGGAGGCCGTCTTTGACGTTGCCGGAAAACGGCAGCGCCTTTCCGAACTCGAAGCCTTCCTCGAACAACCGGATGTCTGGGGAAATCCCGCCAAAGCACAGGAAATCGGACGTCAGACCAAACGCCTCAAAGATGAAATCAACCGCCATTCCGGTATCAATGGCCGTGTCCATGACCTTCTCGCCCTGATCGAAATCGCTGAGGAGGAAGGCGCCGAGTCTGAGGCCCCTGAAATCGACAGAGAACTGAATCAGATCTCGGAATCGGTCGATTCGTATGAACTCGAGTGCACCCTTTCCGGGGAGCACGATGCCGAAAACTGTTATCTCACGATCCATCCAGGAGCGGGTGGCACCGAGTCCTGCGACTGGGCTGATATGCTCCTCCGGATGTACCTTCGTTATTTTGAACTGCGGGGCTACAGCATCGAAGTCATCGACCACCAGCCGGGAGATGAAGCCGGAGTGAAAAATGTCACTCTATGGGTTAAAGGGGATTATGCCTTTGGAAGGCTTCGGGCCGAGCATGGCATTCACCGGCTGGTGCGGATTTCCCCCTTCGATTCCCAGAGCCGCCGCCATACATCCTTTACCTCGATCTCTGTGGTGCCGGAAATCGATGATGACATTGAAATAGAGATCGATGAAAAGGATTTGCGGGTCGACACCTATCGATCCAGCGGTGCGGGCGGCCAGCATGTCAATAAAACCGATTCGGCTGTCCGCCTGACCCACCTTCCCACCGGAATCGTGGTGTGCTGCCAGAATGAGCGCTCTCAGCACAAGAACCGTGCAACCGCTATGAAGGTTCTCCGTTCCAAACTGTACGAACTTCAGATCAAGGAGCAGGAGGAGCGTCTTGCCGCAGCCAGTGATGAGAAAAAGGAGATCGCCTGGGGGCACCAGATCCGTTCCTATGTTTTTCACCCCTATAACCTTGTCAAAGATCATCGTTCGGGGTATGAAACAAGCAATGTCAGCGGGGTCATGGATGGAAACCTGGATCCATTCATTGAATCTTACCTTCGCTGGCGCTTGGGAAAGGTTGTCCAGCAGGAACCCTGAGAAGCCTGTTCTCCTCCATTCTGCTGATTTTTACATGCCAGGAATCATTAACTGAAAAACAGGCTTGAGATTCAGTGGCCATTTTATCCGGATGTGGATAGAATAGATTGTGGTCGGAGGGTGTGGGAAATTTTATCCGTATTGTTTTCGATAATCCGTTTCATTCTCACCCCTCCACCACCTTGTTTTGTTCGAAATCCGCCATCTCAGCCACCCAGTTGACACAGGCATACCCTCCTCATGCGTGTCGATGATTTTGATTACCCTCTTCCTGAGGAACTGATAGCGGATCGCCCTCCCCAAAATCGCGCAGATTCCCGGCTGATGCTGGTGAACCGTGAAAAGAGCACGATCGAGCACCACTCCTTTCGGGATCTTCCAAGGCTTCTGCAGGCCGGAGATGTCCTTGTCTTCAATCACTCACGGGTCATACCCGCCAGATTATTCGGGACCAAACGTGGCGGGGGAGCCAGAATTGAAATTCTTCTTCTGGAAGAAAAAGGGGATCACTGCTGGGAGGCTCTGGCCCAAAGAGCCATCCGCCTCAATCCGGGAACCTGCATCGATTTCACGGATGGGGATTGCTGCCATGTGGCGGAAATCCTTGGTAAAGGGCGGTTTATTCTTCGATTCGCTTTCCAGGGAACCTGGCTGGATTTCCTGAACCGGGTCGGTTCAGTTCCCATACCACCCTACATCCTGAAACAACGGGAAAAGTTACCGGCAGAAGAACAGCGTGCTCTGGCGGAGATCGATCGAGAGCGTTACCAGACCGAGTTTGCGGAGATTCCCGGTTCTGCTGCTGTTCCTACTGCCGGGCTGCATTTCGACCAACCCCTTCTGGCTGAATTGCGGACTCAGGGGCTTCAGCTGGCCAGTGTGGTCCTTCATGTCGGCCTGGACACCTTTTCTCCGGTTGTGGTTGAGCAGGTGGAAGATCATAAAATGAAAAGCGAGTGGTGTTACTGCCCCGGAGAAACTGCACAGCTCATAGAAGAAACATCCAGAAGGAATGCTTCCCGTGTTATTGCTGTTGGAACAACCTCATGCCGAGCTTTAGAGGCCTGTGCCCGCCTGGAATGGCCCGCCGACCCAATCCGGACCGCCCTGTTCATCAAACCGGGCGACCCTTTTCTCGTGACAGAGGGCCTGTTGACTAATTTCCACCTGCCGAAAAGCACTCTCTTGATGCTGGTTTCGGCGTTTATGGGGAATGACCTTCGAAAAAGAGCGTATGAGGCCGCTGTGAAAGAGAAATACCGCTTCTATAGTTACGGCGATGCCATGCTGATTATATAGGTCATTGAAAAACCTGAGGCTGATTTCTGATCTTCCCTGCTGTGATGCTCAAATCGAAATGTCCAGCCGTGGCTGTTAAGAGAATAGCGGTTTTTCAAATATGACGCGATGTATTGCGTTTCATTTTCTGAAGGGAGTTTGTTTATGAACAGAATCTTATCCTGTGTTCCTCAATTCCTCATATTCCTTTTTCTCGTCACACTCACAAGAACGGGCATGATGGCTCAGGAAACCCCATCGATAAAACCCTCCCTCTGTGATGTCGTTGGCATCAACCATATCAACTCCATCTACCATCTGACAGAAGAAGACTACATCAATGAAGGCGCAGACAGGATCCTAGAACTCGGCAGCCGGGTCATCAAACTCATCATCCGGGATCATCTGGAAAAATATTACTCCTTCAATTCCGAATGGCCTGAAATCACGAGCCTGGTTCAGGCTGCCGAGACGCCTATCTTCCAGAAAGTCTTCGCCAAACCATTCACCACCTATGTGCTGATGACCTTCACTCCGGGGCACGATATCCACTATTTCACCAATGGCATGACAAAAGAGGATGTAGAGCGCGAACGAAAGGCCTGTTACGATTTCACCAGGTATCTGCTCACCCGTTACAAGGGCACGGGGAAGACCTTTGTCCTCCAGAACTGGGAGGGAGACTGGGTGCTGACCCCACCTCCCCTCGATATGGAAAAGAAACCGGATCCGAAGGCCATACAGGGAATGATTGACTGGCTCAATGCACGCCAGGATGGTGTGCAGCAGGCTCGCGATGAGGTTGGCATGGAGGGGGTGAGGGTTTTTCATGCAGCCGAGGTGAATCTGGTCGAGAAAGCCTGGCTGGGGCATCCCACTGTGACCAATGATGTGCTGCCAAAAACCCACTGTGATCTGTATTCATATTCCGCCTATGACACCATGGCGCAAAGCGAGGAGAAATTCCGTAAAGCGCTGAATTATCTCGAAGAGAAGGCTCCGGACAGTGCTGCTTTCGGATCGAAAAACATTTATGTGGGTGAGTTCGGCTGGCCGGAAAACCTGGTTGGGGAAGAGAAGCGTGCGGAGATGATACGGTATACCGTCGAAACCTCCCTGGAACTCGGTGCACACTATATCCTCTTCTGGGAGCTCTACTGCGATGGCCTCAAAGCCCCGGTCGAGGGACGCTCCATCGGGAATGCCGACATGGCGGGCAACTGGCTCCTGCGCCCGGATGGGACCAAGTCGGCTGCATGGAATTATTTCGAAGCTCTCTATAAAAATGATGATGCCATCAAAAAATAGGGCCATAGATTCATTAAGTAATGAGATCTGAGCTGGTCCTGCTTATCTCACAGAACAATGTTGCTGTGGTTCGATCAGAATCTGCTGACAAGCCTGATGTCGATCACTGGATGATACTTCACAACCCTTGCGGGGGCCTCATTTTCGAATTAAAGTCAATTTTATCGGCACTGATAAAGTGCTCTGGCGCCCGCCAGCCTATCAGAACAGAAATCTGCCGAATAACGACAACGCACCAGGATCCGGTGCAGGAGGAAAATCTCAACTATGGCTCATGTACTGCCCGATTTACCGTACTCCTTTGATGCCCTCGAACCGCATATCGATGCCACCACCATGCAGATTCATCATGGGAAGCATCACGCCACTTATGTAGCCTCTCTCAACACGGCACTTGAGGGGCTGGATTCACTCGCTGCCCTTTCCGCTGAAGATCTTCTGCGCAAAATCAAGGATGTTCCAGAAGCCAAACGGCAGGCAGTCACCAATCATGGTGGCGGCCATGCCAATCACACCCTTTTCTGGAAAATTATGGGTCCTGGCAAAGGGGGAGCACCTAAAGGCGACCTGGCATCAGCCATCAATGGCGCTTTTGGAACCTTCGAGACATTAAAGGAAAAGTTTGAAGCAGCCGCAAAAACCCGTTTCGGAAGCGGCTGGGCCTGGCTGGTTAAAAACAAGGATAACTCACTGGAAGTCCTGAGCACCGCCAACCAGGACTCTCCCCTGATGAATGGGCAGACACCAATCCTCGGGTTGGATGTCTGGGAGCATGCCTATTATCTCAAATACCAGAATCGCCGCCCGGACTATATTTCCGCCTGGTGGAATGTGGTTAACTGGGATGAAGTAGCAGCGCGTCTCAAGGCTTAATTACCGTTCAGCTTCCGGTCCCCCAGCCGATGTCCGGTCTGGGGGGCCGGGCATCGATCACTCCTGCCGTTTTGTTTCCATCGTTCTTCATGATAATCCCCCGGCTGTGTGCTGCCAGCACCCATACACGCACCATATCCAGCCTTGGGGGGCGTATCTGGTTCTGCTGTGCGAATTCGGCCAGCTGTTTCTGAAGCTCTTCCGGTTCCTGGCTTTCGAGGTCATCCACCCGTTTGATTCCTGCCATCTGAAGCAACCGCCCATGACGCGAGCCAATCCCTTTGAAAGACAGCAGCCCGGCTTCATCCAGCAGGGCATTGAACTGGGCTGTTTCCATCCCTGTTGCTCCGCGAATCTCCTCACGCCTTTCTGGATCCTTTGTCTCTCGGAGAAGTTGAATCGGCCTTTCAATACCTTCTTTCTCGAGGGCTTCACAGGATGGAGCGGACAGCAGGGACAAATCACTCAGATCAAGCCGTTCCGATGCGATATTGACTGACCAGACACCCTGCAGCACCAGAATTGCGAATAGAATCTGCACCGGAATCGACCAGGCGAACACTGTCCGGGAAAAAGAGGGAGTCTGTGGAAGCTCATAGCCAAGGTCATCTGGATGTTCCCAGCTTTGATTATTGAAAAAGGATCGTGCCAGCAGGGAATACACAGTCAGCCCATCCAGAACAAGCGCCGGAAATCCAAGAAATCCGAGCAACGGCATCTCGAACAGCTTGAAATTCTCCAGCCCGCGAACTGTGTAAATCCACTTCTGCGGGGCGAAGAAATTCATGCTCTCCCAGAATCCTCCACAGATCAGGCCCGCCAGCAGGAAACGCAGCACCATGCCGTAGTCCCTGACCTCAAAGTCCCGCAGGATCGAACGTGAGTTGCGACGGTAGTTAATCGGATCCAGCAGAAATGAAACACTCCCCCACACCAGTGGCGCCAGATACTTCGGAAAGACCAGCGACAATGTCACCATGGTCAATCCGACCAGCTGCACCGCATAGCTGACCCAAACAGGGAATTGGGTTGGAGTTTTTCGCAGTTTTTTCCAGAGACCAGTGGCAGTCAGTGCTTCATACGACTCGAACATCCCGATCATGACAGTCGCGAAACAGACAAACGAAAAAACTACCCGGCCATAATAGTTTTTGTAGACCCCGACATAATACCAGTTCTGATAACGCAGGTTCAGAAGCTCGAAAAAGTACCAGAAACTCACTGACCAGATGAGAAGAGCGGGAACATAGCGGTACCGGGTGGTCAACAGTGAATTGCCACGGCGGACTGCTGTGAATCCATCCAGAACGAGGATATACCCCCACCAGGCAAACGCATAAAAGGGCTGAGCGATCCAGCCGATATCAAACCACAATCCCCAGCATCCCACTGAAAAAGTGGCAATCCCGCCGGCAATGAGAAATTTTCCGGCCAGCCGGGCCTTTCTTTCGTTCATATTTTCGTTCATTTCATCGATTTATTCGGTTAAGTCCTGGTAATGAAACTGAACCAGGCCTGTTCCCATTATTGCCAGAGTGTAGATCAGCACCAATACCGCCCGCGGAATGATCTCACCCCACTCAATCGCAGGATAGAAGACATACATCCAGGATTCCATGGCGGTCGTAAAGAGATAAGGCTGAATCCGGCTGAACAGCGACAGCCATTCGATATTTCCAAGCCCCTGCAGGACATAACTGCCATAAAAAATCAGCAGGCTGGTGGCCATGGCGGTGTGGGTCTGATGGAACAGCAGGCTGCAGTAAAAAGCGATTGCCCCGGTCGGCAGCAGGAGAAATGTGAGCACCAGCGAGGTTATAAAGAGGCGGTAAATGCCGGTCTCGAAGGACAGTATCGTGCTTTTGTACTCATCCAGCAGATCGAAAATCCTTGGCGATGACAGGAAATCATGTGCGCCGAAAAGCACACACCCCACCAGGAAAGTGAACCCGACAAAAAACAGCACCACTGCCAGCAAGGCCAGCGTTGAGACCAGGAATTTCCCGAGAAAAAGTGACCAGCGTGAGACAGGGCGAGACAGTATTCCGAACAGGGTCCCTTGGGAACGTTCCCCGGCAATCTGGCCGGCAAAGATCATGGCTGTCAGGATTGGGAGAAAGAGGTAATAGCAGGAATTGACAATCAGGCGGGTGGAGTTGATCGAATTGAGAACCAGCTCCATGTCAAAATCCCCACGCCGTGCAATGGCAGTCAGCGGGTTGCGGCCCTGATAACGGAAACCAACCTGAAGGAAGAGGGAAAATAAGGCCAGGCCGGCTACACCCAGGGCCAGTTTCCTCTGGTGGATCATTTTATAGATCTCAATCCGCAGGATCTGCATCACACGGTTTCTCCTGCTTTCTGGTGAGAATGAAAAACATGTCTTCCAATCCGGCTTTGTGTCTTTCGATTTGAAAGACCGAAAATCCCTGGCTTACAAGGAATTCATTCACAATGGCGGCCTCCTGATCGGTTTTGGCGCGCACCTTGATGCATCCATTGGCCCCCGGCTGAACCTTGAAGTTCCGTTCGATCAGAGCCTGGTGAGCCTTTTGAGGTTCGCTGCATCCGACCAGAATATCCTCTTCCTGCTCGAGCAGGGGAGTCACTGGGCCTTCATAACGCATCCTTCCATCATGAATGATGCCGACACGATGGCAGACCTGCTCGATTTCATGGAGGCGGTGGCTGCTGATCAGGATGGTCACTCCCTCCTGAGACAGTGTTTTGAGGATTTCCCGCAGGTTTCGAATCCAGAGAGGGTCCAGCCCATTCTGTGGTTCATCGAGGATGAGCAG
>JAANMY010002482.1_pt1 | contig 17347 bp, 12 predicted proteins | sample 7279691 | NCBI WGS metagenome assembly JAANMY01 (sample SAMN14094543, study PRJNA606508) | bioreactor metagenome | isolation source: A lab-scale SPAN reactor treating ammonium-rich wastewater day 388 | place: Ireland: Galway | collected 2018-02-07
CCGCGCGCAGCGCGTCCGCCCCGCGCTGCGCGTCGGCCACGAGGCCGACGGGATGCTCGTTGGGCGTGTCGCTGGCCACCACGCCGTCGACGAAACGCACCACGCGTCGTGCCCAGGCGGCCATGTCGGGTTCGTGCGTGACCATCAGCACGGTGATGCCGCGATCGGCGTTCAGCCGCCACAGCAACTCCATGATCTCGCGGCCGCGCTGCGTGTCGAGGTTGCCGGTGGGCTCGTCGGCCAGCAGCACCGCCGGTTCGGTGACGATCGCGCGCGCGATCGCCACGCGCTGCTGCTGGCCGCCCGACAGTTCGGCCGGCGTGTGGTGCTCCCAACCCTTCAGGCCGACCGAGGCGAGCGCGCGCGCCGCGGCGGCGTGGCGCGCCGCGGCCGACTCGCCGCGGTAGAGCAGCGGCAACTCGACGTTCTCCTGCGCCGAGGTGCGCGCGAGCAGGTTGAAGCCCTGGAAGACGAAGCCGAAATAGTGCCGCCGCAGCTGCGCGCGCTGGTCGCGCCCGAGCGACTCGACGTGCGCGCCCATGAACAGGTACTCGCCCGCGGTCGGCCGGTCGAGGCAGCCGATCAGGTTCATCGCGGTGGACTTGCCCGAGCCGCTCGGCCCCATGATTGCCACGAACTCGCCGCGCGCCACGTCGAGATCGACGCCGCGCAGCGCCTGCAGCGCGGTCGGCCCCTGGCCGTAGACCCGGGTGATGCCGCGCAGGCGAATGAGCGGTGCGTCGCCCGCGCCCGAGTCCGCATCCACCTTCGCGCCCGACTGCGGACTCGTGCTTCCGCTCATCGCCCCGCCCCGCCCGCCAGCTGGTCGACGATCACCGCCATGCCGGGCCGCAACGCGTCACTGCTCACCTCGGTCATCCGGCCGTCGGTGATCCCGGCCTGCACCGTCACCTCGCGCGCAACGCCGTCCTCCAGCACCCAGAGACGACGCGCGCCGGAGGCGGGCGCGTCGGGCCGCGCGGTCTTGGCGGCCTGGCGCGGCGGGCGCGGCACGAGCCGCGAGACGATGCCGCCGCCCGCAGCCCCGCCGCCCGCAGCCCCGCCGTCCGCACCGCCCGCGTTACCGGCACTGCCCGCGTTGCCCCTGGCCTGCTGCGGCGTGAAGCGCAGCGCGGTATTCGGCACCAGCAGCACGTTGCTGCGCTCGGCGGCGATGATCGAGGCCGATACGGTCATGCCGGGCCGCAGGCTCAGGTCGCCGTTGTCCACTTCGAGCCGCGTCGCGTAGGTGACCACGTTCTCGGTCAGCGTCGAACCGAAGGCCACGCGCGTGACGGTGGCCGGGTAGCGGCGCTGCGGATAGGCGCTGACGGTGAAGCTCGCCTTCTGGCCGATCTTCACCGCGCCGACGTCGGCCTCGTCGACGCTCACCTCGACCAGCAGCCGCGTGAGGTCTTCGGCCAGGCTCATCAGCGTGACCGCCTGCAGCGTGGCCGCCACCGCGTTGCCCGGCTCCACCGAGCGCGACAGCACCACGCCGTCGATCGGCGAGCGGATCGACGCCTTCGACAGGTTGGTCTCGTCGTTGGACAGCGCGGCGCGGGCGTCCTCGACGTTGGCGCGCGCGCTGTTCTCGTCGGCGCGGGCGCGCGCGAGCGCTGCGTCGGCGGCGTCGAGCTCGGCCGCCGATGGCACCTTGCCGCCCGACAGTCGCGACACCTCGCGCAGCCGCGCAAGGCCGGCCTGCGCTTCGCTCATCGTGGCCAGCGTTTGCGCCCGCTTCGCCTGTGCCGCCGCCAGCGATGCGCGCGAGCGCGCCACCTGTGCGGTCAGCTTGGCGGTGTCGAGCTCCACCAGCACCTGCCCCTTCTTCACCCGGTCGTTCACGTCGACCCGCACGTTGCGCACCGTGCCCGAGAGCTCGCTGCCGATGTTCACCGTGCGCGTGGCCTGCAGCTTGCCGTTGGCGGTGACCGTCAGCGTGAGCTCGCCCAGGCGCGCCTCTTCGGTGAGGTAGCGCGGCGCCGCCGCGGCCTGCTGCCGGCCGGCCCAGTACCAGGCGCCGCCGGCGGCCAGCGCCAGCAGCACGAGCGCGACCCACAGCCCCGGGCGGCGCCACCAGCGGGCGCGCGTGCCTGCGAGCAGGCTCTCCACCTTCGTGTTCATTCCCATCCTCCGCCGAGCGCCTTGAAGAGGCGCACGTGATCGGCGCCGAGGTTCGCGCCGGTGTTCGCGACGCTGTCCTGCGTGGCGAGCAGCGTGCGCTGGGTCTCCAGCACCACCTGGAAGTCGATCAGGCCGCCCGCGTAACGCTGCTGCGCGAGCAACGCCGCATGGCCGGCCGCTTCGGCCGCTTCGCGCAGCCGCGCCAGCCGCTCGCGGTCCCTGGCGAGAGCGACCAGCGCGTCCTCCACTTCCTGCAGCGCGCCCAGCACCACCGACTCGTAGCCGGCGCGCGCCTGCTCGAGCGCGGCCTCCTGCGCGCGCACCTGGGCGCGTGCCGCCCCGCCGTCGAGCAGCGGCACCGAGACGCTGGCGAGCAGCGAATCGAAGACCGCCGCGCCGCTGTTCAGGCCGCCGAGCGTGAGCGCGCTCAGGCCGAGCGTGCCGCCCAGCCGGAAGCCCGGATGGCGCGCCGCGTCAGCCTGCGACACGCGCGCGAGCGCGGCCGAGATCTGCTGTTCGGCGCGGCGCACGTCGGGGCGCTGGCGCAGCGTTTCGGCGGGAATCGACAGCGCCAGCGCAGCCGCCGGCTGCGGTACCGGACGTGCCTCGTCGAGTTGCGCGCGCAGCGCCAGCGGCGCGCGCCCGGTGAGCGCGGCGAGTGCGTGCCCGGCCTGCGCGATCGCCGCCTCGAGCGCCGGAATCTGCGCCGCCGTCTGTCCGGTGGCGGCGCGCGCCTGTTCGAGCTCGACCGAACTGGCCAGTCCTGCCTGCACGCGCCACTGCGCGAGTTGCAGCGTCTCGGCCTGCGCGGCGAGGTTGCCGCGCGCGATCGCCAGGCGCGCCTGCAGCCCGCGCAACTCGATGTAGGCGAGCGCCACCTCGGCGGAGAGCGAAACCTGCAGGGCGGCGAGGTTTTCCTGCGCCACGCGCGCATCGGCTTCGGCCGCCCGCACCGCGGCCTGCCGGCCACCGAACACGTCGAGCTCCCAGCCGGCGTCCAGTCCCGCCTGGAAGCGGCTCGCGGTGTTGCCGCCCGCAGGCCGTGCGCGCTGCGCCGAACCGGAGGCACTCAGGTTCGGCAGCAGGCCGGCCGCCTGCACGTCGCGCAGCGCGCGCGCCTGCGCCAGGGCGGCGCGCGCGCTGCGCAGGCTGGCGTTGGCCTCGAGCGCCTGCGCCACCAGCGCGCCCAGTTGCGGATCGTCGAAGCGCAGCCACCATCGGGCGAGCGCCGCTGGCGCGCCCGCCAACGCTGGTGCGGCGGCCGGCGGCGCTGCGGCGGCCGGCGACGACGGGGGATCCGCGGGCCGCGACGGTGCGACGGCCGACGCAGACCACGCGGCCGGAACCGGCAGCGCAGGAGGCGCGCCGTCGCGCACCGGGGGCACGGCGCAGCCGGCGAGCGCGGCGAGCAGGCTGGCCAGGGTGGCGAGGCGGGCAACGGGGAGGCCGGCCCGTTGATCGGCAGGGCGGGAATTCATGGCACCCGGATTGTGCCCGCTGCAGACGTCAAGAACCGTGACCCGGATGCAAGAATTCGTAAACGCAAACCGCTCCGCGCTGCCCGTGCGCCCACGCCGACCTTCTTGCGGCAGATCAATGACCCGGCGCTGCGCAAGCGATGTAGTCGAAAGCTGGACATCGACGCACCGGGGGTTGCCTGACGTACGCGATCCCGGCCGGGGAGGCATCGTGCTGCAGATCATCGTTCAGGGGCGTGGCGGGCAGGGCGCGCAGACCGCCGGCAACCTGCTCGCCACCGCGTTCTTCGCGGCAGGCCGACAGGTGCAAAGCTTCGCCAGCTACGGCGGCGCGCGGCGCGGCACGCCGGTCAATTCGTACATCCGGGTGGACGACAAGCCGATCCGCGTGCGCTGCGACATCGAGACGGCCGACGCGATCCTGTGCTTCGATGCGAGCCTGCTCGAAGGCAGGCTGCTCGCGAGCGCGGCCCCGCACACGCTGATCGTCGTCAACTCGGCGCAGCCCGCGCAGCACTTCGCAGCGCTGCTGCCCGGGCGTCGCGTGATCGCAGTCGACGCGATGGCCATCGCGCGCCGCCACGGCCTGGGGCGCATCGTCAACTCGGTGCTGCTCGGCGCGCTCGCCCGCGCCACCGGCGAACCGTCGCTCGAAGCACTGCAGCGCACGCTGATCGACGAAGCGCCGAAGCAGAAGGAGGCCAACGCCGCCGCCTGCGAAGAAGGCTGGCGCACGGTCGACGCCCAGCTCGAGCGGAGTGCGGCATGAACGCGCGCAACCTGCCCCCCACCACCTGGACCACCGGCAGCACCGAGGTCTTCAGGACCGGCACCTGGCGCGCGCGACTGCCGCGCCACGTGAGCGCAGCCTCGCCGTGCCACGCGGCGTGCCCGGTGAACGGCGACATCGCGCACTGGATCGGCCGCGCACGCGAGCGCGACTTCCGCGGCGCGTGGGAGATCCTCACGCGCAACAACCCGTTCCCGGCGGTCGCGGGACGCGTCTGTCACCACCCCTGCGAGACGGCGTGCAACCGGCAGGGCTACGACGAGGCGCTCGCGATCTGCAAGCTCGAGCGCCACGTCGGCGACCTGGGCCTCGCCGAACGCTGGTCGTTCCCGGCGCCGCTTACGGAGCACACCGAACGCATCGCGATCGTCGGCGGTGGTCCTTCGGGGCTCGCGGCAGCGTATCACCTGCGCCGGCGCGGTTACGCGGTGACGATCTTCGAGGCGCAGGCGCAGCTCGGCGGGCTGATGCGCGACGGCATCCCCGCGTACCGGCTGCCGCGCGAGGTGCTCGACGGCGAGATCGCACGCATGGTCGCGCTCGGCGTCGAGGTGCGCTGCAGCACGCCGGTCGCGTCGGCACAGGCCTTCGCGCAGCTGCGCGAGGCGTTCGACGCGGTCTACGTCGCTGCCGGCGCGCGGCGCCCGAAACGCCTGCCGCAACTCGACCCCGCGCAACCGTGGGTGGTCGATGGCGCCGCGTGGCTCGCGCAGGCGAACGCCGGCACGGCGCCGGCGCTCGGGCCTCGCGTGCTCGTCGTGGGCGGCGGCAGCGCAGCGATCGACGTGGCGCGCAGCGCGCGCCGCGCCGGGCATGAGGTCACGATGCTCGCGCTCGAAGCGCGCGCGCAGATGCCGGCACAACTCGCCGAAGTCGAGGAGGCGCTCGAGGAAGGCGTGCGCCTGGTGGACGGCGCTGCGCTCGTGACGGCTGCGGCCGGTGCAACCGGCGTGGTGATCGCATGCGTGCGCGTGAACTTCGTGGCGGGTGCCGGGCGCGGGCACTTCCGCGTCGAGCCGATCGCCGGCAGCGGCTTCACGCTCGAAGCCGACGCGATCGTGTCGTCGATCGGCCAGGACCCCGATCTCGCGCCATTCGCACAGGCGCTGCCGGCCGACGGCGCGCTGCTGCGGGTCGATGCGCAACAGGCCACCGGCGCCGAGGGCGTCTATGCGGGCGGCGACGTTGCCAGCACGATGCGCTTCGTCACCGAGGCGATCGGCATGGGCAAGCGCGCGGCGATCGAAATCGACCGCGCCCTGTCGGCGAAGGCTGGCCGTGCGCCCGGCGCGGCCGACGCGGCCGGCGTCGAAGCGGGCGCATCGCACGAGCGCCTGGCCGGCGAACGCCTGGCCGGCTTCGGCGTCGAGGTGCCGGGGCCCGTTGCACTCGACGCGATCGCCACCTTCTACCACCCGCAGGCGGAGCGCGCGCCCGAGGCGCGACTGGCGCCGCAGGCGCGCCTCGGCAACGCCGAGGTGCAGCTCGGGCTGGACGTCGAGCGCGCACTGGCCGAGGCGGCGCGCTGCTTCTCGTGCGGCACCTGCATCGCGTGCGACAACTGCTTTCACTACTGCCCCGATCTCGCGATCCGCCGTCTGCCCGATGGCGGCTACGAAGTCGACGGCAACTACTGCAAGGGCTGCGGCATCTGCGTGCGCGAGTGCCCGACCGGCTCGATGGAGATGATCGAGGAGGTGAAATGAACGACGCCCTGTCGGCGCCGCTGTCGCCAACGGCGGGCGCGCGCGCTGCCGAACCCACGCCGCACGCGGCCGGGCGCACCATGCTGCTCACCGGCAACCACGCGGTGGCGTGGGCCGCGAAGCTCGCACGACCGAAGTTTGCGCCTGGCTATCCGATCACGCCGCAGACGCCGATCCTGGAGAAGCTCACCGAGTTCGAGGCGGCCGGCGAGTTCGACGCCGGGATCATCACGCCCGAGTCCGAGCACTCGGTGATGGCCGCCTGCATCCCGGCCTCGCTCGCCGGCGTGCGCGTGTTCACCGCCACCGCCTCGCAGGGCCTGTTGCTGATGCACGAGGTGCTGCACTACGCGAGCGGCGCGCGCGCGCCGATCGTGATGGCGAACGTGAACCGCACGGTCGCTTCGCCGTGGGCGTTCTGGCCCGACCAGACCGACAGCCTGTCGCAGCGCGACACCGGCTGGATCCAGTTCTACAGCGAGAGCGCGCAGGAGTCGCTCGACAGCGTGATCCAGGCGTTCCGCGTCGCCGAGGCGGTGCTCGTGCCCGCGATGGTGAGCCACGATGCGTTCTACGTCTCGCACGCGCTCGAGCCGGTGCGCGTGCCGGCGCAGGAGACCGTCGACGCGTTCCTGCCCGCGTATGCGCCGCCGCACCGCATCGACCCCGCGCAGGTCGAGTCGTGGGGCAACGTGGTCACGCAGGAGATGTTCGCGCGGCACCGGCGCGAGCTGTCCGAGGCGATGGCGAAGGTGCCGCAACTCGCGGCCGAGGTCGATCGCGACTGGGCGCGGCTCACCGGGCGCAGCTGGGGCATCGTCGAACGCTACCGCTGCGACGGCGCGCGCACGGTGCTGGTGGCGATGGGCAGCATCTGCGGCACCGCGCGCGATGCGGTCGATGCGCTGCGCGAGGCCGGCGTCGCGGTCGGTCTGGTGAAGGTGCGGCTGTTCCGGCCGTTGCCGGTGGCGGCGCTGCGCGCCGCGCTCGCCGGCGTCGAAGAGGCGATCGTCCTGGAGCGCAGCTACTCGCCCGGCTGCGGCGGGGTGCTGCACCAGGAACTGCGCTCGGCGCTCTACGGCATGCGCGAGGCGCCGGCGATCCGCGGGCTGCTCGCGGGCGTGGGCGGCGTGAACGTCTCGCCCGAACGCATCCAGGAATTCGTGCGCAACGCCGCCGCGTACGACGACGGGCCCGATTCGGTGTGGCTCGCCTGAAGGCGAACGAAGGAACGGCGAGAGAGAGGGAACGGAGAGACCGCGATGAGAAAACTCGAAGTCGTCGAGGAAGCGATGTTCTGCTCGGGCCACGCCGCGTGCCCGGGGTGCATCGAAGCGCTGTCGGTGCGGCACGTGCTCGCCACGCTCGGCCCGGACACGGTGGCGGTCGTGCCGCCGTCGTGCATGGCGATCATCGCCGGGCCGCAGCCGTTCTCGTCGCTGCGCATCCCGGTGTACCAGCCGACGCTCGAATCGAGCGCCGCGGCCGCCTCGGGGCTGCGCCGCGCGCTCGATGCGCAGGGCAGGCGCGACACGCAGGTGGTGGTCTTCGCCGGCGACGGCGGCACCTACGACATCGGCTTTCAGTGCCTGTCGTCGGCCGTCGAGCGCAACGAGGACTTCCTCTACGTGTGCCTCGACAACGAAGGCTACATGAACACCGGCGCGCAGAAGTCGTCGTCGACGCCGCGCTTCGCCTCCACCGGTTCCACGCCCGCCGGCAAGCTCACGCGCAAGAAGAACCTCACCGAGATCATGGCGGCGCACGAGATCGCCTACGCGGCGACGGCCACCGCGGGCTTCCTGCCCGACCTGGTGCGCAAGGTGGAGAAAGCGAAGACGATCCGCGGCACGCGCCTGCTGACGCTGCTGATCCCGTGCATCGACGGCTGGGGCCTGCCCGAGGACGGCGGGCTGCGCGCGGCGCGCTTCGCGGTCGAGAGCGGCGTATTCCCGCTCTACGAGGTGCAGCACGGCCACCGCTACACGCTGAACCACGCGCGGCGCACGCGCCCGGTCGGCGAGTATCTGTCGCTGCAGCGCCGCTACCGGCACCTGTGTCCGCAGGAGATCGACACCCTGCAGGCCGACGTCGACGCCGGCTGGGAGCGCCTGCTGCAGAAAGTGGCGGCGAGCGAGATGCGGGAAGCCGCCCTGGCGTGACGGCGCGGCCGCTTGCGCGGCCGCGTACACATCGGCAGACGAAGCGCGGATCCCCTGGCGATCCCTGGGTGATTCGTCGGCGAACCTTTGGTGAACTCCTGGCGATCGTCCGGTGATCCGTTAGCGATCGGTTAGCCGGCGCGGCGGAGGATGCGCACCGCGGCACCCGGGCTGACAAGGCCCGAAGCGCCGCGAGACTCCTCCAACCCTCTCTTCGTCGAGGACCACACCATGAAACCGATCGCGCTCCCCGTTGCCCTGGCCTGCGCCACCCTGTTCTCGCTGCGCGCCGCCGCGGCCGCCCCGGATGCCGGGGCGGCCGATGCCGATACCGATGCGTACGAGGTCATCCTGGCGAGCACTCCCGAGTCGCCCGCGGCGGCCTTCGAGCGCCTGCTGGCGCAGCGCACGCCGATTGCCGCGCCGTCCCCGGTGGGCACGTCGGCCGACACGCTGGCGCGCGCCTTCGATGCCGCCCTCTGGAGCGCGCCCGAGCCGGAGATCCGGCAGGCGTCGGTCCGCGTTCATCCGGTGGGGAGCGCGCGATGAGCTACGGATGGCTGCTGGCCGCGCACCTGCTGGGCGCGGCCCTGCTCGGGACTGCCGTGGCGGCGCTGTGGCTGGTCGACGAGCGGATCCGTCGCGCCAGCGATCGCGCCACCCTCATACGTGCCGGCCGGCGCGCCGAAGTGCTCGGCAAGCGCTTCCTGATGCCGGGCGTGGTGCTGCTGGCGGGCTCCGGCGCCTGGCTGGTCGGACGTTACTACGGATGGAGCTTCACGCGCATTCCGTGGCTCGCCGGCATGGCGGGGCTGTTCGTGTTCCAGTCCGTCTGGGCCCACGCGGTGACGCGCCCGCGCGCGCTGCGCATGCGCCGCCTGCTCGGGCAACCGTGCGCCACCGACCGCCTGTCGCCGGCCCTGGTGCAGGTGCGCGACGCCCCGCGCGCGCGCTTCGGCCAGCACCTCGAGCCGCTGCTGTTCGCACTGGTCGTCGTGCTGGGCGTGTGGCGACCGATGGACTGGAGCACGGTTGCGCTCGGATGCGCCGCCGCGGTGCTGGCGGCCGCGGCGATTGCCCTCTACACGACCGCGCCGCGACCGACGAGTTCGGTGAGCAGGGCTTCGGTGGAAGCCGAGGGCGGCACCTGAGACTTCGCCGCCAGCACGTCGCGGCAGCGCCGGTAGGTGCCCAGCACCTCGGCGCTGCGCCCGAGCCGGTGCTGCACGCGCATCAACTGCTGGTAGAAGGGCTCGACGGTGTCGTCGACCCCCAGCAGTCGCTCGAGGCAGGCGATCGCTGCGTCCCAGTCGGCCTGTGCGACGTGGTGCCGCGCATCGGTGTCGCCCAGACGCACGAAGCGCGCGCGCAGACGCGCGCGCGGCGCAATCGCCCACGGCGCCTCTTCGTGCGCGAGGAAGGCCCCGCCGTACAGCTGCAGCGCGCGCTCGCGATCGTCGGCGATCGCCGAAGCGTCATCGGGATCCACCGACTCGAACGCCAGCGTGTCGACCCAGCACGACTGCGGGTTCAGGCCGAGTCGCCCGTCCTGCAACAGCAGCGCATCGCGCTGGCCGAGCAGCTTGCGCAGCCGCTGCAGCGTGGTGACGAATGCGTTGTGCGCATCGTCGCCCTCGGCGTCGGGCCACAGCGCCTCGGCGAGCTGCGCTTCGGGCACGCCGGTGCTGCCGAACGCGACCAGCGCCTTCAGCAACGCGAGCGGGCGCTTCTGCACCTTGCCGGCGAACCGCAGCGGCTCGCCGTCGATCTCGATCGCGAACTCGCCGAGCGTGCGCACGCGCACCGGCCAGGGCCAGTGCACCAGCCGCGCGGCCGGGCCGTCGGGGCGCAGGGTACGGCGGCGCACCAGCGCGCGCACGAAGTCGACTTCGATCGAGTGTTCGAGCGCGATGCGGCACCAGCGCGCCATGCTGGCGTCGCGCCACCAGGCCGAGTTGACAAAGCCCTGCTCGCGCATCACCTCGAACATGCGCGCGATCGCATCGCGCTGCGCAGCGAGATCGCCACGCGCCTCGGCGAATTGCGCGTCGAGTTCGTGCATGTAGTAGAACGCGTTGCTGCAGCCGATCGCCGTGGCGACCTGCGCGGCGCGCGCGAGCTCGCGCCGCGCGCCGGCTTCGTCGCCGGTCAGGAACAGCGCGTGGGCGAGCGCCGGGCGCGTGTAGACCTCGCCCCAGATCACGCCGGCCTCCACGGTACTCGCCAGGCCGGCCTGGCCGTGCACCAGCATCGCGGCGCGATCGTCGCGGCGCATCGCCTCCTGGAACGAGAAGAAGTGGTACTGAATGCTGTCGAGCCGGCGCTGGCCGGGTTCGCGCGGATGCAGGCGCGCGAGGAAGTCGCGCGCCTGCGCCGCGTTGCCCGAGGTGGCGGCGGCAACCGCCCCCTGCGCCACCAGCATGAAGTCCCAGACGTGTGCGCCGGTTTCGTCGGCCAGCGCCAGTCCACGCTCGACCGCCCCGAGCGCAGCCGCGTGGTCGGCGTTCATCCAGTGCGAGATCGCGAGGATGCCTTCCCATGCCAGGCGCACGAACGGGCCGACGGCGCGCGCGCTCGCGAACGGCTCGACGCGCCGCACCAGCTCGATGGCGCGCGCCCGGTCGCCGACCCACCACTCGTAGTACAGCAGCAGGTGCGCGGCGGCACTCATGCGCAGACCTGGGTCGATGTCCTGCGCGATCAGCGCGTCGAGCTGTCGCGTCCAGTGCGGCAACTCCGGATGTTGCGGACGCCGGTACATCAGGATCGCGAAGATCGCGGCGACCGCGCGCACCTCGACTTCGCGCGACGGGAATTCCGGGTGCCGGGCGCGCAGGGCGTCGAACTCGTCGATCCACGGATCGGCCGGCCCGAAGTCGCTCCACGCGTAGATGAAGGTGTCGACGACGCCGGCCCACGACAGGTATTCGCCGACCGCGTGGCCGGCGGTGCGGAACCCCGCGTGCGCCTTCGACAGCAGTTCGCGTGACTGTGCCGGGTCGTACGGCAGCCGGCACAGGCCGAGCAGGTAGTCGAGCCAGGGTTTGCCGGCGCGTTGCGGCGGCGGGATGCCGAGGATCGACTCGGCCAGCGTCTGGAAGCGTCCGCTGCGGAGCAGCGCGGGTGCTTCCCCGAGAAGCCGCGCCACCAGGCGCGGCCAGTCGCCGGCCTCGCGCAGCAGCGCCATGCTGGCCGGCACGTCGCCCTCGGCGGCGAGCAGGTCGGCCGCCTCGCGCCGCGCCTGCGCGAGCTCGTCCGGCGTCGATTCGGCGCGACCGCGCGCAAGCAGGAACTCGCGAAACAGCGGGTGATATTCCCAGGTGTCGCCGCGCCCGGCGGCGGCGTGGCGCGCGACGAAGAAGCTGCGCCGATCGAGTTCGGCGAGCAGCAGCGCTGCGTCCTCCTGTCCGGTGAGCGCCGCGGCCGAGGCCGCCGTGAACCGCGGCAGCAGCGCGGTGCGCACCAGGAAGCGCCGCAGTCGTGGCTCGGCCTGCGCCAACAGCTCGCCGGCAAAGTAGTCGAACACCAGTGGATCGGCCGGCGCGCCGGCTGCGCCGAGCGCTGCGAGCGGCCCGCGCCCGAGCATCAACACCAGCCCCGCGACCCAGCCCTGCGTGCGCGCGTGCAGGCTGAGCAGGACGGCATCGTCGGGCACTTCGCCCGCGAGCCGCTGGCGCGCGACCGCGATGCATTCGTCGGCGGTCAGGCGCAGCGCCTCGCGATCGAGCAGCGTGAAGTCCTCCTGCGTGCGCAAACGCGTGAGCAGCGGTGGCGGCTCGGCACGGCTGGTCACGATCACCGTCATCGCCGGCGGCACCTCGGCCAGGCCCTCGCGCAACGCCAGGTGCACCGGCGAATCGGCGGCGAGCTGGTGATAGTCGTCGAGCACCAGCAGCGGCACGCCGTGCAGCCGCGCGAAGAAGCGCCGGAACCAGTTGCGCGCGAACACGGCGAGTCCGGTGAGGTACTCGGCAGTGAACGCGGGCAAGACGGCGCTCTCGCGGCGCCGGGCCGCTGGCGCCGCCTGCGCGAGATCGTCGAAGAACGACGCGGCGTCGGCGTCTGCCGCGTCGATCCGGTACCAGGCGGCGCGCAGCCGCCGCGCCCGCAGATAGCTCGCCACCAGCGTCGTCTTGCCCGAGCCGGCCGGTGCGGCGATCCAGACGATGTTGCCGTTGCGGCGAGCGGCATCGAGGCGCTCGAACAGGCGCCGTCGCGGCCATGCCCGGTTCGGCTGCGGCGCGGTCAGCTTGGCCAGGCTGAGTGGCCGCCGTCCGCCGTCGGTGTTCATGATCCGTGCAGCATAGAAGCCGCGGCCGCGCCGGGCAATGGCCCGGAGCGCGGGGACTCACCGGGCGCCCGCCGCCGAAGCAAGGCGTACGCGTGCTGTGTTTCATCCACGTCATGGGCACGAACGTCGTCATCGGCGATGGCCGGGGGATGAAACGCCCGCCCACGCCGTTTATGATGTCGCGGCCCGCCCACCATTCGCGTCGCGCGCGACGCAGTCGGAGCGCAACATGACCTGGATCGTCGCCTTGGTCGTCCTCGCCGTCATCGGCTACGGCATCGTCCTCTACAACCGGCTGGTGCGTGCCCGCCAGATGGCCGAAGAGGGCTGGAGCGGCATCGACGTGCAACTGAAGCGCCGCGCCGACCTGGTCCCCAACCTGGTCGAAGCGGTGCAGGGCTACGCCACGCACGAGCGCGAGTTGTTGCAGCGCGTCACCGAATTGCGCAGGCAGGCGCAGGCGGTGCCGCCCGACGACGTGGCCGGGCGCGCACAGGTCGAAGGACTGCTCTCGGGCGCGCTCGGGCGACTGCTGGCGGTGGTGGAAAATTACCCCGACCTGAAGGCCAGCCAGAACTTCGTGCAGTTGCAGACGGAGCTGGCGACGATCGAGAACGAGATCCAGATGTCGCGCCGCTACTACAACGGCGCCACGCGCGACCTGAACGTGCTGGTCGAGTCGTTTCCGAGCAACCTGGTCGCCGGGTTCACGGGCTTCGTCAAGCGCGCGTTCTTCGAGACCGACGACGCCTCGCGCGCGGTGCCGAAGGTGTCGTTCCCGCGCTAGCGCTCGCGCGAAGCGCGCCGCGATGGCATCGGCGGTGGAATCCACAACGGAATCCGCGCCCCGGCCGTTGCGCGCAATGGCTGCGCGCCTCGCGCTGGCCACGCGGGTCACGGCGCTCGCGCTGGCCGGTCTGGCGGCGACCGCGCCGGTGCCCGCGCACGCCAGCGAGGCCATCGAGCACTTCGACTCGGCGGTCGAAGTGCGCGCGGATGGCGATCTCGCGGTCACCGAAACCGTCGTCGTGCGTGCCGAGGGCGCGCAGATCCGCCGCGGCATCTATCGCGACTTCCCGCTGCGCTTTCGCGACGCAAACGGGCAATTGCGCGAAGTCGGCTTCGAGCTGCTCGAGGTGACGCGCGACGGCCGCCCCGAGCCGCACTTCACGCGGCGCAACGAGCGCGGCGTGCGCATCTACGCGGGTGACGAAGACGTGCTGCTGCAACCCGGCCGCTACACCTATCGCTTGCGCTACCTCACCAGCCGGCAACTGCGGCACTTCGCCGACCACGTCGAGCTCTACTGGAACGTGACCGGCAACGAGTGGGCCTTCCCGATCCGCGAAGCCACCGCGACGATCCGGCTGCCCGGCAGCGCGGCGCCGGTGCGCTGGACCGGCTACACCGGCCGCTTCGGCGAGCGCGGCCAGGACTTCCGCGCCGCCCTGCAGGCCGATGGCGCGCTCGGCTTCGCCACCACGCGCACGCTGCTGGCCGGTGAGGGCCTGACCGTGGTGGCCGAGCTTCCGGCCGGTGTGGTGGCCGCGCCCACGCAGGTGCAGCAGTGGGGCTACGCGCTGCTCGACCACCGCCGCGGCCTGCTGGCCGGATTCGGCCTGCTGGGCGTGCTCGCGTTCTACGTGATCGCGTGGCGTGCCGTGGGGCGCGATCCGCCCAGGGGCACGATCATTCCGTTGTTTCACCCGCCCGAGGGCATCTCGCCGGCGCTCGCCGCCTACATCCGCAACTGGGGCTGGAAGAGTGGCTGGCGCGAGTTCACGGCCGCGGCGGTGTCGCTCGCCGTGAAGGGCTTGCTGGTGTTCGACGACCGTCGCGGCACGCTCACGCTGCGCCGTGCCGATCCGGACAGCGATGCGCAGCGCGACGCGCTGGGCACCTCGGCCGGCGCAGCGCCTGCGCGGGCCGGCGCCGGCGCAGCGGCGCCCCTGCCGGCCGGCGAGCGCGCGCTGCTCGACTGGGTGAACGAACACGGCGGCAGCGCACGCGTCGAGCGTGCCAGCGGCGCGAGCCTGGTGTCCGCGCTCGGCCGCTTCAAGACCGCGATCGAAAAGGATAACCGCAACCGGTTCTTCCGGCGCAACCTCGGCTGGTTCGGCGTCGGCATCGCCCTGACCGCGCTGGCGGTCGTCGCCACCTTCAAGTTCGGCTACGTCGACGACAGTGAACTCGGCCTGCTGATCGGCGCAGTGGTGGTGGGCGTCTTCGTCGGCGGCTTCGTCGTCGGCACCACGCGCCGGCTGCTGGCGGCGCGCAGCCTGCGCACCGTCATTGCGGCCGCGATTCACGCCGCGGTGTTGCTGTTCGCCGTCTCGGTGATCACCACCATGATCTCCGGGTTCGGCATCTCCACGGAGGACTTCCGCCGCACCGCCCTCGACGCGCTGGCCGGGCACGGTTTTCCGCTGGCGCTGGTGGGCGGCTTCGCGCTGCTCAACGGGCTGTTCTACTACCTGCTGCGTGCGCCCACGGCGGCAGGCCGCCCGGTGATGGACCGCATCGAGGGGCTCGAACTGTACCTGCGCACCGCCGAGAGCGCACGCATGAACATGGCCGGTGCGCCCGAGCTCAGCGCCGCGCACTTCGAGCGTCTGCTGCCCTACGCGATCGCACTCGAAGCCGAAGAACCGTGGTCCGGGGCGTTCGAAGCTGCGTTCGCGCGCGCGCATCCGGGCGAAGACCTGAACGCCAGCTATCGGCCGGCATGGCACACCGGCTCGCGGTGGTCGGGGCACAACCTCGGCAGCGCGGTGTCGGGTGCCGTGGCAGCCGCCGAGGCCTCGTTCGCCAGCGCGGCACCGCCACCTTCGTCATCGTCGTCGGGTTTTGGCGGCGGAGGCGGTTCGGGCGGCGGCGGCGGCGGGGGCGGCGGCGGGGGATGGTGAGCGCAGGCGGGCGAGCGCAGGCGAGCGGGCACGCAACGGTGGGCCGCGCTCAGTGATCGTCGACCAGACGCGCCAGCAGCGCGCGCACCCGCAGCGGATCGTCGGCCGCCAGCAGCCGTGCGACCCGCGGGGCGAGCCGTGAGGTATCGGCGCGCAGGATCTCCTGCTTCACGCGCAGCAGACTCGCCGGGTGCATCGAGAACTCGGTCAGGCCCATGCCGAGCAGCAGGTGCGTGGCCGCCCAGTCGCCGGCCATCTCGCCGCAGACCGCCACCGGCTTGCCGGCCTTGCGCGCCGCGCGGATCGTCATGCCGATCAGCCGCAACACCGCCGGGTGAAACGGCTCGTACAGCGACGCGACGTCGTGGTCGGAGCGATCGATCGCCAGCGTGTACTGGATCAGGTCGTTGGTGCCGATCGACAGGAAGTCGAGCTTGCGCACGAACAGCCCCGCCGTGAGCGCAGCCGCCGGCACTTCGACCATACCGCCGACGGCGATGCCGGCGTCGAACGGCTGGCCGCGCTTGCGCAGCTGCTCGCGGGCCACCTCGACCAGCCGCAGCGCCTGGTCGATCTCGTGACTGTGCGCGAGCATCGGCAGCAGCAGGCGCGCGCGACCGCAGGCCGAGGCGCGCAGGATCGCACGCAGTTGCACGAGGAACACTTCGGGCTCGGCCAGGCAGTAGCGGATCGCGCGCTGGCCCAGCGCCGGGTTCTGCGGCGCCGCACCGCGCAGGGCCGGCACCGACTTGTCGGCACCCACGTCGAGCGTGCGGATCGTGACCGGCCGGCCGTCCATCGCCGCCACCGCTTCGCGATACGCCTCGAGCTGCTCGTCCTCGTCGGGCAGGTCACGCCGGTTCATGAACAGGAACTCGGTGCGGAACAGCCCCACGCCCGAGGCGCCGGCCGCGAGCGCCCGCGCCGCCTCCTCGGGTCGCTCGATGTTCGCCTGCAGCTGCACCGCGACGCCGTCGGCCGTGACCGTCGGCAGGTGGATCAGCCACTTTCGGCGCTCGCGCTCGAGCAGCTCCGCCGCCTGCCGGCGCCGGTAGTCGGCGAGCACCGTCTCGTCGGGGGCGACGATCAGCACCCCCGCCTCGCCGTCGAGGATCAGCCAGTCGTCGTCGACCACCAGTTCGCTGGCGCAGCCCAGGCCCACCGCCGCCGGCACGTTCATGCTGCGCGCGAGGATCGCGGTGTGCGAGGTGGCCCCGCCCAGGTCGATGCCGAAGCCGATCGCGGCGCGCAACGACAGCATGTCTGCCGGAGAGATGTCCGCAGCCACGAAGATCACCGGCTCGGCGCACGCGTTGGCGTCGGCGCCCGAGCCCGAAAGCACGCGGATCACGCGCTCGGCCACCTGCTGCACGTCGCGGCCGCGCTCGCGCAGGTATTCGTCGTCGATGTCCGCAAACTGCGCGGCCAGGTGCCCGGCCTGCGCCGAGAACGCCCACTCGGCGTTCCACAGGCGCTCGCGCATCGCCTCGCGCGCCGCCTGCGCGAGCAGCGGGTCGTCGAGGATCATCACGTGCACGTCGAGCAGCGCGCGCGCCTCGGTGGGCGCGTCGTCGGGCAGGTGCTCGGCGAGCGCGAAGAGCTCGGCCCGCACGACTTCGATCGCCGTTTCGAGCCGCGACAGCTCGGTGTCGATCTGGCCGGGACCGAGCCGGTAGCGCGGCACGTCGCGCTGGCGCGACTCGAGCACCCGGGCGCGGCCGATGACGATGCCGCCGCCGATGCCGGTGCCGTGGATGCTGAACATGCGGCCGGTCTCCGGAGGCGGCGCTCAGGCGGTCAGAGGTCTTCCTCGCGGTACTCGCCGGCGCGGCGCGCACGCTCGGCCGGCACACCCTCGAGTGCGCGCAGTTCGACGCGCCGGATCTT
>JAANMY010002487.1_pt1 | contig 17326 bp, 14 predicted proteins | sample 7279691 | NCBI WGS metagenome assembly JAANMY01 (sample SAMN14094543, study PRJNA606508) | bioreactor metagenome | isolation source: A lab-scale SPAN reactor treating ammonium-rich wastewater day 388 | place: Ireland: Galway | collected 2018-02-07
GCTCGCCTGGCTGCCCGACGACGCGCTCGCGCGCATCGACCTGATCTATCCCGATCCCTGGCCGAAGCGGCGGCACTGGAAGCGCCGGTTCGTGCAGGACCGCATGGTGAGCGCGCTGGCACGGGTGCTGCGGCCGGGCGGCGTCTTCCGCTTTGCCAGCGACATTGCCGACTATGCGGCCTGGACGCTGATCCGTTTCCTGCGTTCGCCGTCCTTCGAATGGACGGCGGAAAAAGCCGCCGACTGGCAGGCGCCATGGCCGGGATTTGACAGCACGCGCTACGAGGCGAAGGCCAAGCGCGAGGGGCGCGCGCCCTGTTACCTGACGTTCCGCCGCCGCCCGCCGGCCAAGGTCGGCGTGCACTAAAGCGTTTTCGAGCGAAGTGGGGACCGGCTCGCGTGAAGAAAACGCGTCAAAGCAAAAAGTTGGAACCCCTGTTTTGATTCCATCAAAACAGGAAAGACTCTAGCCGGCCGGCGACACGCCTTCGGCGGCGCGGCCGTGCCCCGCCTGCCAGAAGCGCACGACGCGTTGCGCGGTCGCAGGCGACAGCCGCTCGAAGTTCGCCTGTGCCTCGTCGAGCGTCGCGCTCGATTTGCCGCGCGTGCCCGGCCGCACGAGAATGAGCGCGCGCGCGGTCGACCAGGAAAATCCGTTCGCCTTACACAGGATGAGGATCGGGTCCGGACGCTCGCCGTACATGAGCTTGTCGACGACCTCGAGCGGCACCGCGCAAAGCTTCGCAAGCGCGACGGCCGTATGCTCGTAGCGACCCTTGCCGGCATGCTCGACAAGACAGGCCTGGTCGAGCGTGCCGGCCGCGACCAGCCGGTCGATATCGGCCAGCGCCGCGGAAAAATCCCGGTCGGCGGGCATGCCCGCGCCGACCTCGCTCGACACCTTGGTCAGGACCCGCCGGATCTCGGCCTGCGTTTCCGGTCTGGCCGCCGCCAGCAGGCGACGCTGGACGACCTCGGTCGCCCGCAGGACCAGTTCGCGGAACAGATAGGCCGGAATATCGGCGCGCTGCGCCACGCTTTCGGCCAGCGCCGAATCCCGCTCCGCCCGCTTGACCAGCCGCGCATAGCCGGTGTCGGAAAGCCGCGCGCCGGGATTTTCGGCCATCTTGCGCACGACCTCCTGGTCGCCGCGCGAGACGAGAATGTCGGTGATGCTTTCGGTCAGGCTTTCGCGCGCCGAGATCGCATAAAGGTGCGACTGCCCCTTCGAGCGCGCGATTGAGAGGATGTCGGCATCCGCAAGCCGCGGCGATTTCGCCAGGATAGGCCCGGCGATCATGATGTCGTCGTCTTCCGCGAGGCGCCGGATGATTTCGGTCGGCGCATTGGCGATCGGAGCCAGCCGCCGCGACAATTCCGCGCGCGCCTTGGCCTCGATTTCCTCGATCAGACGCCCGAAGACGTCGTCGAACAGGCGGATATGGTCTTCGTTGAAACGCGGAGCGCTTTGCAGAAACAGCGTCGTGATCTGCCGCAGGACGTCGCCGTGCTTTTCCGGAGAACCGTGCTGAAGGACCTCTTCAAGTTCCGGTATCAGGGAGGCGACAGGGGGCATTGGCGGGACGCAAAACACGGACAATGGCAGGGGTTCCCGCAAATCTAGAGAGGGAGTGTGAACGAAGCGTTAGCCATGCCGGCCGGGCCGCGGCCTTGCGAAGGGCCGAAAATGCGCTATATTCGGCGCGTCCGCTAATGGACATCTCATAAATCCAAGCTGGGTTTGTTGAGAGTGGGCCCCGCCCGGGACCCGCTCTTTTTGTTATCTGAATGCGGCTTTCGTGACGCCATAGCCGCACCGGGCATACGGACGTCCAGTCAGACCCATTCCGATCAGGCCCATGACGACGACTGCCAAAGCCAATGCCGCCGCCGAGCCGCGACTGATCGTCGAGCCCGGGCTGGCCGCGCGCGTGGCCGCCATAGCCGAGCCGGTCCTGCACGACCTCGCTTTCCGGCTGGTCCGCGTGCGGGTCACGGGCGCCCAGGGCTGCACGGTGCAGATCATGGCCGAGCGCCTCGACGGCACCATGAGCATCGAGGATTGCGAGGCGGTGTCGCGCGCACTTTCGCCAGTGCTCGACGTTGCCGACCCGATCGAGGGCGCCTACCGGCTCGAGATTTCGTCCCCCGGCCTCGACCGTCCGCTGGTGCGGCGCTCGGATTTCGAACGGCACGCCGGCCATCTCGTGAAGATCGAGATGAACGTCGCCATCGAGGGCCGCAAGCGCTTCCGCGGCGCCATTCTGGGCGTCGAGGGCGACGCGGCGCGCATTCGCCGCGACGATGCCCGTGCCGGCGAGGAGACCGACGTGCTGCTTCCGATCGAGGACATGCTGGAAGCCAGGCTCGTGCTCACCGACGCGCTCGTGGCCGAATCCCTGCGGCGCGGCAAGGCCGCCGGGCGCGAAGCGCAGGAACAGCACGAACCGGCACGTGCGCGCCCCACCCGCAACGGCGGCAGAGCCGCCCGACCCGACCATTTCCGGCCCGCGAAAGGCAAGAAGCCCCGCGCGGCCCATTATGAAGGAGACTGACCGATGGCTGTCAGCGCCAACCGGCTCGAACTGTTGCAGATCGCCGACGCAGTCGCGCGTGAAAAGTCGATCGACCGCAGCATCGTGATCACCGCCATGGAGGATGCGATCGCGAAAGCCGCCCGCTCCCGCTACGGCGCGGAAACCGACGTGCATGCCGAGATCAATCCCAAGACCGGCGAACTGCGCCTGGCGCGGCATCTGCTGGTCGTCGAGACCGTCGAAAACCCGTCGAGCCAGATCAGCCTAGACGACGCCCGCGTGCGCAACCCCGCCGCACAGATCGGCGACACCATCGCCGACGCCCTGCCGCCGCTCGAATATGGCCGCATCGCCGCCCAGTCCGCCAAGCAGGTGATCGTGCAGAAGGTGCGCGAAGCCGAGCGCGACCGGCAGTACCAAGAATACAAGGACCGCATCGGCGACATCGTCAACGGCATCGTCAAGCGGGTCGAATACGGCAACGTCGTCGTCGATCTCGGCCGCGGCGAAGCCATCGTGCGGCGCGACGAGATGCTGCCGCGCGAGACGCTGCGCACCGGCGACCGCATCCGCGCCTATATCTATGACGTGCGCCGCGAGCCGCGCGGCCCGCAGATTTTCCTGTCACGCACGCATCCGCAATTCATGGCGAAGCTGTTCGCCCAGGAAGTTCCGGAAATCTACGACGGCATCGTCGAGGTGAAGGCGGTCGCGCGCGATCCGGGATCGCGCGCCAAGATCGCGGTGGTGTCGAACGATTCCTCGGTCGACCCGGTCGGCGCCTGCGTCGGCATGCGCGGCTCGCGCGTGCAGGCGGTGGTCAACGAGCTGCAGGGCGAGAAGATCGACATCATTCCGTGGTCGCCCGACATCGCCACCTTCGTCGTCAATGCGCTGGCGCCGGCCGAAGTCGCCAAGGTGGTGCTCGACGAGGACCGCGAGCGCATCGAGGTGGTGGTTCCCGACGCCCAGCTTTCGCTGGCCATCGGCCGCCGCGGACAGAACGTGCGCCTGGCGTCGCAGCTCACCGGCTGGGATATCGACATCCTGACCGAACAGGAGGAATCGGAGCGCCGCCAGACCGAGTTCCAGAACCGCACCAAGATCTTCATCGAGGCGCTCGATGTCGACGAGGTCGTCGCGCAGCTTCTGGCTTCGGAAGGCTTCACCTCGGTCGAGGAACTGGCGCTGATCAATCCCAAGGAAATCACCTCGATCGAAGGCTTCGACGAGGAGACCGCCGAGGAATTGCAGAACCGCGCGCGCGATCATCTGGCGCGGATCGAGGCGGAATACGACGCCAGGCGCCGCGAACTGGGCGTCGCCGACGCGCTGAAAGACGTGCCCGGCGTCAGCACGCCGATGATGGTCAAATTCGGCGAGAACGACATCAAGACGGTCGAGGATCTGGCCGGCGCGGCCACCGACGACCTCGTCGGCTGGACCGAACGCAAGGACGGCGAATCCACCCGCCATCCCGGCATTCTCGACGGCTTCGAGCTGTCGCGCGAGGACGCCGAGGCCATCATCATGCAGGCGCGCGTGAAGGCCGGCTGGATCAGCGAGGCCGATCTCGCGCCGGCCGTCGTAGAAGAGACGGCCGACGAGCCGGCCGAAGCGCAGGCCTGAACCGGAGCACCCCGACGATGCTGGTGCATGCCGTTCCCGACGACAGCGATGCCGGTCCGAAAAAGGCCGGACGGGAACGGCTGTGCGCGCTCACCCGCGAGGTCAGGCCGGTCGCCGAGATGATCCGCTTTGTGGTCGGCCCCGACGGCAGCGTCGTGGCGGACCTCAAATGCAATCTTCCCGGCCGCGGACTGTGGCTGACCGGCACAAGTCAGGCGCTGGCCGAGGCGATCAAGCGCCGGGTCTTCGCCCGCGGGTTCGGGCAGGACGTCCGGGTACCGGCCGATTTTCCCGACCGCGTCGAGACCCTACTCGAAGCGTCGGCCCTCGACGCGCTGGCGATCGCCCGCAAGGCGGGCGCCGTCGCCTGCGGATTCATGAAGGTGGAAACCGCCCTGGCCGACGATCCGGTCATCGCGGTCATCCATGCCGGCGGCGCCGGCGCCGACGGAATCCGCAAGCTCGATGCGACCATCCGTCGTCATGGCGCTCCCGACCGGGCCGAAATCGCGGTCATTTGCGATTTCGACGGCAGCCAAATCGATTTGGCATTGGGCCGGCCAAATGTGGTACATGCTGCCCTGCTCGCCGGTCCGGCAGGGAACACTTTCATCGCCCGATATCTGCGCTTGAAACGTTTTCGGACCGGCGGACAGGACAATCCGGACGCCGGCCAAACACAGCGCAAAGCCTGAGGACTGACAGCGGAATGAGCGACACGAAGAATCCCGGCGACAAGAAATTGGGCGTAGGCAGCAAGACGCTGACGCTCAAGCGTGGCGTCGAGCAGGGGACCGTCCGCCAGAGCTTCAGCCACGGCCGAAGCAAGCAGGTCGTCGTCGAGAAGGTGAAGCGCCGCGTCATCGGCGCACCCGCCGAAGCCAAGCCCGAGACGGCCGCTCCCGAGACGCCGGCCAAGCCCGCGCCCGCCAGGAGTGCCGCAGGCAGGGCCGCGGCTGCGAAGGCCGCGCCGGCCGAGGCCGCGCCCAAGCCGTCCGGCGTCGTGCTGCGCACGCTGACCGAGGAAGAGCGCGTCGCGCGCGCGCATGCGCTCGCCGATGCGCGCGTCCGCGAGGCCGAGGAACGCAAGCTCGCCGAAGAGGAAGCCCTGCGCCGCGCCAGCCGCGAGGTCCATGAAAAGGCCGACCGCGAAGCCGCCGAATTGCGCAAGCGCGAGGAAGACGAGCGTCATCGGCGCGAGGAAGAAGCCAAGCGCAAGGCCGAGCAGGAAGCCAAGAAGCGCTTCGGCGAGGACGTGACCGCCCGCGTCGGCGCGGCGCGTCCGGCCCTCGAAGCCGAGGAAGAAGAAGCCCCGCGCAGCGCCCGTCGCGGTGCCGGCGCTGCCCCCCGTCCGGCGGTTACGCCGCGTCCCGCCCGCGGCGGCGCGCAGAAGCAGCGTACCCGCCTCACCCTCGTCACCGCGCTGACTGCCGACGAAGAACGCGAGCGATCGGTCGCTTCCTTCCGCCGCCGGACGCAGCGCCTCAAGGGTCACGCCTCCGACGAGCCGAAGGAAAAACTTGTGCGTGAAGTCATCGTTCCGGAAACGATCACGATCCAGGAACTCGCGAACCGCATGTCGGAGCGCGGCGTGGACGTCATTCGCATGCTGATGAAGCAGGGCCATATGGCGACCATCAACGACGTGATCGACGCCGATACCGCGCAGCTGATCGCCGAGGAACTCGGCCATAGCGTCAAGCGCGTCGCCGAATCGGACGTCGAGGAAGGCCTGTTCGACACCGCCGACGATCCCGCTTCGCTCGTTGCGCGCGCCCCCGTCGTCACCATCATGGGTCACGTCGACCACGGCAAGACGTCGCTGCTCGATGCCATTCGCCAGACCGAGGTGGCGGCCGGCGAGGCCGGCGGCATCACCCAGCATATCGGCGCCTATCAGGTGACGTCGCCCTCGCACGGCAAGGTCACGTTCATCGACACCCCGGGCCACGCCGCCTTCACCGCGATGCGCGCGCGCGGCGCGCGGGTCACCGACATCGTCGTGCTGGTGGTGGCCGCCGACGACGGCGTGATGCCGCAGACGATCGAAGCCATCCATCATGCCAAGGCGGCGAAGGTTCCGATCATCGTCGCCATCAACAAGATCGACAAGCCGGACGCCAAGCCCGAACGCGTGCGCACCGAGCTGCTCCAGCACGAAATCCAGGTGGAATCGCTCGGCGGCGACGTGCTCGACGTCGAGGTGTCCGCGATCAAGAAGATCAATCTCGACAAGCTGCTCGAAACCATCGGCCTGCAGGCGGAAATCCTCGACCTCAAGGCCAATCCGAGCCGTCCGGCCGAGGGCACGGTCATTGAGGCCAAGCTCGACCGCGGTCGCGGACCAGTGGCCACCGTGCTCGTCCAGCGCGGCACGCTGCAGGTCGGCGACATCGTCGTCGCCGGCACCGAGTGGGGACGCGTGCGCGCGCTCGTCAACGACACCGGCCAGACCGTGCAGAGCGCCGGGCCCTCGATCCCGGTCGAGGTCCTGGGCTTCAACGGCACGCCCGACGCCGGCGACCGCCTCGCGGTCGTGCAGACCGAGGCACGCGCCCGCGAAGTGACCGACTATCGCTCGCGCCAGCGCCGCGACAAGCTGGCCGCGCGCGCGACCGGCATGCGCGGCTCGCTCGAACAGATGATGGCCCAGGTCAAGACGGCAGGGCGCAAGGAATTCCCGCTCATCGTCAAGGGCGACGTGCAGGGCTCGATCGAAGCCATCCAGGGCGCGCTCGACAAGCTGTCCACCGACGAGGTGGCCGCCCGCATCATCCATTCCGGCGCCGGCGGCATCACCGAATCCGACGTCACGCTCGCCGAATCTTCGGGCGCGGCGATCATCGGCTTCAACGTGCGCGCCCACAAGGAGGCGCGCGAGGCCGCGGAGCAGGCCGGCATCGAAATCCGCTACTACAACATCATCTACAATCTCGTCGACGACGTGAAAGCCGCCATGTCGGGCCTGCTCACGCCCGAACGGCGCGAAACCATGCTGGGCAACGCGCAGATCCTCGAGGTCTTCAACGTGTCCAAGGTCGGCAAGGTCGCCGGCTGCCGCGTCACCGACGGCACCGTGGAGCGCGGCGCGAATGTGCGCCTGATCCGCGACAACGTCGTGGTGCACGAAGGCAAGCTGTCGCAACTGAAGCGCTTCAAGGACGACGCCAAGGAAGTCACCGCCGGCCAGGAATGCGGCATGGCGTTCGAGAACTACCAGGACATGCGCGTCGGCGACGTCATCGAGTGCTATCGGGTGGAGCAGGTCCAGCGCAGCCTCTGAGTCCAAGTCTCGGGGCTTCGACTGTCGTCTGTCGTCGCCGGGGTTGCCCCGGCGATCCATCCGCAAAGAAGCAAGTCTTGCGAAGCTTATGAATGCGCGGGTCAAATCTCCATTGCCCGCGCACGAGCATATTTGAGATCGTCATGCGACACAGGAAGCAAAGAAACGATACCGGTCCCGCCGCGGCATCGCAGCGCCAGTTGCGCGTCGGCGAACTGATCCGCCACGCCGTCTCCGACATGCTGACGCGCGGCGAGGTGCACGATCCCGTGCTCGAAGGCCATCTCGTCACCGTACCGGAAGTGCGCATGACCGCGGACCTGCGGCTCGCCACGATCTATGTGATGCCGCTCGGCGGCAAGGACGAGAACGAGGTCATCGAGGCGCTCAATCGAAACAAGCGCTTCCTGCGCGGAGAAATCGCGCACCGCGTTAACCTGAAATTCGCACCTGAAATCCGCTTCCGGACCGACGAGCGATTCGACGAGGCGGAACGGATCGAGAAATTATTGAGAACACCCGCGGTCCGGCGCGATCTGAAGGGCGATGAATGAACGAGAAGGATCCGCGCAATCCCTCCCGGCCTCAGGGTGAGGAGCATGCGCCGCATGCGTCTCGCACCATGGGGCCGTCCCCATCCTTCGAGACGCGCCCTGCCGATGCTTCTCAGGGTGAGGGCGGACGAAAGCAGCAATTCCGGCGCGAGAAACGCGACGTGCACGGCTGGGTCGTGCTCGACAAGCCCATCGGCATGACCTCGACGCATGCGGTCGCGGTGGTGAAGCGGCTGTTCTCGGCCAGACGGGCGGGCCATGCCGGCACGCTCGATCCGCTCGCCTCGGGCTGCCTGCCGGTCGCGCTCGGCGAGGCGACCAAGACCGTGCCGTTCATCATGGACAGCCGGAAGACCTATCGCTTCACCGTCCGCTGGGGCGAGGAGCGCGACACCGACGACGCGGAGGGGCGCGTCACCGAGACGAGCGCCGAGCGCCCCTCGCGCGAAGCCATCCTCGCCGTCTGCCCCCGCTTCACCGGCCGGATCGAGCAGACCCCGCCCCGCTTCTCGGCGATCAAGATCGAGGGCGAGCGCGCCTACGATCTGGCCCGCGACGGGCAGGAGGTCACCCTGCAGAGCCGTCCCGTGGACATCGAACGGCTGACGCTGGTCGACATTCCCGACCCCGGCCATGCCGTTTTCGAGGCGGCTTGCGGCAAAGGCACCTATGTGCGGGCCCTGGCGCGCGACATGGGGCGCGAACTCGGCTGTCTCGGCCATGTTTCGGCGCTGCGGCGGACCTCGGTCGGACCGTTCGGGCCGGTTGAGATGATTTCACTGGAACAACTTACGGCTTTATGCGATAGAGCCGCCGCCGGCGAGGCGCGCCTCGCCGATGCATTGCTGCCCGTCGAGACCGCGCTGGACGACATCCCGGCGCTGGCCGTCAGCCGGGCGGACGCGGCAAGGCTCCAGCGGGGTCAGGCCGTCCTCCTGCGTGGACGGGACGCTCCCATACTCCACGGCACGGTTTACGTCACCGCAGCGGGCGAACTGGTCGCCCTTGCCGACGCCGACCGTGGCGAGATCGTCCCCAAGCGCGTGTTCAACCTCGCCGGGCTGCACGGCAGCGCGGTACGAAGAAAGGTCATCGACGATGTCGATTACGGTCAGCCGCAAGGCTGAAGTCATCAAGACGTATGCACGCAAATCCGGCGACACGGGCTCGCCGGAAGTCCAGGTTGCGATCCTGTCGGAGCGCATCAACAACCTGACCGAGCACTTCAAGACCCACGTCAAGGACAACCACTCGCGCCGCGGGTTGCTCAAGCTCGTCTCGCAGCGCCGTCAGCTCCTCGACTATATCAAGCGCAACGACGAAGCCCGTTACAAGGACCTGATCGAGCGGCTCAATATCCGCCGCTGATCGCCGCGCGGAATCCGCGCATCTGTGAAGCGGACGCGTATCGCGCCGCTGTACGTGCGGCGGCAAAAGCCGCCGGAAAGGAACGGGCGCCATGCAGGCCCCGTTCGTACCCGAAAGGGATGAACGCCATGGCAGGATCGCCAGGTGCTGTCGGACGCCGCAGCATCTCGCCGTCTTGCTCATGGCTTTCATCTCCGTTCGAAAAACCATGAGAGACAAGACACATGTTCGATATCAATCGTGTTGAGCTCGATTGGGGCGGGCGCAAGCTCACCCTCGAGACCGGCAAGGTCGCACGCCAGGCCGACGGCGCCGTCATCGCCACCTACGGCGAGAGCACCGTCATCGCCACCGTGGTTTCCGCCAGGGAGCCGAAGCCCGGGATCGATTTCCTGCCGCTGACCGTCAATTACCAGGAGAAGTTTTTCGCCGCCGGCCGCATTCCCGGCGGTTATTTCAAGCGCGAAGGCCGGCCGACCGAAAAGGAAACGCTGGTGTCGCGCCTGATCGACCGGCCGGTCCGCCCGCTGTTCGCGAAGGGCTACCGCTGCGATACCCAGGTGATCGTCACCACCCTCTCCCACGACATGGAGAACGATCCCGACATCCTGGCAATGGTCGCCGCCTCCGCCGCGCTCACGCTGTCGGGCGCCCCGTTCATGGGACCGGTCGGCGCGGCGCGTGTCGGCTTCATCAACAACGAGTATGTGCTCAATCCGCAGATCGACGAAATGGTCGAGAGCCAGCTCGATCTCGTGGTCGCGGGCACGGCCGACGCGGTGCTGATGGTGGAATCGGAAGCCAAGGAATTGTCCGAGGACATCATGCTCGGGGCCGTGATGTTCGGTCACCGTCATTTCCAGCCGGTGATCAAGGCGATCATCGAGCTCGCCGAGAAGGCCGCCAAGGAGCCGCGCGACTTCAACCCCGCCGACAATTCCGCGCTCGAGAAGGAAATGACGGCGCTGATCGAAGGCGACCTGCGCGCCGCCTATTCGATCGCCGGCAAGATGGGGCGCCACGACGCGGTGGATGCGGCGAAAGCCAAGGCGCTCGCGCACTTCTGCCCGGACGAGGCGCCGAAATACGACAAGCTCACCGTCGCGGCCGTGTTCAAGGAGCTGGAAGCCAGCATCGTCCGCAACAACATTCTCGATACCGGTCGCCGCATCGACGGCCGCGACGTGAAGACCGTGCGCCAGATCGTGGCCGAAGTCGGCCTCCTGCCGCGCACCCACGGCTCGGCGCTGTTCACGCGCGGCGAGACGCAGGCGCTCGTGGTGGCCACCCTCGGCACCGCCGAGGACGAGCAGTTCGTCGACGCGCTGCAGGGCACCTACAAGGAAACCTTCCTGCTGCACTGCAACTTCCCGCCCTTCTCGGTCGGCGAAACGGGCCGCATGGGCTCGCCCGGACGGCGCGAAATCGGCCACGGCAAGCTTGCCTGGCGCGCGATCCATCCGGTGCTGCCGCCGCATCACGAGTTCCCGTACACGATCCGCGTGGTCTCCGAGATCACCGAATCGAACGGCTCCTCCTCGATGGCGACCGTGTGCGGCACCTCGCTCGCGCTGATGGATGCCGGCGTGCCGATGAAGCGGCCGACGGCGGGCATCGCCATGGGCCTGATCCTGGAAGGCGAACGCTTTGCCGTGCTGTCCGACATCCTCGGTGACGAGGATCATCTCGGCGACATGGACTTCAAGGTCGCCGGCACCGAAAGCGGCGTGACCTCGCTGCAGATGGACATCAAGATCGCCGGCATCACCGAGAACATCATGAAGATCGCGCTCGGCCAAGCCAAGGACGGCCGCATGCATATTCTCGGCGAGATGGCCAAGGCGCTGCACACCGCACGCGCCGAGCTCGGCGAGCATGCTCCGCGCATCGAGACGTTCAAGATCCCGACCGACAAGATCCGCGAAGTCATCGGCACCGGCGGCAAGGTTATCCGCGAAATCGTCGAGAAGACCGGCGCCAAGATCAATGTCGAGGACGACGGCACGGTGAAGGTCGCTTCCGCCAACGGCGAATCGATCCGCGCCGCGATCAAGTGGATCAAGTCGATCGCCTCCGATCCGGAGGTCGGCCAGATCTACGAGGGCACCGTGGTCAAGGTCATGGACTTCGGCGCGTTCGTGAACTTCTTCGGCGCCCGCGATGGCCTCGTCCATATCAGCCAGCTGGCGGCGCAGCGCGTGCAGAAGACCTCCGACGTCGTCAAGGAAGGCGACAAGGTGAAGGTGAAGCTGCTCGGCTTCGACGATCGCGGCAAGGTGCGCCTGTCGATGAAGGTCGTCGACCAGGAGACCGGCGAAGACCTCGAAGCCAAGCAGAAGGCCGAGCGTGAGCCGGAAGCGGCGGCCGGCGAATAACCGGCGGCAACCGCATACGGATCCGGAAAGGCGGCCTGCGGGCCGCCTTTTCTATTTCACGGTCTGCTGCACGAGCCTGGCGAGCGCCAGGAAGTCCGCCTCGCGCGCGGAGGTGCGGCGCCAAGCCAGCCCGATGGTGCGCCGCGGCTTCGGTTCGGCAAACGGGATGATGCGCACGCGCTCGTCGCGCGCCTCGGTCGCAATGGCGATTTCCGGCAGCAGCGTCACGCCGTACCCGTTCGCCACCATCTGCAGCACGGTGGCAAGGCTGGTGGCGCCGAGCTCCTTCAGCGTCTGGTCGCCGGACACCGAGCAGATCGACAGCGCCTGATCGCGCAGGCAATGGCCTTCCTCGAGCAGGATCAGCCGGGCGGGATCGATGTCGCCGGGCGAGATGGTCCCGCGCCTGGGCAGTTTCTCGTTTACCGACGCGGCCAGCAGGAAGGCGTCCTCGAACAGATCGAGCGTGCGCAAATCCGGGTGATGCAGCGGCAACGCGACCATCGCAGCATCGAGCGCCCCGCGCCCGAGCTCGTCGAGCAGGAAGCGGGTCTGCGTCTCCCGCAATTCCAGCCGCAATTGGGGATAGTGCGCCTGCAGGAGCGGAAGCAGTCGCGGCAGCAGATAGGGCGCGAGCGAGGGAATGACGCCGAGACGCAGCGGCCCGCACAGCACCTGCGCGCGATGGCGCGCATGGTCTTCCAGATCGCGGACGGCACTCAGGATCGTCTGGCCGCGCTCGGCGATCTGGCGGCCGACATCGGTCAGGCTGACTTCGCCCGGCCGCCGCTCGACCAGTTCGACGCCGAGATCCTGCTCCAACTCCCTGATCTGCATCGACAAAGCCGGCTGACTGACGGCGCAGGCCTCGGCGGCACGGCCGAAATGCCGGTGACGGACGAGCGCGTCGAGATAGCGGAGCTGCCGAAGGGTCAACATCACGATAAGATATACTTATCGATGACTCAAATCAATTCGATTGGACCTTATCCAATCTAACGGCCATGGTCCCGGCAGCCCCTACGGCACGCCCCAGAAGAAAAATCGCAGGACACGATCGGAGAGACACATGGACGCAAAGACTGACGACAAGAGCGCGGGCAAATGCCCATTCACCGGCACACGCGGACGCAAGAACCGCGACTGGTGGCCGGACGCGCTGGACGTTTCGGTCCTCCACCGGAATTCCAATCTGTCGGATCCGATGGACAAGGATTTCGACTATGCCGCGGCGTTCAAGACCCTCGACCTCGATGCCGTGATCAAGGACCTCACGGCCTTGATGACGGATTCGCAGGAATGGTGGCCGGCCGACTACGGCCATTACGGCGGCCTGATGATCCGCATGGCGTGGCACAGCGCGGGCACCTACCGCATCACCGACGGCCGCGGCGGCGCCGGCGCCGGCCAGCAGCGCTTCGCGCCGCTCAATTCCTGGCCCGACAACGCCAACCTCGACAAGGCACGCCGGCTCCTGTGGCCGATCAAGCAGAAATACGGCCGCAAACTTTCCTGGGCCGACCTGATGATTCTCGCCGGCAACGTCGCGCTGGAATCGATGGGCTTCAAGACGTTCGGCTTCGCCGGCGGCCGCAAGGACGTGTGGGAGCCGGAAGAGCTCTTCTGGGGACCCGAGGGCCATGTCCGGGAGCGCTCGGGGAGCGCGTTCCTGGGGCGCTGCGCTGGCGGCTGGAAATTTCGGTGGCGAGTGGAGAACGATCTGTCGGCGCGCGCGGCGGAGGCCCTTTTTGGCGACGGCGGGGGCGTGGCGATCTTTCCTGCCGGGCGCTCGGTGGCCTGGCTCCCGCACCAGTGGTGCCGGGATGCCGGGGTGCGATGCTTCGAGCCAGGGGGCGCGGGCGAGGAGTCGCGGCATCGGCAGATGGACGCCGCCGACCTGCGGATGACCGAAGCCTTCGCCGATCCCGCCGCGATGGAACCGGTCCTCGACCGGGTGCTGGGAGGCATGACCGAGCCGCCCGCCGCCTTTCCCCTCCGCCCCGCCGGGCGCACGTCCGGCCGCGTGAGACTCCTCAGGGAGCGCGCCGGCGTTCCCCGCGCTTCGGTGGTCGGCCGCGACACCCCGGCGGTCTCGGTCTGCATCGTGACGCGAAATCGCTCCAAGCTCTTGTCGCAGGCGCTGGCCTCGATCGAGGCGCAGGATTATCCCGACATCGAGGTCGTGCTCGTGGACGACGGCAGCGCGTTTCAGGCGTCCCTCGCGTTCCTGGAGGAGATCGGGCCGCGGTTCCGGGAAAAGGGATGGAAGCTGTTGCGGCAGGAGCGCGCCTTTCACGCGGCCGCGCGCAATCGGGCCGTCCGGGAGGCCCGGGGCGATTGGGCCCTGCTTTTCGATGATGACTGCGTCGCCGAGCCAGACCTCATCCGCCGGCTGGTGACGTTCGCGATGACGATCGGGGCCGACATCGTCACGTGCCCGAGGCACGTTTTTGTCGGGGACCATTCCCCGTCGCGTGGGGACCGCAGCGGGCAGTTGTGGGTGCCCCTCGGCGCGGTGCCCTCGGCGGGCCTGTTCGAGAATTGCGTGGGGGACACGAATCTCCTGGCGCGCCGCGAGGCCTTTCTGCGGGTGGGTGGGCTGCGGACGGATTTCGGGGTGCCGGCCGCGGATCGCGAGTTTCTGGTCCGTGCGGCGTCGGAGGGGCTGCGCGTCGAGGTGATGCCCGAGGTCTTGTACCACTACCGCGTCACGCCCGATTCGGTATCGCGCGGGCTGACGCCGGAGGCGGAGAGCCTCAGGGACCTCCGCTTCGCGCGCCCTTTCGTCGAGGCGCTGCCCCGCGCGATGGCGGACCTCCCGCGCATCGCCGTTGGGTGGATGCAGTCCTTCCAATCGGCTGAGCGGGAGATCGCCCGATTGCGGGCCCGGATCGCCAGGCTTGACGAGAAGTTGGCGGGTCGGTCCCGGATGGTGGGCCGGCATCACGAAATCCGCGTCCGATTGGATTGGGGATCGCTGCTGGAGTGGTTCGGGCGATTGGGGCGATCGATCCAGAAACGGATGCCCGGTCGCCGGCGGGGCCGGGGTTGAGTCAGGTCACGCTGAGGGATTTCCCGTTGTCGCCTGGCCCGAGCCCCAGGAGGAATGGCACGGCGCGGTGGGCCCAGGCATCTGGTTTTGGGAAAGAACCGGCGCCATCCCCCCAGCACGTGCGGAGCATGTCGGTGTCGATGATGCCGGGGTTGAGGGGAATCGCGGCCATCCCCTTGGGCAATTCTTCCGCGAGCGCCTTGGTCAGGCCCTCGATGGCCCACTTCGACGCGCAGTAGGGCGCCACCTCGGCGGAGGCCGAGCGCCCCCATCCCGAGCTGATGTTGACGATGACCCCGCGCCCGCGAGACACCATGGCCGGCGCGAAGGCGCGGATCACGTTCGCCACCCCCTTGATGTTGACGTCGATGACCGCGGCGAACTCCCTGGCGGGCACCTCCCAGAGGGGGGCATTTCTCGCGATGACCGCGGCGTTGTTGATGAGCAGGTCCGGCGGGCCATGCGTCTCCAGCACGGAGGCGCCCCATGCAGCCACCGCCGCCGCATCGGCGATGTCCACCGCATCGAAACGGTGTGGCCCCGACAGCGCCGCCCGCATCGCATCGATGGCAGAGGAGGACCTCCCGCAGCCGATCACGGTGTGCCCCGCGGAGGCGAAACCCTCCGCCAGCGCGCGCCCGCAGCCCCGCGTCGCGCCCGTCAGCACGATGCGCCGCGGCCCTTCGCCCCCCGTCCTCTTCGAAGCCATGTCCGGGTCACTCGCCGATGATTTTGATCAGGACGCGCTTGCGGCGCTTCCCGTCGAACTCGCCGTAGAAGATCTGTTCCCACGGGCCGAGGTCCAGCCGCCCGCCGGTGATGGCGACGACCACCTCGCGCCCCATGATGGTCCGCTTGAGGTGGGCGTCGGCGTTGTCCTCGGCCCCGTTGTGCCGATACTGGGAATACGGCTTTTCGGGGGCGAGCCTCTCCAGCCACACCTCGAAATCGTGGTGCAGCCCGGACTCGTCGTCGTTGATGAAGACGCTCGCGGTGATGTGCATCGCGTTGACGAGGACGAGGCCCTCGGCGACGCCGCTGGTCCGGACGGCCTCCTCGACCTGTGGCGTCACGTTGAGCAAGCCGCGGCGCGAGGGCACCTGAAACCAGAGTTCCTTCCGGTACGATTTCATGATCGCCCTTATAGGCCCGCGGCCCGGGGATTCAAACAGTTCCGATTTTGCGCCTAGACCAAATGGCGGGCCGGGGCGAGAATGGCTGGCATGGCAGAGGCAATCCGACGCGAGTCATTTCGGGTGGTGGGGCGCCGGGCGCTGTGCGGGACCATCCGGCCGCAGGGCAACAAGAACGAGGCGCTGCCCATCCTCGCGGCCAGCCTCCTGACCTCCGAGCCGCTGGTCTTGGACAACGTGCCCGACATCCACGACGTGCGTGTCATGCTTCGGCTGCTGGAGTCGCTCGGCGTCTCGGTCGAGCGGTTCGATGGCAACTCCCGCCTGCGGGTCATCTGCCGCGCCTCCCCCAGCTCGGATGTCTCGATGGAGCTGGCCGGCAAACTCCGCGGCTCGGTGACCCTGGCGGGGCCGCTGCTGGCGCGGACGGGCCGCGCCCTGCTCCCGAAACCCGGGGGCGACCGCATCGGTCGCCGCCGCCTCGACACGCACCTGCTCGGCTTCGAGGCGCTCGGCGCAAAGATCGAGGTGCTCCCGTTCGGCTTCCTGCTGGAGGCGGACCGCCTCGAGGGCGCCGATATCCTCCTGGATGAGGCCTCGGTCACCGCCACCGAGAACATCGTCGCGGCGGCGGTGTTGGCGAAAGGCGAGACCGTGATCCGCAACGCCGCCAGCGAGCCGCACGTCCAGGGCCTGTGCCACATGCTCGTGCGCATGGGTGCTCGGATCGAGGGCATCGGCACCAACCTGCTCCGCATCCGGGGCGCCGATGGCTTGACCGGTGTGGAGCATCGGGTCGGTCCCGACTATCTGGAGATCGGCAGCTTCATCTCGCTCGCGGCCGTCACCGGCGGGGACCTCGTCATCGAGGACGTCGTCTTCGACGACCTGCGCATGATCCGTTTCAACTACGACCGGCTCGGGATCAAGACCATCGAGCAGGACGGCTCGCTGTACGTCCCGAGGGGCCAGGCGATGGAGGTCAGGCCGGATCACGGGGGGGCGATACCGGAGTTCGACGACGCCCCGTGGCCGGGATTTCCCGCCGACATGACATCGGTGGCCCTGGTCACCGCCACCCAGTGCAAGGGGACCGTGCTGATCCACGAGAAGATGTTCGAATCTCGGCTCTTCTTCACCGATAACCTGATCCAGATGGGGGCGCGGATCGTGCTCTGCGACCCGCACCGGGCCGTTGTCATCGGGAAAGAGAGACTGCGGGGCGCTCGGGTGACGAGCCCCGACATCCGGGCCGGGATGGCCATGCTGATCGCGGCGCTGTGCGCCGAAGGGGAGTCGGAGATCCAGAACGTGGACCAGATCGATCGCGGGTTCACCCGGATCGACGAGCGGCTTCGCGCCCTCGGGGCCTCCATCGAACGGCTGGGATAGGGA
>JAANMY010002488.1_pt1 | contig 17322 bp, 18 predicted proteins | sample 7279691 | NCBI WGS metagenome assembly JAANMY01 (sample SAMN14094543, study PRJNA606508) | bioreactor metagenome | isolation source: A lab-scale SPAN reactor treating ammonium-rich wastewater day 388 | place: Ireland: Galway | collected 2018-02-07
TGAGTGCGGGTTCGGCCATCGGGGGCTCCGTGGGCGCGCGCGGGTCTAAGCGCGCGTGAGTTCCTTGAGGGCGGCGATCGAGCGCGCCGGGTCCGTGCCGGTCGTGTCGACGATCGCGTCGGCCTTGCGGTAGAGGGGCTCGCGCGCGGCGAGGATGCGTTTCAGGTCCTCCATCGCCTCGGCGCTGCCCTCCATCGGGCGCAAGTCGCCCTGCGCCACGACGCGGCCCATGTGCTCCTCGGGTGCGGCCTTCACCCACACGGTGTAGCAGCGGTCGAGAAGCAACTGGTAGGTGTCCGGCTCCGAGACGATGCCGCCGCCGACCGCGAGCACGAAGCGCTCGTTCGCGTCGAGCGCGCGTTCGAGGCAGCGCCGCTCGATCCGGCGGTAGCCCGACTGCCCGTAGAGCATGAAGAGTTCGGCGAGGCTCATGCCGGCGTCGCGCTCGATCTCGCGGTCGAGTTCGACGAACGGCCAGCCGCGCTCGCGCGCGAGCGCGACGCCGAGGGTCGTCTTGCCCGCGCCGCGCAATCCCACGAGCGCGATGCGCGTGCGCCGAGTCGCGTTGCCGCGCCCGAAGTCGCGCACCAGCCGGAACAGCGCTTCCTCGAGGCGGTGCGGCGGGATTTCCTCGAGCACGCGCAGCATCAGCCGGCGCTCCGGCGCGCTGTCGCCGAGGATTTCGGGTAGCGTCGTGCCGAGCGCGTGGGCGACGCGCCGGAGCAGCACGACCGACACGTTGCCGTCGCCGGCCTCGAGCTGGGCGAGGTAGCGCTCGGACACCTGCGCCCCGTTCGACAGCGATCGGCGCGACAGGCCGGCACGGTCACGGGCTTCGCGCACCCGTCGACCGAGCGCCACGAGGAACGACGCGCTGTCGTCGGTCGAAGCCTGCCGAGTCAGGTCGAGAGCGGGAACGTTCAAGGGGACGGTGCGGGAGGCGCGGGAGAGGAGCCACCGAGAGGCACTATAGCGCATCATCGAACGATTGCAAGCACTCCAATGCATGCGCGTAACCTGCCCACGCCCAACCCGGTCCGCCATAGCCGGAATGGCGCTCATGGAACACGCGTCAATTCAAATGGTTGAGTAAATTGCTCCACCATGCGACATAGTGCTTGACAGCGCCGATCGTCGTACCTAGAGTGCATCCGGTTGTTTGCACGCCGGGCAGAGCCTGCCCGACCGGAGCACGCTGCCAAGCGCAGGTTCCGCATCATTCCGGTCCAGGAGAGGTGAGCGATGGTCGAAGGACAGTCGAACGCAGAGCGGAGCGCCGCCGCAACGGCAGGCGTCGACGCGTTCACCTCGCTCGTCGCCGGAGTGACCTCGCGCATCGTGAACCGCGCGCTCGACGCCGACCTCGCCCGCGAACTCAACGCCACGTTGCCGGCCTCGGGGCCGGAAGTCACCGCGATCGCGCAGATGTGTCGTGATGCCATCCGCGACGGCTGGATGTGTTCCCGCGAGGCGGACGGGATCCGCTACGGGCGCGTCGTCAAGGCCGGAGCAGCGACGCACGGCTTCTCGGTCGACGTGGTCGACATGCCCACGATCGCGGGACCGCACCATCGCCACCCGAACGGCGAGATCGACCTGGTGATGCCGCAGGACGCCGGCGCGCGGTTCGACGGCCACGGTGCGGGCTGGGTCGTGTACGGTCCCGGATCCGCGCATCGTCCGACGGTCACCGGCGGCCGCGCGCTCGTCCTCTATCTCCTGCCCGGCGGCGCGATCGAGTTCACGCCGCGGGCGTGACGCCTTCGCCACCGCGCGAAACGACGATGACCGAACGACCCGGACTGTCGCGCGTCGAGACCGGCGGCGAGGCGCCGCGGATCGAGATTCCGCGCATCTACAACGCGGCGCACGACCTCATCGAGCGCAACCTGAAGGCGGGTCGCGCCGCGAAGGTGGCGTACATCGACGATCGCGGGCCGACGACCTACGGCGAACTCGCGGTCCGCGTCGACCGGTTCGCGAGCGCACTCGGTGCGCTGGGCGTGCGGCCGGAGGAGCGCGTGCTCGTGTGTCTCCTCGACACGATCGACTTCCCGACCGCGTTCCTCGGCAGCATCAAGGCCGGCGTGGTCCCGATCGCCGCCAACACGCTCCTCACGACGCACGACTACGAGTTCATGCTGCGCGACAGCCGCGCGGGCACGCTCGTGGTGTCGGCGGCGCTCGTCCCGGCGTTCCGCCCGCTGCTCGGGGCGATTCCCACGCTGCGCCAGGTCATCGTGTCGGGCGCCGCGGCGGCCGATCTCCCGCCGGGCGCGATCGACTTCGCGGCGTTTCTCGCCGGCGGGCGGGACGCGTTCGACCCGGTCGCCACGACGCGCGACGACGTGTGCTTCTGGCTCTACTCGTCGGGCTCGACCGGCGCGCCGAAGGGCACGATGCACGTGCAGTCGAGCATGATCACCACGGCGTACCTGCACGGCGGTCCGGTCGTCGGAGTCCGCGAGGACGACGTGCTGTTCTCGGCGGCGAAACTCTTCTTCGCCTACGGGCTGGGCAACGCGCTCACCTACACGCTCGCCTTCGGCACGACCACGATCCTGATGGCGGAGCGCCCGACGCCCGACGCGGTGTTCAAGCGGCTCGTCGAGCGACGCCCGACCGTGTTCTACGGCGTGCCGACGCTGTTCGCGGCGATGCTCGCGAGCCCCAACCTGCCGCCCCGGGACGCCGTGGCCATGCGCATCGCGACCTCGGCGGGCGAGGCGCTGCCCGAGCACATCGGGCGGCGCTTCCGCGACCACTTCGGCGTCGACGTGCTCGACGGCATCGGCTCGACCGAGATGCTGCACGTCTTCCTGTCGAACCGGCCCGGCGACGTGCGCTACGGCACGAGCGGGCGCCCGGTTCCCGGCTACGGACTGCGCATCGTCGACGACCAGGGGGCTCCGGTACCGGCGGGCGAGGTCGGGGAGCTGCAGGTCGCGGGGCCCACCTCGGCGATGGCGTACTGGAACAACCGCGACAAGTCGCGAGCGACCTTCCAGGGCGAGTGGACGCGCAGCGGCGACAAGTACCGGATCGACCCGGAGGACGGACGCTACGTCTATGCGGGGCGGACCGACGACATGCTGAAGGTCGGCGGCATCTACGTGTCGCCGGTCGAGGTCGAGTCCGCGCTGGTCACGCACGAGGCGGTTCTGGAGGCCGCCGTGGTCGGGCGCGAGGACGAGGACCGCCTGGTGAAACCGATGGCCTACGTGGTGCTGAAGCCGGGCGCGACCCGGGGCGATGCGCTGGCCGACGAACTGCGGCAGCATGTTAAATTGCAACTGGCTCCGTACAAGTACCCGCGCTGGATCGAGTTCCTGGACGAACTGCCGAAGACGGCGACCGGGAAGATCCAGCGCTTCAAGCTGCGGGCGAGACTCGGCTGACCGGCGTCCCGGCCCGGGCGGCGATCCACGACGACAGGAGGAGGAGACGATGACCTACCGGATGCAGTTGACGCGCGTCGCGTGCGCGCTCGCGGGCGCGCTCGCGCTCGCCGCGGGCCCCGCGTTCGCGCAGGCCAAGGTGAAGGTCGGCTTCATGCTGCCCTACACCGGCACCTACGCGGCGCTCGGCAACGCGATCACCAACGGCTTCAAGCTCGCGATCGCGGAGAACGGCGGCAAGCTCGGCGGCCGCGACATCGAGTACTTCACCGTCGACGACGAGTCGGATCCGGCGAAGGCCCCCGAGAACGTCAACAAGCTCATCAAGCGCGACCAGGTCGACGTCGTCGTCGGCACCGTGCACTCGGGTGTCGCGATGGCGATGGCGAAGGCGGCGCGGGACAACAACACGCTCCTCATCATCCCGAACGCGGGCGAGGACTCGATCACCGGGGCGATGTGCGCGCCCAACATCTTCCGCACGTCGTTCACCAACTCGGCGCCCGGATACGCGATGGGCAAGGTCGCGGCCGACAAGGGCTACAAGCGGGTCGTGACGCTCACCTGGAAGTACGCGGCCGGCGAACAGTCGGTCGGCGGCTTCAAGGAAGCGTTCGAGAAGGGCGGCGGCAAGGTCATCAAGGAAATGACGCTGCCGTTCCCCAACGTCGAGTTCCAGCCGTTCCTGACCGAGATCGCGGCGTTGAAGCCGGACGCGGTGTACGTGTTCTTCGCCGGCGGCGGCGCGGTCAAGCTGGTCAAGGACTACGACGCGGCCGGCCTGCGCAAGACCATCCCGCTGCTCGGGCCGGGCTTCCTCACCGACGGCACGCTGGAGGCGCAGGGCGCGGCGGCGGACGGACTCCTGACCACGCTGCACTACGCCGACCAGCTCGACAATCCGAAGAACAACGCGTTCCGGGCCGCCTACAAGAAGGCGTACAACGTCGAGCCCGATGTCTACGCGATGCAGGGCTACGATGCCGGCCAGCTCCTCGCGGCCGGCACCAAGGCGGTCGGCGGCGACATGAGCAAGCGCGACGCGCTCGTCAAGGCGATGCACGGGGCGAAGCTCGACAGCCCGCGCGGCCCGTTCTCGCTCTCGCGCGCGAACAACCCGATCCAGGACTACTACCTGCGCCAGGTGGTCGGCAAGCAGAACAAGGCGATCGGCGTCGCGATCAAGGGCTACGAGGATCCGGCGCGCGGATGCAAGATGTGATTCAGTTGACAGTTGTCAGTTGACAGTTGTCAGTTGGTAGCCGGCGGCAGTCGGAAGCCGGCGGCTGGCGGCAAGCAAGCGGGGCGCGGGGCGGAAACGCTGCCGCGCCCCGTTGTTTTTCGGGCGGCGGGCAGGAACAATACCGGCCGGGCAGGGGCGCCAGGTGCGGCCGTCGGACGTTGGGGATCCGCGGCGGCTTGTTCCTGGGTCTGACCCGCAGGAACCCCACAACGGCGCTCGATGCGCCGCCACCGTAAACACCGCCGCCACTGCCAACTGTCAACTGTCAACTGACCCCGGCGCTCAATGCGCCGCCACCGGAAACACCGTCGCTACTGTCAACTGACAACTGTCAACCGACAACTGAAACCGTGTCGATCTTCGCGATCCAGCTGCTGAACGCCCTGCAATACGGGCTGCTGCTGTTCCTCGTCGCGAGCGGACTGACGCTGATCTTCGGGATCATGGGGATCATCAACCTCGCGCACGGCAGCTTCTACATGATCGGCGCGTACATGGCGTTCACGCTGTCCTCGCTCACCGGCAGCCTCGCGGTCGCGATGGTCCTCGGCATCGTGCTCTCGGTGATCCTCGGGCTCGTCCTCGAATGGGCCCTGTTCTCGCACCTGTACCGACGCGACCACCTCGAGCAGGTGCTGCTGACCTACGGCCTCATCCTGATCTTCGAGGAGCTGCGCAGCATCGTCGTCGGCAACGACGTGCACGGCGTGCCGGTGCCCGCGGTCTTCGGCGGCTCGATCGCGCTCGGCGATACGATGACCTACCCGGTCTACCGGCTGGTGATGTCGGCGGTGTGCCTCGCGATCGCCGGCGCCATGTACCTGCTGATCCAGCGCACGCGGCTCGGCATGATGATCCGCGCCGGCGCCTCGAACCGCGAGATGGTCGGCGTGCTGGGCGTCAACGTGAACCTCGTGTTCCGGCTCGTGTTCGCGCTCGGCGTCGCGCTCGCGGCGTTCGCCGGGATGCTCGCGGCGCCGGTGTCGTCGGTGTACCCGGGCATGGGCCAGCAGGTGCTGATCATCTGCTTCGTCGTCGTCGTGATCGGCGGGATCGGGTCGGTGTGGGGCGCACTCGCCGCGGCGCTCCTGATCGGGTTCGCGGACACTTTCGGCAAGGTGTTCTTTCCCGACTACGCGGGCATCGCCGTCTACCTGCTGATGGCCGCGATCCTGCTGTGGCGGCCCGAGGGGCTGTTCCGCCGCGCCTGACCCGATGCCGCGCCGCCACCTCGCTCCGCTCGCCGCGCTGCTGCTGGTCGCGCTCTTCCCGCTTTCCGGGGCGGGGTTCTACGTCGAACTGACGACGAAGATCATGATCATGGCGATCTTCGCGCTGTCGCTCGACCTGCTCGTCGGCTGGACCGGGCTCGTGAGCTTCGGCCATGCCGCGTACTTCGGCGTCGGCGCGTACGCGCTCGCGATCCTGTCGCCGAAGGCCGCGGCGGCGGGCATGTGGAGTTCGCTGGGCATCGCGGTCCTGGCGGCCGCGGCCTGCGCGTTCGTCGTCGGCATCTTCGTGCTCCGCACGCGCGGCATCTACTTCATCATGGTGACGCTCGCGTTCGCGCAGATGTTCTACTTCGTCTTCCACGACACGGACTTCGGCGGCGGCTCGGACGGCCGCTACGTGAACGTCAAGCCCGACGCGTCGATCGCCGGCTACGCGCCGTTCGACCTCGATCGGCCGCTGCACGTCTACTACGTCGTCCTCGCCGTGCTGGTCGCGGTGTTCCTGTTCCTGCAGCTCCTGCTGCGCTCGCCGTTCGGGCGCGCGCTGCAGGGCATCCGCGCGAACGAGCAGCGGATGCGCGCGCTCGGGTTCCCGGTGACCGCGTACAAGCTCGCGGCGTTCACGCTCGCCGGCGCGCTCGCGGGCCTCGCCGGCTGGCTGCTCGCGGCCCAGAGCGGATTCGTCAACCCCGAGATCCTGTCGTGGCACCAGTCCGGCAACGTGCTGCTGATGGTGATCCTCGGCGGCGCCGGCACGCCCTACGGGCCGATCGTCGGCGCGTTCGCGCTGACCCTCCTGCACGAGCTGTTCAGCACGCTCACGCGCCACTGGCAACTCTGGCTCGGCATCTCGATCGTGCTGATCGTGCTGTTCATGCCCGGAGGACTCGGCCACCTCACCCGTCGCGTGCGGCGCAGCCTGTTCGGCGGAGTGCGCGATGTCTGACCCGTCCGCCGCGAACGCCGGGCCGGGGCGCGCAGAGCGCGCGGCGAGGGGTGCCGTGCTGCTCGAAGCGAGGGGCCTCACGCGCCGCTTCGGCGGACTCGCGGCCTGCGACGGCGTGGCGATCGCGCTCGAGCACGGCCAGCTGCACGCGCTGCTGGGTCCGAACGGAGCCGGGAAGTCGACGCTCATCAACCTGCTGTCGGGCGACCTCAGGCCGACCGCCGGCAGCATCCGGCTGAAGGGCGAGGAGATCGCGCACCTCTCGCCGGAGCGGCGCTCGCGCCGGGGCATCGGCCGAAGCTACCAGAAGACCAACATCTTCCCCGGATTCACCGTGTTCGAGAACGCGCGGCTCGCCGCGCAGTCGCGCGACCCGCGGCCCTGGGCGGTCGCGAGCGATGCCGAGCGCGACGCGGGTTCGTGCGAGCGGGCGCGGCACGGTCTCGCGCTCGCGGGTCTCGAGGAGGGGACGGAGCGACAGGCCGGCGCGCTGTCGCACGGCGAGCAGCGCCAGCTCGAGATCGCGATGGTGCTCGCGACCCGGCCGGAGGTGCTGCTCCTCGACGAGCCGCTCGCCGGCATGGGCGCCGAGGAGTCCGCCCGCATGGTCGCGCTGCTGAAGCGCCTCGCGGCGACGCACGCGATCCTGCTGGTCGAGCACGACATGGACGCGGTGTTCGCGCTCGCCGACGTGATCACCGTGATGCTGAACGGACAGGTGCTGCAGTCGGGCACCCCGGGCGAGATCCGCGCGAGCGCGGAGGTGCGGCGAGCCTACCTCGGGCACGGCGACCATGGCTGACGTGCTGCTGCACGCGCGCGAGCTGCACGCCTACTACGGCGCGAGCCACGTGCTGCACGGCGTCGACTTCGCGGTGCACGAGGGCGAATCGGTCGGACTCATGGGCCGCAACGGCATGGGGAAGACCACGCTCATCCGCAGCATGCTGGGCCTCGTGCCCCCGCGCAGCGGCACGGTGCGCGTGCGCGGGTTCGACGTGCGCGGCTGGCCGACGTTCCGCATCACGCGCCAGGGCATCGCCTACGTCCCGGAAGGGCGCGGCATCTTCCCGAACCTCACGGTGCTCGAGAACCTGCAGATGGCCGCGCGCCCGGCGCCCGACGGCCGCTGCGACTGGACGGTCGAGCGCGTGCTCTCGACCTTTCCGCGGCTCGCCGAGCGGATCGGCCACGGCGGCGCGCAGCTCTCCGGCGGCGAGCAGCAGATGCTCACCATCGGACGCGCGCTCGCGACCAACCCGTCGCTCCTCATCCTCGACGAGGCGACCGAGGGCCTCGCGCCGCTGATCGCGAAGGAGATCTGGCGCATCGTCGGCGAGATCCGCGCCTCGGGCATCGCGACGGTGATCGTCGACAAGAACTACGCGCAGGTAACCGCGATCACCGACCGGAACGTCGTGCTGGTCAAGGGACAGGTCGCCTACGAGTGCGACGGCGCGACGGCGCGCGCCGCGCCGCAGGCGCTCTCCGCGCTCCTCGGCGTGTAGTGCCATGGCGTTCGTCGAACTCCCGGGCGCGCGGCTCGAGGTCGAGCGCATCGACGTGGGACGAGCGGCGGTCCCGCCGATCGTCATGCTCCACGAGGGCCTGGGCTCGGTCGCGATGTGGAAGGACTTCCCGCACCGCGTCGCGCACGCGACCGGCCGCGACGTCGTCGTGTACTCGCGCGCGGGCTACGGACGCTCGTCGCCGGCGCGGCTGCCGTTCGGCGTGCGCTACATGCACGACGAGGCGCTCGCCGTACTGCCCTCGCTCCTCGACGCGCTGGGGATCGTGCGGCCGATCCTCCTCGGTCACAGCGACGGCGCGTCGATCGCGCTGATCCACGCGGGCGCCGCGGGCCGCCCAGTCGCCGGTCTCGCGCTGATGGCGCCGCACGTGATCGTCGAGGACCTGTCGGTCGCGAGCATCGAGGCGGCGAAGGTCGCGTGGCGCACGACCGACCTGCGCGCGCGCCTCGCACGCCATCACGACGACGTCGATCGCGCGTTCACCGGCTGGAACGACATCTGGCTCCACCCCGACTTCCGCGCCTGGAACATCGAGGACGAGGTGCGCGGCGTGCGCTGTCCGGTGCTCGCGATCCAGGGAGAGGACGACGAGTACGGTACGATGGAACAGGTCGAGCGCATCGCGCGCCTCGTCCCCGACACCGAGCTCGTCCGCCTCGCCGACTGCCGCCACTCGCCGCACCGCGACCAGCCGCAGGCGGTGCTCGACGCGCTGGTCGCGTTCGTCGACCGCCTGCCCTGAGAACCTCCGCGATGGCCTTCGTCAGCGAGAAACCGATCCGGTTCCATCACTGCGACCCCGCGGGGATCGTGTTCTACCCGCAGTACTTCGTGCTGATGAACGAACTGGTCGAGGACTGGTTCGAACGCAGGCTCGGCGTCCCGTTCTCGCAACTGCACCAGCACGACCGCCTCGGCGTGCCGATGGGACGCGTCGTCTGCGACTTCCTCGAGCCGTCGCAGATCGGCGACGTCCTCGCGTTCGAGCTCGCGGTCGAGCGGATCGGCAACGCGTCGATCCGGATCGCCGTCACCGCGCGCTGCGCCGACGAAGTGCGCCTGCGCGCCACGCTCACGCTGGTGCAGGCCTCGCTCGAGACGCGACGCTCGGTGCCGCTGTCGCCCGAACTGCGGGAGAAGATGGCGCGCGATCTCGCCGCGGGGCCGGGATCCGGCTGACCGCCGGCTCAGTCGTCCACGCCCCGCCGCCGGGCCATCTCGCGCCCGATGTCGGCGAGATCCGGCGACGAGAGCGTTTCGCGCGCCAGCGGGATCAGCATCGATTCCTCGAACTCGATGTGCGCCTCGTAGCCCGCGGTGACCTCGCGCACGAGCCCCGGCGGCATCGTGGCGCGCTGACCGCACGCGATGCCCGACAGCAGTGGCCGCAGGCGGCGCCAGCGCGAGGCGATCTCCGCGTGTTCGCCGTCGATGCGGTCGGCGAGCGCCCGCGCCTCGGGAGCGCGCGCCACGAGTCGCGGCAGGACGCTTCGTTCCTCGTCCTCGTGGTGGTGGATCGCCGCGGTGTCGAAGTAGCGCAGGATCGCGCGCGCCGCGGCGCGCGCGTCGGCGTCGTGCCCGTGCACCGGCAGATGGCGCTCGAGACGGGCGAGCGTCGCGAGCTGCTTGCGGATGCGGCCGTGGCAGGCGGACAGCATCTCGAGCGGCTCGTCGAAGGTCGCGGCTTCGCCGCCGGGGAGCAGGGAAGGGGCCATGGCGGTCACAGGCGCGCGAGCGCCCCCCAGGGAGACTTGGTGAGCGCGACCGAGACGATGTAGCCGAAGGTCGCGAGCGCGGCGCAGAACGCGGTGGCGCGGATCGCGGGCGTGCGGCCGCGCTTGAGCGCGATCGAGCCCAGCACGATGTAGAGGAGGAGCGCGACGACCTTCGCCGTGATCCAGGGGGCCGCGCCGCGCCCGATCTGCCAGGCGAGCCAGACCGCCGAGGCGAGGAGCACGGTGTCGACGACGTGTGGCACCACGCGCACCCAGAGCGCGCCGAGCCGCTCCGGGGCGCTCCAGCGCCACGCGCCGCGCAGCACGAACAGCGAGAGCGAGACCGCGGCCGCGCCGGTGTGGACGTGCTTGATCGCGAGGTAGTCGGGCATCGGGCGCGCCGGGCGCCGTGAGCGCCCGTGCGCCGATTCTAGCGAAACGGTGCCTGCGGCATGCTGACCTCGGTCAACCCGTGGACACCGGGCGAACGCGGCGACGCCGCGCCCGCCCGTGGCCGCGGAACGCCGGGTTACGGCTTCTTCGGCTGCTTCGGCTTCTTCGGTTCCTTGCGCTGCTTGTCGCGGTTGCCCATGTTCGGCCTCGCTGTTGGACGGAGTGCGGGTGGAGCCCGGGTTGGCGGCCTGTCGCCCGCGAGCGCATCCTGCCAGAAACGCGGGCGGCGCGGGGATCGCTCGACGCGGCGGAGGCGTCAGCCCGGCCCGGATCGCGGCCGCCGCACGAACAGCCGCCGCACGAGCGCGCGCAGCCACCGGTGCGCGGCATCGCGTTCGGCCGACTCGTGCCAGAGCATCCGCACGTCGTACTCGGGCACCTCGCCGGGCAGCGCCCAGACGCGCACCGGCCAGCGCCTCTCCATCGCGCGCGCGTGCATCCGCGGCACGATCGCGAGGAGGTCGGTCGTGGTGACGAGGTCGGGGAGCGCGGCGTAGTGGCGCGCGTGCACCACCGTGCGCTCGGCGAGCCCCAGCGCGTCGAGCATGCGCTGCACGCTCTCGTGGTAGGTCGCGGTGGGCGAGGCGACCGCGAGCGAGGCCGAGGCGAGCTGCCGCGCGGTGAGCGCGCGGCCCGCAGGGCCATTCGCGGGGCGCCATCCGCGCGCGGTGACCGCGACGTAGCGCTCGTGGACCAGCGACTCGCCGGCGACGCCGCGGTGCGTCGGCACGAGGATCCCGATCGCGAGGTCGATCTCGCGCGAGACGAGCGCCGCGTTCACCGCGTGCGCCGGCACGCCGGCGTTCTCCAGCCCGGCATGCGGAGCCTCGCGCCGCAGCGCGGCGGCGAGCGGCGGCAGGAACAGGATCTCGCCCAGGTCGGACATCGACAGCCGCCAGTGCACCCGGTCGGCGGCCGGATCGAACGCGCCCGAGGACACCAGCGTGGCCTCCAGCGCCCGCAGGTGCGCGACGACCTCCGGGACCACTCGCTCGGCGAGCCGCGTGGGGTTGAGCCCGGACGCCGAGCGCACGAAGAGCGCGTCGGCGAACGCCTCGCGCAATCGCGCGAGCGCGTGACTCACCGCCGGCTGCGACAGGGCGAGCGCTCGCGCGGCGGCGGTCACCGAACCGGTCGCGTGGACGGCGCAGAGCACGCGCAGCAGGTTCAGGTCGAGGCGCCGGAAGTTCATGGCCATGCACCAGATGAATGTCGTGCATTCTGACAATCGATTGGACGAATGCCAAGCCCCGGCCTACCCTCGCCCGCGAGATCCCGCCCCGTTGCCGGAGGGCCGGACGCAGGCGCGTCCGGGCGCCGGGAGGCGACGGGCCGCCGGCGGGTTCGCCCGCGCAAAGGAGGAAACGTGCTCGAGATCGTCATCCAGGGCCGCGGCGGACAGGGCGCGCAGACCGCGGGCAACCTGCTCGCCGCGACCTATTTCGCCGAAGGCCGGTTCGTGCAGTGCTTCGCGAGCTACGGCGGCGCGCGGCGCGGGACGCCGGTGTCGTCGTTCCTGCGCGTCGACGAGCGGCCGGTACGGGTCCGCTGCGACATCGAGCGCGCCGACGCGATCCTGTGCTTCGACGCGACCCTGCTCGAAGGCCGGCTGCTCGCGACCGCGCACGCGGACACGATCATCGTCGTCAACTCGGCGCGCGGAGCCGGCGAGTTCGCGCGCGCGCTGCCCGGCTACCGGGTGATCCCGGTGGACGCGATCGCGGTCTCGCGGCGCGCGGGGCTCGGGCGCATCGTGAACTCCGCGCTGCTGGGCGCGCTCGCCCGGGCCATCGGCTCGCCGTCGCTCGCGGCGCTCGAGCGCACGGTGGCGGAGCGCTCGCCGAAGCTCACCGGCGAGAACCTCGCCGCCTGCCAGGAAGGCTGGCGCGCCGTCGACGCTTCGCTCGCGACGCTGGAGGCCGCCGCATGAACGCTCCCGCCGAACTCGTCCCGCCGATCTGGACCACCGGATCGACCGAGGCGATCCGCACCGGCACCTGGCGCGCGGCGATCCCGCGCCACGTGCAGGCGCCGTCGCCCTGCCACCGGGCCTGCCCGGTCAACGGCGACATCGCCGAGTGGATCGGACTCGCGCGCGAGCGCGACTTCCGCGGCGCGTTCGACGTGCTCTCGCGCCACAATCCGTTTCCCGCGATCGCCGGGCGCATCTGCCATCACCCCTGCGAGAGCGCGTGCAACCGCGCGACCTTCGACGAGTCGCTGTCGATCTGCAAGCTGGAGCGCTTCGTCGGCGACCTCGCGATCGAACGCGGCTGGGCCTGCGCGTCGCCCGAGGTCGAGCGGGGCGAGCGCGTCGCCGTGGTCGGCGGCGGGCCCTCGGGGCTCTCGGCGGCCTACCAGTTGCGCAAGCTGGGCTACCGGGTGACGCTCGTCGAGGCGACCGGAGCGCTCGGCGGCCTGATGCGCCACGGCATCCCGTCCTACCGGCTCGCGCGCGACGTGCTCGACGCCGAGATCGCGCGCATCGTCGCGCTCGGCGTCGAGGTGCGTCTGAACGAATCGCCCGCGACCGCGGAGCAATGGGAGGCGCTTCGCACGGCGCACGACGCGATCTACGTGGCGACCGGCGCGCAGCGCCACAAGCGCCTGCCCGCGCTCGATTACGGCCGGCCCTGGGTCGTCGACGGCGCCGCGTGGCTCGCGGCGGCGAACGCCGGCGCGCCGCCCGACCTGGGCCGGCGGCTCGTGGTGATCGGCGGCGGCAGCGCCGCGCTCGACGCCGCGCGCAGCGCCCGGCGCGCCGGCCACGACGTGACGATCCTCGCGCTCGAACCGCGCGGCCGGATGCCCGCGCAGCGCGAGGAGGTCGACGAGGCGCTGGAGGAGGGCATCCGGCTCGTCGACGGCGCGATGCTCGTCCGCGCGGTCGAGCGCGGCGCGGCGGTCGCGCTCGAGTGCACGCGCGTGGACTTCGAACCCGGCGCGCGGCGCGGACAGTTCAGCGTCACGGCCATCGACGGGACCGCGTTCGACCTCGAGGCCGACGCGATCGTCACCTCGATCGGACAGGATGCGGACCTCGCGGCGCTCTGCGGCGTGGCGCCGTCGCGCGGCGCGCTCATCGAGGTGGATGGCGTGCAGGCGACCGGCCGCGAGGGCGTGTGGGCCGGCGGCGACGTCGCGAGCATGGAGCGCTTCGTGACCGAGGCGGTCGGGCAGGGGGAACGCGCGGCCCACGCGATCGACCGGTGGCTTCGCGCGCGCGCGGGTGAACCGGAAGGCGCGGGCGCGCGCCACACGACGAAGCCGCGGACCACCGAGCGCGCGACGATCGTGCCGCTCGGTGCGATCGCGACGCACGCCTACCCGCCGCTCGCGCGCGCGGCGGCGCGCAGCCTCGATGCGGCGCAGCGCCTCGCGACCGGCGACGAGGTGCAGCTCGGCCTCGACCTCGAGCAGGCGCTCGCCGAGACGACGCGCTGCTTCTCCTGCGGCACCTGCATCGCCTGCGACGGCTGCGTCGTCGTCTGCCCGGATCTCGCGATCGAGCGTTCCGACGGCGGCTACCGGGTGCTCGGCGACTACTGCAAGGGGTGCGGGCTGTGCGTGAAGGAGTGCCCGACCGGCGCGATGGACATGGTCGAGGAGGCGAGATAGTCATGGATGCCGCCGTTGCGACACCGGAATCCCCCGCGGAGGGCGGGGACGTCCCGCGCACGATGCTCCTCACCGGCAACCAGGCGGTGGCGTGGGGCGCGCGGCTCGCGCGGCCGCAGGTCTGCCCGGTCTACCCGATCACCCCGCAGACGCCGGTGCTCGAGCAGTTGACCGAGTTCCAGGCGGAAGGCGCGTTCGACGCCGAAATCATCACGCCGGAGTCCGAGCACTCGGTGATGTCGGCGTGCATCCCCGCCTCGCTCGCCGGCGTGCGCGTGTTCACCGCGACCGCGTCGCAGGGCCTGTTGCTGATGCACGAACTCCTGCACTACGCGGCCGGCGCGCGCGCGCCGATCGTGCTCGCGAACATCAACCGCACGGTCGCCTCGCCCTGGGCGTTCTGGCCCGACCAGACCGACAGCCTCGCGCAGCGCGACACCGGCTGGATCCAGCTCTACGTCGAGAGCGCGCAGGAGGCGCTCGACAGCGTCGTCCAGGCGTTCCGCGTCGCGGAGGCGGTGCAGGTGCCGGCGATGGTCAACCTCGACGCGTTCTACGTGTCGCACGCGCTGGAGCCGGTCGAGGTGCCGCGGCAGGCCGACGTCGACGCCTACCTGCCGCCGTACGCGCCGGCGCACAGGCTCGACACCGCGCGGGTCGAGTCCTGGGGCAACGTGGTGTCGCAGGACATGTTCTGCCGCCACCGGCAGGCGATCGAGGAGGCGATGGGACAGGTGCCGCGTCTCCTCGCCGAAGCCGACCGCGCGTGGGGCGAGCGATTCGGGCGGAGCTTCGGCGTGGTCGAACGCTACCGCTGCGACGGCGCGCACGCGGTCGTCGTCGCGATGGGCAGCATGTGCGGGACGGCGCGCGAGGCGATCGACGCGCTGCGCGACGCCGGGGTCGCGGTGGGACTCGTCAAGGTGCGGCTGTTCCGTCCGCTTCCGGTCTCCGCGCTGCGCGCGGCGCTCGCGGGCGTACGCGACGTCGTCGTGCTCGACCGCAATCACTCGCCGGGCGCCGGCGGGATCCTGCACCAGGAACTCAAGGCGGCGCTCTACGGCATGGCGGAGGCGCCGCGCGTGCATGGGCTCCTCGCCGGCGTGGGCGGCGTCAACGTGCCGCCGGCGCGGATCGCCGCGTTCGTGCGCGACGCGCTCGCCTCGACGCCGCGTCCCGAATCGATCTGGGTGAGGTGATCGCCATGATGAAGTTCGACCTCCAGGACGACCCGATGCTCTGCTCGGGCCACGCCGCCTGCCCCGGCTGCATCGAGGCGTTGTCGGTGCGGCACATCCTCTCGACCATGGGTCCGGACACGATGGCGGTGGTGCCTCCCTCGTGCATGGCGATCATCGCGGGACCGCAGCCGATGAGTTCATTGAGGATCCCGGTCTACCAGCCGACGCTCGAGGCGAGTGCGGCGGCGGCGTCGGGACTGCGCCGCGCGCTCGATGCGCAGGGCAAGCGCGACACGCAGGTACTCGTGCTCGCCGGCGACGGCGGCACCTACGACATCGGCTTCCAGTGCCTGTCGTCGGCGGCGGAGCGCAACGAGGACTTCCTGTACGTCTGCCTCGACAACGAGGGCTACATGAACACCGGCGCGCAGAAGTCGTCGTCGACGCCGCAGTTCGCGCGGACCGGATCGACACCGGCGGGCAAGACCTCGCGCAAGAAGAACCTCTCCGAGATCATGGCCGCGCACGGCGTGCCCTACGTGGCGACCGCGAGCGCGAGCCACCTCCCCGACCTCGTCGCGAAGATCCGCAAGGCGAAGGCGATCCGAGGGACCCGGATCGTCACCGTGCTCATTCCCTGCATCGACGGTTGGGGACTCGTCGACGACATGGGGCTCACCGCCGCCCGCTACGCGGTCGAATGCGGAGCCTTTCCGCTCTACGAGATCGAGGACGGGACGCGCTACACGCTCAACGTCGCGCACAAGCCCCGGCCGGTCAGCGATTACCTGGCGCTGCAGGGGCGCTACCGCGGGCTCTCGGCGGCGGAGCAGGCGACGCTGCAGGCGGAGATCGATCTGGGCTGGGCGCGGCTTCTCGAACGCGCGCGCGCGACGGCGGGCGAGGCGCAGGCGACGGCCGTTCCGGCGCGGGCGGTGGCGGCGTAGCGCGTTGGGCCGGGAACCCGGGCGCGCGCGGCGCGTCAGCAGATGGTCATGCCGCCGTCGGCGGCGATCACCTGTCCGGTGACGTAGCTCGCGCCGTCCGAGGCGAGGAACACGAACAGCGGCGCGATCTCGTCGGGCTCGGCCCAGCGGCCCATCGGGATCTTCTCGAGATAGCGGTCGCGGAACCGCTCGTCGGTGCGGATCGTCTCGGTCATCGGCGTCGCGGCGCCCGGCGCGATCGCGTTCACGACGATGCCGTGCTTCGCGAGTTCGCGCGCGGCGGACTTGGTGAGGCCGAGGATGCCGGCCTTCGCGGCGCTGTAGTTGATCTGGCCGATCGTGCCGAGCACGCCCGCGGCCGAGGTCACGTTGATGACGCGGCCCCGGCCGCGTTCGATCATCGCGGGCGCGACCGCCTGCAGGCAGAAGAACGCGCCGTCGAGGTGGACGCGCAGGACCGTCTCCCACTGCTCGGCGCTCATCTTGTGCAGCATCGCCGGGCGGATGACGCCCGCGTTGTTCACCAGCACGTCGATCGGACCGAGCGCGCGCGCGGCCTCCGCGGCCATCGCATCGACGCTGTCGCGTCGGCCCACGTCGCAGGCGATGCCGACGGCGCGGCCGCCCGCGGCCTCGATCTCGCGCGCGAGGTCCGCGGCGCCGTCGCCGTCGAGATCGACGAGCGCGACCTTCGCGCCCTCGCGCGCGTACGCGCGGGCGACGGCCGCGCCGATGCCGCGCGCGGCGCCGGTCACGATCGCGTTGCGTCCAGCCAGTTGCATCGGGGCACTCCCGGGTCGAGTTCGCGCCACGGTCCAGGGAGCCATTCCGGGCGCGGCCGCGACGACTGTGCGGCGCGGCGCGTCGCGCGGCCTTGACCGAGGTCAACGGCACGGTCGAATGCGCGGGTGCACGGCGGGGAAGGCGCCGCCCCATGGGCTAAGATGCGCGGACGAGGCGCCGTCGCCGCTCCGGCGTGTCGCGCTTTCGTACCGGCGTCGCCCTACCACGGCGACCACCTCCTGGCATGGACGCACTCTCGATCCCCGACCACGAC
>JAANMY010002493.1_pt1 | contig 17284 bp, 13 predicted proteins | sample 7279691 | NCBI WGS metagenome assembly JAANMY01 (sample SAMN14094543, study PRJNA606508) | bioreactor metagenome | isolation source: A lab-scale SPAN reactor treating ammonium-rich wastewater day 388 | place: Ireland: Galway | collected 2018-02-07
TTTCGTCAGCGTGCCGTCCATGCCGGTAGAAGTGAACTCGAAATCGACCTGATCACCGGACTTCAAACCGCTGATGTCGATGTCACCCGCCTTGAAGGTCATGGTCATCGCTGGCCACTTCAATGCCTCGACCGGGCCATGGGCGATAGTGACGGTCCCGGCGGTGGTATCCACAGCCTCGACCTTGCCGGAGGCGGAGGCCATCGTGGCGCCGGCAGGCATGTCGGCCATGGGCGCTGCGGACGCCGCCGGCTCAGTCGTCGCGGCCTGTGGCTGTGGTGCAGCGGTCGCTTCGGATTTGGTGGCTTCGCCTTGCGGTGCCGAACAGGCGGCGAGCAAGAGAACCACAGACAAGGTAGCAACGGTTTTCATGATGACGCTCCTATGGAGAGTGGCCGCAAAGGACAATGCCTCCCCGGCGCGGCAGCCTGCGCACACAGGGGATCGACGGACGATAGCGAGAGTGCGTTCATGTCATGACTGGAGCGGGCCGCGTAGCAGACGCCGGCGCTTCAACAAGGCATAAGCCGCGGGAATCACCAGCATCGACAACAGCGGCGCGCTGAGCATGCCACCGACCATCGGGGCCGCAATGCGTTGCATGACTTCGGAGCCTGCACCGCCACCCAGCAGGATCGGCAACAGACCGGCCAGGATCACAGCTACGGTCATCGCTTTGGGGCGCACGCGCTGCACGGCACCTTCGCGAATGGCCGCCTCGAGTTCGGCCTGGCCCGCGTCCGGATTCGCTGCAAGCTGTCGTTCCCAAGCATGGCGCAAGTACAACAACATGATGATACCGAACTCCGCGGCGACACCGGCCAAGGCAATGAACCCGATCAGAGTGGCCACCGACACGGCGTGGCCCATGGCCCAGGTCAGCCATAGGCCACCAACCAGCGCGAGCGGCAAGCTGAGCATGATGATTGCGGCCTCCGACGCGCGTCGAAACACGAGGTAGATCAGACCGAAGATGATCACCAGTGTTGCCGGCACCACAACGCGCAGGCGTTCGTTGGCGCGCTTGAGGTACTCATACTGCCCCGACCAGCCCACAGCGTAGCCGGCCGGCATCGGCACGTGCGCGGCGACCGCACGCTGCAGATCGGCAACCACCGATCCGAGATCACGTCCAGCCACATCGACGTACACGTAGTTGCTCAGGCGGGCGTTATCGCTTCGCAGCATCGGCGGCCCATCACTGAAGCTCAGTTCCGCGACCTGGCCAAGCGTCAACTGCACGCCACCGGGTGCAAGCAACGGCAATTGCGCGAGTGCAGCCGATGAGTCGCGAATCGTGCGCGGATAGCGCACCACCACCGGATAGCGTTCGCGCCCCTGGATGGTTTCGGTGATGGGTTCGCCGCCTACCACGGTTGCGATCAGACGCTGCACGTCGGCCTGACTCAAGCTGTACCTCGCCGCCACGTCGGGCCGCACCTTGACGTCGAGATAGCGACCGCCGGCAATGCGTTCGGCCAGCGCCGAGCTCACGCCGGGCACCGTACGCGCGACCTGTTCGATGCGATCGCTCAACTGCGCCAGCACGGCCACGTCGGCCCCCGACACCTTGATGCCGATCGGGCTCTTGATGCCGGTGGCCAGCATGTCGATGCGGTTGCGAATGGGCGGCACGAACAGGTTCGTCAGACCCGGCACCTTGACGGCGTGGTTGAGTTCCTCGCGCAGCTTCTCGGGCGTCATTCCCGACCGCCACTGGCTGCGTGGCTTGAAGGTGATCGTGGTTTCGAACATTTCCAGCGGCGCGGGATCGGTCGCGGTCTCTGCCCTGCCTGCTTTGCCAAAGACGTGATCCACTTCAGGCACGCTCTTGAGCATGCGGTCGGTCTGCTGCAGCAATTGGGATGCCTTGCCGGCGGAAAGCCCCGGCAATGCCGAGGGCATGTACAGCAGCGTGCCCTCTTCCAGCGGCGGCATGAATTCGCTGCCCAGGCGCAGCAGCGGCAGCAGGCTCAGCAACAACACGACACCGGCGAGCGCCAAGGTGAGTTTCGGGAAGCGCAGAACCGCATCCAGCACAGGCCGGTATGCCGCGATCAAAGTGCGATTGAGCGGATTATCCCGCTCCGCGCGTATGTTTCCGCGGATCAGATAGCCCATGAGCACGGGGATCAAGGTGACTGACAGGCCTGCGGCGGCGGCCATGGCGTAAGTCTTGGTAAAGGCCAGTGGAGAGAACAGCCGCCCTTCCTGGGCCTGCAGAGCAAACACCGGCACGAACGAGAGAGTGATGACCAGCAAGCTTACGAACAGCGCCGGCCCGACTTCGCTCGCGGATTCCGCGATCAGTGCCCAGCGTTCATTCCCCGTGGGTTCGCGACCCTGTGCTTCTCGGAAATGCTCAAGATGTTTATGCGCGTTCTCGATCATCACCACGGCGGCATCGACCATCGCGCCGATCGCGATCGCGATGCCGCCCAGCGACAGCAGGTTCGCAGTGATGCCTTGGGCATGCATCACGATGAAAGCCGCCAGCACACCGAGCGGCAAGGTGATCACGGCCACCAGCGATGAGCGCAGGTGCCACAGGAACAGGGCGCACACCAACGCTACCACGAGGAATTCCTCGCCGAGCTTGCGAGTGAGGTTGCGCACTGCGTCGAGGATCAGTTCGGAGCGGTCGTAGGTTGAAACAATCTCGACGCCAGGCGGCAGGCTGGCCTTCAACGCCTGAAGCTTGTCCTTGACCGCTTCGATCGCAGCCAAGGCGTTCTTGCCCGAGCGCAGGATGATGACGCCACCGGCTACCTCCCCTTCCCCGTCGAGTTCGGCGATGCCACGCCGTAACGTCGGTCCGCGTTGCACGATCGCCACGTCCTGCAGCAGGACCGGTACGCCATCGGCGGCAGTCGTGATCGGCACGCGCTCGAAGTCGGCCCGGTTTCGCAGGTAGCCTTCGCTGCGCACCATGAATTCGGCTTCGCCCTGCTCGATCACCGAGCCACCAGTGGCCCCGTTTGCCGCCTGGATCGCCTCCACCAACTGGGTGACAGTGAGGCCTCGTGCGGCCAGCGCCTGCGGGTCGGGCGTGATCTGCCACGCCTGCACCATCCCGCCAACACTGGCGACTTCGGCCACATCGGGGACAGTCTTGATTTCGTAGCGCAGGAACCAGTCCTGCAAGGCGCGCAGTTGTCCGAGATCATGGCGGCCAGTGCGGTCTACGAGTGCGTACTCATAGATCCAGCCCAGCCCCGTGGCATCCGGGCCAAGCGCCGGGCTGACCTGCGCCGGCAGACGGTCTCGCACCTGGCTCAGATATTCGAGTACGCGCGAGCGTGCCCAATACAAGTCGGTCTTGTCGTCGAAGAGGACATAGACGAACGAGTCTCCGAAGAACGAGAAGCCACGTACCGCTTTCACCCCGGGCACCGAAAGCATTGTGGTGGTGAGGGGATACGTGATCTGGTCTTCGACGATACGCGGGGTTTGCCCCGGCCATTCGGTGCGGATGATGACCTGGGTATCGGACAGGTCCGGCAACGCATCGAGGGGCGTACGAGAGACGGACCAGATGCCCGCCGCGGCCAAAGCGACGGCGGCAACCAGTACGAACAGCCGGTTGGCGATCGACGCACGAATCAGCCACGCGATCATGGCTGCCGTCCCACTGGCACATCCTTGATAGTGCACTCCGGATTTGCCTCGGGCACGAACTTCGGCACCAGTTGCATATCCATGAAAGGCGATTTGCCGGGCTTGTCGAAATGTTGATCCGGCACCATCGGATCGAACCAATACGCCACGGGGCATTGCCTTGCCCCGGGAGCTTTAACCGGACGCTTGGATACCGCACGTGGCGCCGTCGTCTTCTTAGGTGCGGTTGGCGCCGGCATGGCACGGCGAGGTACAGGCTGTGTCGCTGATGGCATCGTCATTTCAGGCATCCCGGGCATGACTTCGCTCTGCATCTGCGCTTCTTGATCGGTACCGGTCGGGACAGCGTTGCCGGCATTGAGACGATCGAGCGCGCCCGACAGGCTCGCCTCTGAATCGATCAGGAATTGTCCCGAGGCCACCACTTTCTCGCCGCCATTCAGGCCAGAGAGGATTTCGGTCATGCCGTCACTGCTGCGACCTGTCTGCACACGAATCGGGTGGAAGGTGTTGGCGGCGTCGAGCACGATCACGCGGGCTTGCGCTCCCGCCCCGATCACCGCATCGGTTGGTACCAGTGGATATTCGGCACTCGTACCGGGGCGCAAGGCGATCTGGGCGAACATGCCCGGTGCGAGCAGGCCGTCCGGATTGTCGAGCACGATGCGAGCGCGCTGGGTGCGACTGCTGGTGTCGACTTGCGGCAACAGGGTTTCCACGCGGCCAAGAAAGGTCGTGCTCGGCAGCGCATCGATGGTCGCGTCCACAGGCGTGCCCGCGGTAACGCCCGCACTGCTTGCTTGCGGAATCGAGGCTTCGAGCCAGACCGTGCGGGTGCCATTGATGCGGAACAACAGCGTGCCCATCGGTGCGGACTGGCCTTCGCGCACGCCAATTTCGCTGACGACGCCGCTGATCGGTGATGTCAATGTGATGCGGCCATTTGGCCCCGTCCCGCTGCCTGCCGGCAGGCCCAGAGCACGCAGTCGTTGGTGCGCTGCAGCCTGCAAACCTCGTGCTGCGGATGAACGGGCGTTCTCGAGCGATCGTGCTTCAGCGACTGCGGTACCCCAGCTGGGGGCGATGAGACTTGCCAAAGGCTGTCCTGCGCGCACCGGCTCAAATGGAGCTCTCACATGCAAACGTTCGACGATCGCATCGACGCGTGCACTGACAATCCGTTCCTGACGCAGGTCCCAACCGATCGTGCCGGGCACGCGAACGGCTGCGGACAGCTGGGCACGCTTCACTACCACCGTGCGAATGCCCAGATTCTGGCGGACACCCGGTGCGATGGCGATACCGCCTTCGGTCGCCTCATCCGCATACTTCGGCACCATCTGCATGTCCATGAAGGGCGACTTGCCGGGCTTGTCGAAGTGTTGGTCTGGCACCATCGGGTCGTACCAGTACAAGACCTTGCGTCCTGCCGACGCGGTGCTCGGTACGCCTGATGCGCCGTCACGCGGGTGTCCCCACCAGTAGCCCAGACCAACCGCCGCGCACAGTGCAAGGAAGGTGGCAACGATCGCCATGTTGCGTTGAGTCATGGTCATGGCTGCATCTCCATCGGCAGCAGGAAAGCCAGCGCAGCCCAAGCGCGCCCCAGTTCTCCGAGGTATTCGGCATGGGCCAGATGGACGTCGAGTTCATCGCGCTTGGCGTTGAGCCATGGCTGCAACTCGCCGCCAGCACGGTACGCAGCGAGTGTGGTGGCGCTGCGGTCCTGGGCAAGCGGCAACAGCGATTTCTCGTGCAGGGCTACTTGGCGTTTCAAACCCTCCCATCGGGCGATGTCCGCACGAATCCTGGCTGCTTCCTGGCGACGCAAGTCTTCGCGTGTTGCCAGTGCGACTTGGTAGTCCGCCTCGCGGGCAGCGATACCGCGGTCTTGTCGGTTGCGAGTAAACAGCGGCAGGCCAACTCCGACCTCAAACATAATCATGTCGTCACGCCCACCAGCCCGCTGCCCGTAGGAAGCCGCCACGCTCCAGTCAGGTCGCTTGTCGGAGCGGGCGACATCGATCGCGGCGGCCGCGGTCTCTACTTGCGCAGTGGCGGGCAGCAAGGGCCCCACTCGATCGACCGCCATCAGCAATTGAGCTTCCGACACTGGCAACGAATCGAAATTCGGCGCGACATCGCTCACTTCAATGGTTGTGTCGTCTAACCAGCGCGCCAGCCCAGCTTGCGCCACAATCTTCTGGGCCCGTGCCGCTTCGATGCGGTTGTCCAGATCCAGCACCGCAGCCTCGGTAGCAAGCGCGTCGCTGGCCGGTTCACCGCCGCTGGCGACACGCGCCTTGGACACCTTCGCCGCGAGAGCGGCCTGCTCGCGCAGCGTCTGCAACGCCACCAGTTGACGCTGCGCTGTCCATACCGCGACCCAGGCTTCGGCCGTGGCGCGGCGCACGGCCAGTCCTTCGGCCTGAGACTGGGCTTGGGCTTCGTCAATCTGGCGCGCAGCGAAGGATCGGCGCGCCGTGCGTTTCGCCCGCGACGGAATCTCTTGCCGCAGCCCGATCTTCTTCATGGTCATGTCGTCGACGCGACTATCAAAGGCGTCGCTGCCCGTGACCGGCAGATTGTCGATACCGACGGTCAACATCGGATCAGGCAAGGCACTGGCGCGAGCTGCTTCTTCATGTGCAGCCGTCACACCGGCGCGCCGCGCCTCGAGCATCGGGGCGCGGTCGTCGGCCAGGCGCAGGGCTTCGGGCAGCGTGAGCCCTGGTGACGCGGCCAAGACCGCTGACGATGCCACCAAGATGGCCAAGCACAAAGGCTGGATCAGCGCACGGCGCCGTGCACATCGGGATCCGATAAAATCAAAACGGTAATTCATGATGCCTCCGAAACGGACATGCCAACGCTCACGGCGCATCGGCGCCGGCGCGGATGCACTACGTCGTTTCGGGGGCTAAATCAGAAGACTGCAGAAACGCAGTCGAGGCGGCGGATCCGAGCGCGCAATCGGCACGTCGGTCTGAAGGGCGACATGGGAGGCAGGCTGCGCGAAGACGGATTCTAAGGTCAGTGACGGCATAGCCAGAGGCGGAACCGAAAACTTGGCCGCATCAGTACTGAGGGTGTAGTCGGGATTACAGTGCTTTTGGCACAACGCCGCGTTGTCTTGCTGCTGCGCCATGCCCATCTCAGCGCAGTCTTCGGCCATCGCCGTAGTCTCGGCGGGCATCTGGTCCAAGGGACACAGATATGCCGCCAGCGCCGCCTGCTGGAACAGCAGGCAGGTAATCACCAAGATGGCGATTTGTAGGCGGTGGCGGGCGCGCCGGGTCATGAATCGATCTTACTCCTTTGGCGGGTTGGCAACTGCCGGTCTCTCAAAGAGACTCTATCTATGGCCGGCGAGTTCCCATCAGTCGTGTTCTCTTTGCTACGACGGCAGGCGCCGTAGGCTTTGCTGCCCTTAGCACAACCTGCAGGAACGGAGCAGTCTGGGCTGATGTGTCATGCATTCATGCTCATGCATGCAACGCGTGGTCATCACAGGACACTGCCTCGACCTGCAGCGTTGCATGTTCAATGCCGAACCGCTCATCCAGCATCGCGATCAAGCTAAGTCGCAGCTGTTCGCCTGAGGCTTTCGCGTCATCCCCCACCACATGCGCGGTCAGCACTGCCTCTTTCGACCCCAGCGCCCACGCGTGCAGGTCGTGCACCTCGGTGACGCCCGGGAACTCGGCTAACGCCTTGCGAACCTCTTCGAGGTTGAGGCCATCAGGAACGCCCTGCATCAAGATGTTGCCGGCCTGCCGCATCAGAATCCATGTGCGTGGCAGCACCCAGAGGCCGATGAGCACGGCGATGATCGGGTCGGCAATCGTCCACCCGGTCAGCTTGATCAGGATGGCGCCCGCAATCACACCTACCGAACCGAGCATGTCGGCCCAGACTTCCAGGTAGGCGCCTTTCACGTTGAGGCTCTCGCCCGAACCGGCCTTCAGCAGACGCATCGAGATCAGGTTCACGATCAGGCCAAACGTGGCCACCACCAGCATGCCGGTGGAGGCCACCTCCGGCGGCTGGCTGAAGCGACCGATCGCTTCCCACAGGATGTAGCCGGCCACGATGAACAGCAGCGCCCCATTGATCAGGGCACCAATGGCTTCCATGCGGGCATAGCCATAGGTGCGCTTGGCATCAGGCGGTCGCCTGCTCAGGCGAACAGCAAAGAGCGAGATCGCTAGCGCAATTACATCGGTGCCCATGTGGGCGGCATCCGAGAGCAGCGCCAAACTGTTGGTCATCAATCCACCAATGACCTCTGCGATTAGAAATGCAGACGTCAGACCAAGCGCGATCCAAAGCGGCTTTTCATGCCTGATCACGCCACCACCGTGATCATGTCCTGCGCCCATCTCGATCTCCTTCTATTTCTATGAAGTGCATGAGGGCACCTCGGATTCTGATGAGCGCAAACCGCGCCAGGCCATCCCAAGCACGCGCCACGCGGAACGAAGGAACAGTACGAGCAGCACGCTCGCCACAAGCAAATCTGGCCAGCTGCCCTTGAATACCCAAACGCCGACCGCTGCCGCGACAACGGCTAGACCTTCGTAGATGTCGTTTCGCGAACACTCCCATGCCGATGCAAGATTGATGTCGCTGTCCTTCAGCGGCGTCAGTAGCCACAGACAGATTCCGTTGAGGCCGAGATTCAGGAGCGCCGCCACGCCCATGGTTTCGAATAGTGGGACTGCCGGATTGTTGAAGCGCCAGATGATCTGGGCACCGACGGCCAAGGCGGCACACAGGATCAAGACTCCCTTGAAGAGCGCGACCCATGACTTTGCCCTGAAGCTTGCTCCGATCACCAAGAGGCTCAGCAGGTAGGTCAGTGCATCGCCCAAATTGTCCAGCGTTCCGGACAGCAGTGACGAGGAATGACTGAAATAGGCGGCGGTGAACATCATTGCGCAGCTGGCAATGTTGATCAGCATGACAATGAGCAGAACCCGGCGTTGCCGGGACTGCATCGCGGCCAGTTCCACCGTAGTGCCGCAGTTGCAGCAATCAGACATGGGTAGACTCCTGTGGTGCACTGTCCTTTCGGTGCAAACGACGATAAAGCGCCGGAAGAACCAGCAGCGTGAGTAGCGTGGACGAAATGATGCCGCCGATCACCACGGTGGCCAGAGGACGCTGCACTTCAGAACCCGCACCGACATTGAACGCCATCGGGATAAAACCGAGGGAGGCCACCAGCGCGGTCATCAGCACCGGGCGCAGGCGACCTAGGGCACCGTCCACCACGGCATCATCCAGCGCGTCGCCCTGTTCTCGCAGCTTGCGGATGAAGGCAATCATCACTAGGCCGTTGAGCACCGCCACGCCCGACAGGGCGATGAAGCCGACGCCGGCAGAGATCGACAACGGGATACCGCGCAGCGCCAGTGCAATCACGCCGCCGGTCAACGCCAGTGGCACGCCGGTGAACACGATCGCTGCGTCCTTCATTGAGCCGAATGCCCAGAACAGCAGCGCAAGGATCAGCATCAGCGTGACCGGAACGACCACGGCCAAGCGCTGGCTGGCGGAGATCAACTGTTCGAACGTACCACCGTAGTCGATCCAATAGCCTGCAGGAACCTCAACTTGTGCATCGATCGCGTTGCGCAGTTCCTGCACGAAGCCACCCAGATCGCGCCCACGCACGTTGGCGGTCACGACCACGCGACGCTTGCCGTTCTCGCGGTTGACCTGGTTTGGTCCAACCGTCATCTCCAGCTTGGCGACTTCTCGTAGCGGTACCGTGCCCGGTGGTGGCGCATGACTGCCCACCGTGCCGCTTGATGCGTCCGCCGTCGCGCTGGCCGCTGGGTCGAGCGCGATGGGCAGGTCTTCCAATGCGGCCGGATCCTGACGAATCGCTTCGGGCAGTCGTACCACGATGTCGAAGCGGCGGTCGCCTTCGAATAGCTGACCCGCCGTCTCGCCACCCACTGCCGTTGCCAATGTTTCCTGTACCACGCCGGGATTGAGCCCATAGCCCGCCAACGCCTGTCGATCCGGGACGATACTCAGCATCGGCAGGCCTGTCGCCTGTTCGATCTTGACGTCGGCCGCGCCGTCGATGGTCTTGGCCACGGATTCGATCCGGCTACCCACTTCCACCAGCGTGTCCAGATCGTCGCCATAAACCTTGATCGCCACGTCCGCACGCACCCCCGAGATCAGCTCGTTCATGCGCATCTGGATCGGTTGAGTGAACTCGTAGTTGTTGCCGGGGATCTTCCGCAGTGCAGTCTCGATCTCGTCCACCAGCTCGTCGCGTGCCTTGCGTGGGTCTGGCCATTGTGTGCGCGGCTTGAGCATGACAAAGGTATCCGTCACCGAGGGCGGCATCGGATCGGTCGCCACCTCGGCCGTACCGATCTTGCCGAACACGCGCTCCACCTCAGGGAACTGCATGATCCGTCGCTCCAGCGTGGCCTGCATGTCGACGGCTTGATCCAACCCGGTGCCGGGAATGCGCAGCGCGTGCACCGCAATATCACCCTCATCGAGGTTCGGAATGAACTCGGTGCCCAGACGTGTGGCCAGTAAGCCACTCAGCACCACCAAGGCCGCAGCACCCGCGAATACCAACTTGCTGTGTTTGAGCGACCAGGCCAGTAGCGGCACGTAGCGCTTGCGCAGCCAAGCCATCACACGGTTCTCTTTCTCTTCCACCTTGCCGCCAAGAAACACGGCGATGGCAGCGGGTACGAAAGTCAGCGATAGCAGCATCGCGCCGGTCAGTGCCAGCACCACCGTGATCGCCATCGGATGGAACATCTTTCCCTCCACGCCGGTCAGCGCGAAGATCGGGAGATACACCGCCGCGATGATCCCTAGGCCAAACAGGCTCGGGCGGATGACTTCAGCGGTCGCCGAGGCCGTTGCATCGAAGCGCTCCTCCTTGGTGAGCATCCGGCCCAGCCGATGCTGCAGTTCGCCGAAGCGGCTTAGGCAGTTCTCGATGATGATCACCGCGCCATCGACAATCAGTCCGAAGTCCAGTGCGCCCAAGCTCATCAAATTGCCGGAGACACCGCCGCGCACCATGCCAAAGACGGTAAACAACATCGCCAATGGAATGACGGCAGCAGTGATCAATGCAGCGCGGAAGTTGCCCAGCAAGACGAACAACACCACGATCACCAGCAACGCGCCTTCGATCAGGTTCTTGGATACGGTCTTGATCGTGCGATCGACCAACGCAGTACGGTCGTACACCGCATGGGCCTGTACGCCCTTGGGCAAGCTCTTGTTGGCCTCCTCCAGCTTGGCAGCCGAGGCCTGCGCCACCGAGCGACTGTTGGAACCCACCAGCATGAAGACCGTGCCGAGTACGACCTCCTCTCCGTTTTGGGTTGCTGCACCGGTGCGCAGTTCCGGGCCCTCCCCGACAGCGGCCACGTCGCGTACGCGGATCGGCACGCCTTCGCGCCGATCCAGCACGATGTCGCGGATTTCATCTAGCCCGGTGACCTGGCCAGGCACACGTACCAGGAATTGCTGTCCGTTTCGCTCGATATAGCCGGCACCGATGTTCTGGTTGTTGGCCGCCACCGCACGCACGACGTCTTCCAGCGTGAACTCCAGCGTACGCAGGCGCGCCGGATCCGGAGTGATGTGGATCTGCCTGGCGTAACCGCCGATGGTGTTCACCTCGGTCACGCCAGGCACGTTGCGCAGCTGTGGCCGGATGACCCAGTCCTGCAGCGTACGCAGGTCGGTCGAGGTCCATGGCGTGCCGTCGGGCTTGCGTGCGCCTTCCTTCGCCTCGACGGTGTACATGAAGATCTCGCCGAGGCCGGTGGCGATCGGCCCCATCTCGGGCTCGATGCCGGCGGGCAACTGCGACTTCACCTGCTGCAGGCGTTCGGCTACCTGCTGGCGAGCGAAGTAGAGATCGGTACCGTCCTTGAACGCCACCGTGACCTGCGACAACCCGTAACGCGAGATCGAGCGGCTGTAGTCCAGCCCCGGAATGCCCGCCATCGCCGTTTCCACTGGCCAGGTGATGCGCTGTTCGGATTCCAGAGGCGAGTAGCCGGGAGCCGCAGTATTGACCTGCACCTGCACATTGGTGATGTCGGGTGTGGCGTCGATCGGGAGTTTGGTGAAGCTCCAGACGCCGATCGCGACCAAAGCCAGCGTCAATGCCAGCATCAGCCACCGATGTGCAATGGCGAAGCGGATCATGCGCTCCAGCGCGCCGGAGTCGTTAGTGGTCATGGGACGCACCCGACTTTTCGATGTCCGCTTTCACCAGGTAGCTTTGTTCGACCACTACTTGGTCGCCCGCCTTCAATCCCTCCAGGATCTCGACCTGCAAAGCATCGCGCTTGCCCAAGGTGACCGGGCGGATCTCATAGGTGTCACCGACACGGATGAACACCACGTCCCAGTCGCGGAATTTCTGCAGCGCTGCCAAGGGCACTACCAGCGCCGTGGGCTGCTGGTCCACGGTGATGCGCGCCTTGACTGCGGAGCCGGGTCGCCACTGGCCATCAACGTTGGCGATGGTCGCGCGGGCCACGGTGCTCTGGCTGGCCGTCGCCGTGCCGGGCAGGATGCGATCGATGACCGTGTCGAGCGTAGCGCCATCGCTCATGCGGGTGACCTGGACACGGCCACCGGGTTGGATGTGCTGCGCATCAGCACCGAAGATGTGCAGGTCGACCCACAGCCGGGTGAGGTCAGCCACGTCGTAAAGCACCATGCCTTCGCCAGCCACGGCGCCGACGGACGCGTCCCGCGCAACCACGACACCGGTTAGGGGCGACGTAATCGTGTAGTTGCTCAGACTCAGGTTGCTCTCGATGACGGCCAAGACTTGGCCGGCTCTGACCCGATCACCGACATTCACGGTCAATCGTTTGATGGGTCCGGGGAAGCGTGCGGTCACCTTGGCACTACGCCCTTCGACCGGCGTCAGCAGTCCTTGTACTTCATGCTCGTCAGCGATGATGCCTGGGCTGGCGGCGGCAACCTTGATTCCCGACTGGTCGGCCATCGTTCTCGCGATGGTGGTACGCCCCTCATAGCTTTCGTACGCCCAACGTAGCGGCTTGCCTTCGACCTGTGCCAACACCTCGACATCGAAGGAGTGCGGCTCGCCAACGATGCTGGACGCCAGCAGACTGCCATCCGCCTGCGGTGCGAGGGTGTGGTTTTCGGCGATGTTGCCCAAGCGCTTGAGCCTGACCTCCACCTTGCCCGCCGTCGCCGGCAGCGCGTCATCGCCCTTGTACAACCAAGCCTGGTACTTCGGCGGCGTGCCGTCCTCGGCGATGGCCAGCTCGACCGCATAGCCATCTTGTTCCAGCAGTCGTCCGCCATGTGCTCCCTTGGCGGCTTCCTCGGTGTGTTCGGTGCCGGCTTCGCCGCCTTCGGCGTGGCCATGCTCGTCCGTGGCCGCATCACCGCCGCAAGCCGACAGCGCCATCACCAAGGCGATCGGCAACATCCAGTGGCGCAGGTTCATTGGTCTTCCCCTTGTTCATTGATGGCCATGCCGTCAACGAACGGCTGGCCGGTGAGCCGCTGGATTTCGATCAGCGCACGTTGCGCTTCCAGAGCGGCTTCAAGTTGTTGTTTGCGCGCAAGCGTGCGTTCGGACTGAAGCTGCGCCCATTCGAGATAGCTGATCGCGCCTGCGCGATAAGCGCGCTCCGCAGCCTTCTCGGCCTGGCCGAGCTTGGGGATGACCTCCCGCCCCAGCAGCCGCACTTCCAACTGGGCGCTGAGGTAGCGACCATGTGCGTCGGCAAGGGTGGAATACAGGCTCAGGTCGCGGGATTCGCGTTCGACCTCCAGCATCGCCAGCTCCGCTTCCGCCGCTCGGATCTCGGGCTGTGCGCGGGCGCGGCTACCAAGCGGGATGGAGACGCTCGCCACCAGCCCGGCGTCGTTGCCCTCACGGAAACGCCGTGCGCCTACCTCCCAGCTCCAGTCAGGCGTCGACTGGCTACGGGCCAACTGCAGACGTGCTTCGCGGATACGGCGTTCGCCCGCGAATTGGGCGATCTCCGGTGTGCGATTCAACCAGGCAGACAACTGCGTGAAGGCATCAAGCGTGGGTAGCGCGTAAGGATTGCCGCTCGCCACGGTGAACTGCGGCTCGCGCTCGCCCCACAACGCGGCCAAATGCTGGCGGGCGCTCTGTTCGCGCTGCTTAGCACGTGCACGTTCAAGCTCGGCCCGCGACAGCGCCGCTTCCGCCGCGAACACCACCGACTGCGGCGAGGCGCCAGCCGTGAAACGGTGGCGCGCACCGGCAACCGTGCGTCGGCGCTGCTCAATGTCCTGCCCGGCCACCCCATGCTGACGTTGCGCTGCAACGACCGCCAGATAGCGACGGGCGACTTCAGCCAGCAAATCAAGGCGCTTGGACTCGCGTTCGACAACTAGAGCGTCGATCCGCGACTGCGCCAGTGTGCGCCGCGCCTCCAGCTTGCCGCCCCGCTCGAACACCGAGCCCAGCGTCACCGTAGCTTCGGCGCTATCGAGGAAACGGCGGTCGCCGGTGCCCATGACGTTCTCGACCGTCGCGCCGAGTACAAGTGGGGGGCGCAAGGAGGCCTGATCAAGGCCGGCCGCGAGGACGTCGCGCCTGGCACCAATGAGGCGCAGGTCTGGGTGGGCTTGCTCGACGCGACGGATCGCATCGTCCAGGGTCAAACGGTCAGCGGCCATCGCTGGCGTACACGCCAGAAATGCCGCAAGGCACGCGGCAAAGGCCGCGATACGCATGTGCATGAAGGTCTCCGAAATGTCAGGCGAAACGGCTGCACGCAGCTAAGCGTGCGACTGCGTTACGCCTGGATCGGAGGCCTGAGGACGTCTTCCAGCGGGCTTCGGAGTGTCAGTGCTACCAAGCCTTCGGCAGGCGCGCTTGACCCGCTTGAGATCAAGAGCGCGGTTGTCCCGCCAAACACCGCACTGGGGGCATGCCCACAGCAATGGGCGAAGTGCGACAGGACGTGCAGCGCTTCACCCCCACCATCATGATCCTCTGGTGAGGGAGTCGCCGCCCCGGCTTCATCGAACTCAGCATGCTCGGTCGTCGAGCCGTGGCTGAGCTCGTGGATTTCACCTATGGCTGCCAAGGCCGGCTGAACTACAAAGGCGAGCAAAAGCAGACCGCTCCATATGAAGCGGATCCACGGGTATCGCCGATGGGGTGCCAACCGGGCCATTCCAGCAGCATAACGGTCGTCTGCGGCGATACACAATTACGGCACCAGCGAGAGAGCGGCAGCAAGAGCATGCCTCAACTGAGTGGGCTTGCAATGAAGTTATTTTTGCACTTACTTTAAAAGAAGCAATCGAAGGCCATCCTGCGACATGGAAGTTCGGATTGAAGGCCCTCTTTGGAGCGACCCAGCACAGATGGAAAGTACACCGCCGGGCTGGATGGCGCTTCGGTCAAGGCATTCCGGAAACGGGTGCAATTCATCAAGGCGGCCGTGGACGAACGGGTGTTCTATGCCATGAAGTCCTTGCACTACGAGAAGCTCCAGGGCGATCGGGAGGGTCGGCGGCAGATGCGCTTCCGTCCTACCAAAGCATGGCCGGAAGCGTACTCACACTGAAGCAAAAAAAAATTAATTGCAGCGAGGAGCCTATTCGTGGTCAAACACTGTGCCGTGCCGGCACAGTCATGCTGCGTCTACTGGGCAGCAGCCATGGCAGCGGTGTAATCACTTCTGGCAAAGCATGTTCGGATACTTGGCAATCTTCACTGCATTCCAAACTATGGGAGGCTCACCAAGCCGTTCCTGATGCACTTTGGGTTTCCACCCACTCGCCGGCGTGTAAGCATCGCGAATGTATGTCCGTACGCCTGCGTTCAAATGGGAATTGCGCTACGACTTTATTCCCCGCCACCGGAGTCAAAGGCATCTGGAAAGACACCGGCCAGAACTGCGTGCTCGCTTCGGGGCCTTTGCCATCGAAGCGCCTGTTCCGGACGCCATGCGTGCATTTGCCATCAAACATAACGATGCTGCGCTGCTCGAATGACCGGAGAATCCCCAGTCATTCCTTCTGAAGCAGCGATTTCATTTGGTCGATCTCGACCTGCTGCCCCTCGATAATGTTCCGGCACAAGGTCTGAATGTCGGGACTTGAGATTCTGGCTTCCTCGCACATCAGGATCGCTCCGGCATGGTGCGGGATCATGGATTTCAGGAACTGGCGGTCGCCGACGCCGACCTGCGCGCGAATCCCGAACCAGCTACCGACCAGCACGAGGCCGGCCAGGGCGAAGATCACCGCGTTCTTTCGCTTGTCTTGGTACATGGCGCCCATCAGCGCCAGCTCCAGTATCGCCATGGGCGCGGTCATCAGCGCCGCCATGTAGAACTGGTTGATGTTGGGCACGACGTTCGCGAAACGATCGACCATTGCGTACATGAGCGCGTACATGCACGCGAAGGAGAGCACCAACATGAGCGTGAATCGTCCGTAGTGCCCGCCGGCGGTGCGACCAGGGTGGCTGGCATGCCCGCCCTTTGTCTGGGCATTAGGGGGCGTCTGGTGATGAGTGTGCGTTTGCATGGTCGAGCCTCCTTGAAAGGCGGCGCAGCGAACTGCGCCGCCGAGTTGTGAGTGTCAGTGTCCGGTGTATTCGGCTTCCGACAACATGCCGTCCTTGTTGGTATCCATCATGGCGAAGTGCGCGGCCATGGGATGCTTGGCCGGCATCTCTGCCTTCGACAGCTTGCCGTCCTGGTTCTTGTCGAGCGCACGAAACTCCTTTTGGGCCGGGGTGATTTCTGCAGTCGGCGCCGCGTGACCCGCATGGCTTCCATGCGCTTGCGGTTCCGCCGCGGCGGCGGCCGCGGACAAGGACAGGAGGCCGACAGCGGCCAGCGAAACGAATTTGTTCATGAACCTACTCCAGGTGGGGAAAGTCTTAGTGAGAAGACGCGCCGTGTGCGGACAGCGCGGGTGCTGCGTGCGTTGCGCCCAGGGAAACACGTGCCAGGCGTAGCGCATTGGTGACGACCGAAACAGAACTCAGGCTCATGGCCAGCGCCGCGATCATCGGGCTGAGTAGCAGACCGAACACCGGATACAACACACCGGCGGCGATCGGCACGCCGATGGCGTTGTAGAGGAAGGCGAAGGCGAGGTTTTGCTTCATGTTGGCGACCGTTGCATCCGAAATCGCCCGCGCCTCCAGGATCCGGCTCAGATCGCCTTTGACCAAGGTGACCTGAGCGCTGGACATGGCGACGTCAGTGCCGGTGCCCATGGCGATGCCGACATCCGCGGCCGCGAGAGCCGGCGCATCGTTCACACCATCGCCGGCCATGGCGACACTTCGCCCTTGCGCCTTGAGTTGCTGTACCAGCGCGGCCTTGTCCTGCGGACGCACCTCGCCTCGCACGTCCTCGATGCCGAGTGTGCGACCCACCGCCTCGGCGGTCGATTGCGCATCGCCCGAAGCCATCACCAGATGCAGGCCTGCCGCACGCAATGCGTTCAAAGCCGGCAAGGTCGTGGTCTTGATCGGATCTGCCACGGACACCGCGCCCGCCAACCGCCCATCCACGGCGAGGAACATCACGCTGGCGCCCTCGCCCCGCGCCGATTCGGCACGAGCGAGTAGCGGCGCGACATCGGCGCCCACGTCGGCCATGAG
>JAANMY010002504.1_pt1 | contig 17227 bp, 14 predicted proteins | sample 7279691 | NCBI WGS metagenome assembly JAANMY01 (sample SAMN14094543, study PRJNA606508) | bioreactor metagenome | isolation source: A lab-scale SPAN reactor treating ammonium-rich wastewater day 388 | place: Ireland: Galway | collected 2018-02-07
ACTGGTTCTCGCCCTCCAGGTTCAGCACGTCGGCCTCGCCACTGCCCGACACCGAGCGCGGCGCATCGCCGGCCAGGACGGGACCGCGGGCGCGTGAAAGCTGGTACTGCGGCGACTCGAAGCGTCCGGTGCGGTCGCCGACGACCAGGGTCGCCTGCGGCCCGCGGATGGTGTCGGTGCCACGGCTGAGCACGACGTTGCCTTCGGCGACCACCTCGTCGGTCGGCTCGCGGTAGGTGACCTTGTCGGCGGTGAGCACGGTGTCGTCGCGCTGCAGCTCGGCCTCGCCCTCGGCGACGAGCTCGATGCTGCGCGAGCCGTGGATGCGCAGCGCGCTGATGGCGGTGGTGCCGACCGGCAGCGGCGCGGCCGAGCCAGCTTGCGATGCCGTTGTGGTGGGCGACACCACCTTTGGCTCGGCTACCGCATCGGCTACGGGGGCCGCCGACGATGGCGAAGACGACGGTTGCGCATCGGCTGCGGAGCGCTCGACCTCCTTCGACGCGGGCACCACCGCAGCTGCAGCGGCAGGCGCCGAATCGGCGGCGGGTAGCGCACGATCGACCACCGGTGCGCGCGGCGCGACCGGCGCGGTTTCGGCTGCAGGCGACTGGTCTGTCGGCGAATCGACGGCCGGCGCAGGCATCGCCGCCGGGCGGGTGTCCTGCTTCGTGGTCCTCGCGTCTGGCGCTGGGTTTTCGGCAGTCGCGAGAGCCGGACTCGGAGCGGGCGCCTGCACCGGCACCGTGCGAGCGCCCCGCAGCAGATCCGGCGACACTTTCAGCGGCGGCAAGGACTCTGCGAGACTCGCGCCCGACATGCAGAGCAGCAGCAGCGGAATCAGACGAAGGCGCGTGTTTGGAGCCATACGGGGAGCCATGCGGATCAAGCCTTTGCGAGTGCCCGGCATGCACGACTGCACACCCGGACCACCGTATTGATAAACTCGCGGATTCTACACGAACGCCCGCGGAGAACCGGTTTGCATCGTCTCGAACAACTCAGGGCCTGGCTCGCCAGCACACTGCCCGGCCAAGCCTTCGACCTCGCCCCGGCCTCGGCCGACGCCAGCTTCCGGCGCTACTTCCGCGCCACCTTCGCCGACGGCAGCCCCTCGCGCGTCGTCATGGACGCCCCGCCCGAAAAGGAAGACGCGCGCCCCTGGCTGCACGTCGCTGAACTCTTCCGCGCCGCCGGCGCCCACGTGCCCGAGGTGCTCGCCCAGGACCTCGCGCAAGGGTTCCTGCTGCTCTCCGACCTCGGCTCGACCACCTACCTGAGCGCCCTGCAGACCCCCGCTGGCCAGGCGCCTGACCTCCACCGCGCCGCCCACCTCTACGCCGACGCGCTCGGCGCACTCGCCGCCATCCAGTGCGCGAGCCGCCCCGGCGTGCTGCCCGAGTACGACCGCGCGCTGCTGCTGCGCGAGCTGCAGCTCTTCCCCGAGTGGTACATCGCCCGCCACAAGGGCGTCACCCTTACCGATGCCGAAACCGTCAAGCTGAACACCGCGTTCGAGCGCATCCTCGCGGTGAACCTCGCCGAGCCGCAGGTCTTCGTGCACCGCGACTACCACTCGCGCAATCTGATGCTGCTCGAGCCTTCCGCGGGCCTGGGCGCCAACCCCGGGATCATCGACTTCCAGGACGCGGTCTACGGCCCCATCTCCTACGACCTGGTGTCGCTGTTCAAGGATGCCTATATCCGTTGGGACGAGGACTTCATCCTCGACCTGCTGATCCGCTACTGGGAAACCGCGAAGAAGCTCGGCCTGCCGGTGCGCGCCGAGTTCGCCGACTTCCACCGCGACTTCGAGTGGATGGGCGTGCAGCGCCACATCAAGGTGCTCGGCATCTTCGCCCGCCTCTGCCACCGCGACGGCAAGGACGGCTACCTCGCCGACATGCCGCTGGTGATGGACTACCTGCGCCGCGCCTGCAAGCGCTACCGCGACCTCGGCCCGCTGCTCAAGCTGCTCGACCGCCTCGAGCCCGAGGAAACCCAGGTCGGCTACACCTTCTGATGGCCCAGACCCGCGCAATGATCCTCGCCGCCGGCCGCGGCGAGCGCATGCGCCCGCTCACCGACCACACCCCCAAGCCCTTGCTGCCCGCCGGCGGCAAGCCCCTGATCGTGTGGCACATCGAGCGCCTGCGCGCCGCCGGTTTCACCGAGCTCGTCATCAACCACGCCCACCTCGGCCACCGCCTGGAAGAAGCGCTGGGTGACGGCGCGGCCTACGGCGTGCGCATCGCGTGGTCACCCGAGGCCACCGCGCTGGAGACCGCCGGCGGCATCCGCCACGCCCTGCCGCTGCTCGGCGACGCGCCCTTCGTGGTGGTCAATGGCGACGTCTTCTGCGACGCCGACTTCACAGCCTTGCGCGCCGCCGCCGAAGGCCTTGAAGCCGACGGCGCGCTCGCCCACCTGGTGCTGGTGGACAACCCCGAGCACCACCGCGAAGGCGACTTCCACCACGACGCCGCCGGCCGCATCCACACCGACGGCCAGCCGCGCCTGACCTTCTCCGGCCTCGGCGCCTACCACCCCGCCCTGTTCGCCGACCTCGCCGACAACACCCCCGCCAAGCTCGCCCCGCTGCTGCGCGAAGCGATGAACGCCGGCAAGGTCACCGGCCAGCACCACGCCGGGCGCTGGATCGACGTCGGCACCCCGCAGCGCCTCGCGGAGCTCGATCGAGAACTGGAGCGCACGCGGAACTGAGCCGGGCTGCGCAGCGCGCCCACGCGGAACCAAAGCGAGACGCGAGCTTTCAGATCGGAGCCGCCGCTGAGCACGGATGCGCCGGCTCGCGGCTCGCGCCGCTCCTACACCGGGCGGCACAAGCTCGTCCACACAGGCGGCGGGATGGGGCGGGCGGGGGGCGGGCTGTCGAGAGCGCCGATCCGGCGGGCGTTCGCGGGGAAACAAGGCGATGCATGTCTGAGCGAGCGTAGCGAGCGAGTTTGCATCGCCGCCCCGCGAACGTTCACCGGATCGGGAAGCCGAAGGCCGCGAACGTCTGCCCGCCCCCCGCCCGCCCCAGCCCGCCGCCGGCCAGCTCGCGCCACACGCCAGCCCGAGCAACCAGGCACCCAACGCCCCCATTTTCCGAACGCGGCACTTCCGACGACGAACGAGATCCACATCATCCGATGATCCGCCCGAAACACCGCCCACCTCATGCTCGCCGCCGACCTGCCCGCGCTCCCGCCCCGTGACATAATTCCCGCCATGAACGCACCGAGCCTCCCCTCCGTCGACACCACCCCCTTCCGCGCCCGCCGCGCCCGCCTGCTCGAGCGCATGCAGGCCGCCGGCGGCGGCGTCGCCATCCTGCCCACCGCCCCCGAGCGCGTGCGCAACCGCGACGCCCACTACCCCTACCGCCACGACAGCTACTTCTACTACCTCACCGCCTTCCGCGAACCCGAAGCCGTCGTCGTGCTCGTCGCCGGCAAGGACACCAGGCAGATCCTCTTCTGCCGCGAAAAGAACGAAGAACGCGAGATCTGGGACGGCTACCGCTGGGGCCCCGAGGCCGCGCGCGAAGCGTTCGGCTTCGACGAGGCGTGGACCATCGGCGATCTCGAAAAACGCCTCCCCGACTACCTCGCCGACCAGCCCCTGCTGTGGACCAGCCTCGGCTACGACAACGACTGGGACGCGCGCGTGCTCGGCGCGCTCAATGCCGTGCGCGACAAGGCCCGCAGCGGCCTCACCCCGCCGCACTCGGTGCGCGACCTGCGCGCCGAGCTCGACGAGATGCGCCTCGTCAAGGACGCTTCGGAGCTCGCCACCATGCGCCGCGCCGCGCAGATCTCCGCCGACGCCCACTGCCGCGCCATGCGCACCACCCGCCCGGGGCGCTTCGAGTACGAGATCGAAGCCGAACTGCTGCACGCCTTCCGCGCCGCCGGCAGCCAGGCGCCCGCCTACACCAGCATCGTCGCCGGCGGCGCCAACGCCTGCGTGCTGCACTACGTCGAAAATGATCAGCGCCTCAACGACGGCGACCTGCTGCTGATCGACGCCGGCTGCGAGCTCGACGGCTACGCCTCCGACATCACCCGCACTTTCCCGGTCAACGGCCGCTTCTCCGGCCCGCAGCGCGACGTGTACGAGATCGTGCTCGCCGCCCAGGCCGCCGCACGCAACGCCACCCGCCCCGGCGCACACTGGAACCAGCCGCACGACGCCGCGGTGAAAGTGCTCGCCCAGGGCATGATCGACCTCGGCCTGGTCAAGGGCAGCGTGGATGCGGTGCTCGACAACGGCGACTACCGCCGCTTCTACATGCACCGCACCGGCCACTGGCTGGGCATGGACGTGCATGACGCCGGCGAATACAAGCTCGGTGGCGACTGGCGGCCGCTTGCCGAAGGCATGGTGCTGACCATCGAGCCGGGCTGCTACATCCGCCCCGCCGACGATGTGCCCGAGGCCTTCTGGAACATCGGCATCCGCATCGAGGACGACGCGATCGTCACAGCCGACGGCTGCGAGCTGATCACCGGGGGCGCGCCCAAGGCGGTGGACGAGATCGAGGCCCTGATGCGCGAGGCCCGCAATGGCTGAGATCGCGCCCGACCGCGTCCATGACCTGCTGATCGTCGGCGCCGGCCCGGTCGGTCTCGCGCTCGCGCTGGCCCTGAAGGACGCCGGGCTCGACATCGTGCTCGCCGACGCGCGCACGCGCGACGCGGTGGCCCGGGACCCGCGCGACCTCGCGCTCGCTCACGGCACCCGGCTCACGCTGCAGCGCCTCGGCATGTGGGACGCGCTGCCGACCACCGCGATCCAGCACATCCACATCTCGCACCAGGGCGGGCTCGGGCGCACGCTGATCGACGCCGCCGAGCACGACCTGCCCGCACTCGGCTACGTCGCCTCCGCCGGCGCGCTCGCCGCCGCACTGCGCACTGCGGTGGACGCGGCCGGCATCCCGGTGTTCGACGAGACCGAGATCACCAACCTGGCCGCGGGCGAGGACGACGTGATCGCCAGCCTCGACGGTGCCGGCAAGCCCGCTGCCACGCTGCGCGCGCGGCTCGCCGCCTGCGCCGAGGGCGGCCTGCGCGCCGCCGACCCCAACGTCGTCGAGCACGACTACGGCCAGCACGCGCTGATCGCCGACGTGCAGGTCGGCGGCGGCCACCGCCACACCGCGTTCGAGCGCTTCACGCCCCAGGGCCCGATCGCGCTGCTGCCCAAGGGCCGCGGCTACGCGCTGGTCCATGTCGCCCGCCCGGACACCGCCGGCGAGCTGCTCGCACTCGACGACGCCGCCTACCTCGCCCGCCTGCAGGCCCACATCGGCGGCCGCGCGCGCCTCACCGGCGTCGGTCCGCGCCTGCGCTATCCCCTGGTGCTGCGCTACCGGCGCTCGACCATCGGCGCACGCACGGTGTGGCTCGGCAACGCCGCGCAGACCCTGCACCCGGTCGCCGGCCAGGGCTTCAACCTCGCGCTGCGCGACGTGTGGGCGCTCGCCGACACCTTGCTGAAGCAGCGCGACGCCTGGCTCGCCGGAGCGTCGTCCCCACGCGCGCGCCCTGCCGCCTCGGCGGCGCACTCGGCGGCGGCGGGTGCCGGCAGGCAAGGCACCGAGTCCTTCGACCCCGGGCGGCCCGATGTGCTGGCCGCCTATGCCGCCGCCCGCGGCCTCGACCGCCTCGGCACGATCCGCTTCACCGATACCCTGGTGCGGGTGTTCAGCAACGATTTCGCTCCGCTGCGCCACGCGCGCGGCGCCGCGCTCGTCGCGCTCGACCTGCTGCCGCCGCTGCGCAATTTCCTGGCGCGCCGGATGCTGTTCGGTGCCCGCGCCTGGCCCTGATGGAGGCGGCGGGAGCGGCGCACGTATTGTGATCAAAGGCTCGCGGCTGGCGCCGCTCCTACGGCCAGATCACCCGCGGCACGGGTGCGACCTGTACGAGCGGCGCCGCCGCGAGCTTCTTGAAACGGCAGCCGAGCCCGGGCGCCCCTCAAATCAGAACGCCGGCACCACTGCGCCCTTGTACTTGTCGGCGATGAACTGCTTCACCTCCGGCGAGTTCAGCATCGCGGCGAGCTTCTTCATCGCCGGGCTGTTGGCGTTGTCCTCGCGCGCCACCAGCAGGTTGGCGTAGGGCGAGCTCGCGTCCTCGATGAACAGCGAATCCTTGAGCGGATTGAGGCCGGCTTCGATCGCGTAGTTGGTGTTGATCACCGCCAGGTCGACCTGGTTGAGGATGCGCGGCAGGGTCGCGGCCTCGAGCTCGCGGATCTTGAGCTTCTTCGGATTGTCGGCGATGTCCTTCTGGGTAGCCGAGATGTTGTTCAGATCCTTGAGCGTGATCAGGCCGTTCTTGGCCATCAGCAGCAGCGCGCGCCCGGAGTTGGACGGGTCGTTCGGGATCGCGACCGAGGCGCCGTCGGGGATCGCGGCTGCGGTCTTGTGCTTGGCCGAGTACGCGCCCAGCGGCTCGACGTGCACCTTGGCGACCACGGTCTGGATGTCGTTCTTCTGCTTCTTCTTGAACTCGTCTAGGTAGGGCTGGTGCAGGAAGAAGTTGCCGTCGACGCGCTTCTCGTTGGTCTGCATCGAGGGCTGGACGTAGTCGGTGAACACCTTGATCTCGAGCTCCACGCCGTCCTTGGCCAGCATCGGCTTGACGAACTCGAGGATCTCGGCGTGCGGCACCGGGGTGGCGGCGATGACCAGGCGGTCGGCAGCGACCGCCGAGGCGCCGGCGGCGACGGCCAGCGTGCCGAGGGCGGCGGCGAAAAGTTTGCGCAGGGTAAGCGACATCGAAGACTCCTTTGTGGGGATCACTTGCGGGTGAAGTACAGCACCAGGCGGTCGCCCGAGTACTGGATGATCTGGACGAGCACGACCAGCAGGGCGACGGTGATCACCATCACCTCGGTCTGGAAGCGCTGATAGCCGAAACGGATCGCGAGGTCGCCGAGGCCACCGCCGCCGATCACGCCGGACATTGCAGCATAGGACATCAGCGTGATCGCCGTCACCGTGATCGCGGCGACCAGCCCGGGAAGGGCCTCGGGCAGCAGGGCGCCGAAGATGATGCGGTGGGTGCGGATGCCCATCGCCTGGCAGGCCTCGATCACGCCGCGGTCGACCTCGCGCAGCACGTTCTCGACCAGGCGCGCGAAGAAGGGCGCGGTGCCCACCACCAGCGGCGGGATCGCGCCTTCGACGCCGAGCGAGGTGCCGATCAGGATCACCGTGACCGGGATCATCACGATCAGCAGGATCAGGAAGGGCACCGAGCGCAGCACATTGACCACGAAGGACAGCACCGTATAGACGACGCCCTGCTCCAGCAGTTGGCGCCTGGCGGTGACGAACAGCAGGATGCCCAGCGGCAGGCCGAGCAGGATGGTGAAGAACAGCGACACCCCGGTCATGACCAGGGTCTCCCAGGTCGCCAGCCAGATGTCGCTCCAGTCGATCACGGACAGGTCCATTACTGCAGCACCTCGTGGTGAATCTGATGGCGGTCGAGCTCGGCGAACACCGCGCGGATGTCGTCCTCGCTGCCCTCGAGCTCGAGCAGCAGCTGGCCGAAGGGCACGTCCTTGATGCTGGACACCTCGCCCTGCAGGATCGTGATCTGCACCTTGGCGCCCGCCATGATGCGGCTCAGAATCGGCTGGTAGGTCACGTCGCCGATGTAGGTCAGGCGCACCAGCGTGCCGCGCAGCTTGTCCTTCATGTAGGCGTGCGCCGGGTCGAAGCTCGCCGCCGCGAGCGCGTCGCTCTGTGCCACCATGCTGCGCGTGACCGGGTGCTGCGGATGCAGGAAGACGTCGGCCACCCTGCCGGCCTCGACGATGCGCCCGCCGTCGATCACCGCGACGCGGTCGCAGATCGTGCGGATCACCTGCATCTCGTGGGTGATCAGCACGATGGTCAGCCCGAGCTGGCGGTTGATGTCGAGCAGCAGGCGCAGGATGGACTGCGTGGTCTCGGGGTCGAGCGCCGAGGTCGCCTCGTCGCACAGCAGGATCTGCGGCCGGTTCGCGAGCGCACGCGCGATGCCCACGCGCTGCTTCTGCCCGCCGGAGAGCTGCGCCGGATATTTGTGGCCGTGCTCGGACAGGCCGACCAGCGCGAGCAGTTCCTTCACCCTTGCCGCTCGTTCGGCGGCATTCGTGTGCCCGGTCGCCTTCAGCGGCCAGTCGATGTTGTCGGCGACGGTCTTGGCGTTGAGCAGGTTGAAGTGCTGGAAGATCATGCCCACGCGCCGGCGCAGCGCGTACAGGCCTTCGCTGTCGAGGTGGGTGATGTCCTCGCCCTCGATCAGCACGCGCCCGGCACTCGGGCGTTCGAGCAGGTTGAGCGTGCGGATCAACGTGCTCTTGCCGGCGCCCGAGCGGCCGATGATGCCGAACACTTCGCCGGCGCCGATCTCGAGGTCGATGTCGGCGAGCGCCTCAACCTCGCGCCCGTCGGCGGCGCGATAGGTCTTGCGCAGGTTTTCGATACGGATCACGGCAAGGTCGTCCCGAGCGGGAAAAGCCGGCGATTCTACCCGCGCGACGGAATCGGCACCATGTCCGGCCAGACGACCGCGAGGCAGCACGAGGGACGGGCCGCCGATCTCGACAGCGCAGGCCCCCGGCGTTAGGCTCGCCGCCACCCGGGCAGCCGCCCACCGCCATGCCGAAGGACTCCGCATCATGCAGCACGACGACTCGCGCTCTTCCGCCCCCGCGCCGCTCTCCCCCGCCACCCTCACCGCCCAGGGGCTGGGCGCCTCGCCCATGCCGCACCGCGACATCGTGCCGCCGATCCACATGGCGACCACCTTCGAGCGCGCCGAAGACGGCAGCCTGCCCGGCGGGCGCATCTACGCGCGCGACGCCAGCCCGGCCTACGACCCCGCCGAAGCCCTGCTGTGCAAGCTCGAAGGCGGCGCCGAGGCCGCGCTGTTCGCGTCCGGCATGGCCGCGGCCTCAGCGGTATTGCTGGCCTTGAAGCCCGGCGCGCGCATCGTCGCCCCGCACGACATGTACTGGTCGCTGCGCAACTGGATGATCGGCTTTGCCGCCAACTGGCAGATCGGCCTCGACTTCTACGCCGACAGCGCCGAGCTCGGCGCGCTGCTGCAGCGCCCCGCCGACCTGGTGTGGGTGGAGACCCCCGCCAACCCGACCTGGGAGATCACCGACATCGCCCGCGCCGCCGAGCTCGCCCACGCCGCCGGCGCTCGCCTCGTGGTCGACTCCACGGTGCCGACCCCGGTCTTCACCCGCCCGCTCGCGCTCGGCGCCGACGTGGTGATGCACTCGGCCACCAAGTACCTCAACGGCCACTCCGATGTCGTCGCCGGCGTGCTGGTGACCCGCGCCACCGACGACTTCTGGACGCGCATCAAGACCGCGCGCGCCGCCGGCGGCGCCGTGCTCGGCCCCTTCGAGGCCTGGCTGCTCAACCGCGGCCTGCGCACGCTGTACCCGCGCGTGCGCACCGCAGCCGCCTCGGCCCTGCGCATCGCTCAGCACTTCGAACACCACCCCGCGCTGCTCGCGGTGCTCTACCCCGGCCTGCCCGCGCACCCCGGCCACGACATCGCCTGCCGCCAGATGGAAGGCGGCTTCGGCGCAATGCTCTCGCTGCGCGTGAACGGCGGCGAAGCCGCCGCGCGCCGGGTCGCCGGCGCCGTAAGAATCTTCCGCCGCGCCACCTCCCTCGGCTCGGTCGAGAGCCTGATCGAGCACCGCGGACCGATCGAGGGCCCCGGCACGCGCTGCCCGCTCGACCTGCTACGAATCTCGGTCGGCATCGAAGACCCCGACGACCTGATCGCCGACCTCGCGCAGGCGCTGCAAAAAGCGAACAGTGCCTGACGCACCGACGTTCTTCCGCCACCGAGCCGCACCGACGGTTCCGGTCGCGCCCCGCGCCCCCTTCAATGCGCAAAACGCCACGCGCCAAGCGCCCCCTCAGCCACATCACCACTGACACCCTCGGCGAGACTTCCCGCCGCCAGCGTGTTGCTCGCCCGCCCCAACAAGCGCACACGCAGGGTCGATAGGGTAAAATGCCGCGTTTCCGCTTGCCCATCACACCATGCAGTTTGCCGGTTACACCCTGCGCAACAACCTTTTCGTCGCCCCGATGGCCGGCGTGACGGACCGCCCCTTCCGCCAGCTTTGCAAGAAACTCGGCGCAGGCGTCGCCGTGTCCGAGATGGTCACCTCGAACTCGCTGCTCTACGGTAGCGAGAAGACCCGCCGTCGCGCCGACCACACCGGCGAGGTCGACCCGATCTCGGTGCAGATCGCCGGCGCCGATCCGGCGATGATGGCGGAGGCCGCCAAATACAACGCCGACAACGGCGCCCAGATCATCGACATCAACATGGGCTGCCCGGCGAAGAAGGTGTGCAACGTGATGGCCGGCTCGGCGCTGATGCAGGACGAGCCGCTGGTCGCGCGCATCCTCGAGGCGGTGGTCAAGGCCGTGCCCGACACCCCGGTCACGCTGAAATTCCGCACGGGCTGGAACCGCGCCAACAAGAACGCCCCCATGATCGCCCGCATCGCCGAAGAATCCGGCATCCGCGCGATCGCCATCCATGGCCGCACCCGCGCCGACCAGTACATGGGCGAGGCCGAGTACGACACCATCGCCCACGTCAAGACGCTGGTGAAGATCCCGGTGATCGCCAACGGCGACATCGGCAGCCCGCAGAAGGCGAAGTACGTGCTCGACTACACCGGCGCCGACGGCGTCATGATCGGGCGCGCGGCGCAAGGCCGGCCGTGGATCTTCCGCGAGATCGAGCACTTCCTCGCCACCGGCGAGCTGCTGCCACCGCCGCTGGTGAGCGAGATCCATCAGGTCTGTCGCGAGCACCTCGCCGATCTCTACGCCTTCTACGGCGACGATCGCGGCGTGAAGATCGCGCGGAAGCACATCTCCTGGTACACCAAGGGCCTGGTCGGCTCGGCCGCCTTCCGCCGCACGATGAACCAGATCCCCGACATCCCCGCCCAGCTTGCGGCCGTCGACGAATTCTTCGGCCATCTCGCCGAGGCCGACGTCCGCCTGAGCTACGAGACGGACCCGCAAGCCGAATACCCGCAGGAACTCGCAGCATGAGCCGCAGCAACGAGATCGCCGACGCCGTCGTCCGCACGCTCGACCAGTATTTCCGCGACCTCGACGGCGAAAAACCGGCCGCTATCCACGACATGGTGATCCGCAACGTCGAACGTCCGATGCTCGAGTTCGTGCTCCAGCGCGCCAACGGCAACCAGACGGTGGCGGCCGACATGCTCGGCATCAACCGCAACACGCTGCGGCGCAAGCTCACCGACTACGAATTGCTTTGAAGTCGGGCTTCGATCCCTCGCCGTGAACCTAGAGCACCGGGTCGGCACCCTGCCGACCCACCGTCAATCCTGAACCGTCGTCCCGATTTCCTCCCTCCTCGCCCCAGGCACTACGATGAACGTCTCCCAAGCCCTGATCAGTGTCTCCGACAAACGCGGCGTGCTCGACTTCGCCCGCGAACTCGCCGCGCTCGGCATCAAGCTGCTGTCGACCGGCGGCACCGCCAGCCTGCTGCGCGAAGCCGGCCTGGACGTGACCGACGTCTCCGAGCATACCGGCTTCCCGGAGATGCTCGACGGCCGTGTCAAGACCCTGCACCCCAAGGTGCACGGCGGCATCCTCGCCCGCCGCGACCTCGCCGAGCACATGGACACCATCGCCGCGCACGACATCGGTCGCATTGACCTCGTGGTGGTGAACCTCTACCCCTTCCAGCAGACCGTGGCCAAGCCCGACTGCACGCTGGAAGACGCGATCGAGAACATCGACATCGGCGGCCCGACCATGGTGCGCGCCGCGGCCAAGAACCACGGCAACGAGCAGGGCGGCGTCGGCATCGTCACCGACCCCGAGGACTACGCCTGCATCGTCGAAGAACTCAAGACCAACGCCGGCAAGCTCAGCCACAAGACGCGCTTCGCGCTCGCGGTGAAGGCGTTCACCCACACCGCGCGCTACGACTCGGCGATCTCCAACTATCTCACCGCCCTGGTCACCAACGAGGCCGGCGACGTGTCGCTGCAGACCTACCCCGAGCGCCTGCAACTGGCCTTCGACAAGGTGCAGGACTTGCGCTACGGCGAGAACCCGCACCAGAGCGCGGCCTTCTACCGTCAGCCCGGCGCAGCCGAAGGCGGTGTGGCCGGCTACAGCCAGCTCCAGGGCAAGGAGTTGTCGTACAACAACATCGCCGACGCCGACGCGGCCTGGGAATGCGTCAAGGCCTTCGACGGCTCGGCCCCCGCCTGCGTCATCGTCAAGCACGCCAACCCCTGCGGCGTGGCGGTCGCGGCCAGCCCGCTCGAAGCCTACAAGAAGGCCTTCTCCACGGACCCGACCTCGGCCTTCGGCGGCATCATCGCCTTCAACGGCGAGGTCGACCGCGCCGCGGCCGAAGCCGTGTCGGCACAGTTCCTCGAGGTGCTGATCGCCCCGTCCTACACCGCCGACGCGCTCGAGTTGCTCGCCAGCAAGAAGAACGTGCGCGTGCTGACCTGCCCGCTCGGCCAGCCCGCCGGCGCCTTCGACTACAAGCGCGTGGGCGGCGGCCTGCTGGTGCAGAGCGCCGACGAAGCGCGGATCCAGGTCGCCGACCTCAAGGTGGTGACCCGGCGCGCGCCGACGGAAGCCGAGATGCGCGACATGCTGTTCGCCTGGCGCGTGGCCAAGTACGTCAAGTCCAACGCCATCGTCTATTGCAAGGACGGCATGACCGTCGGCGTCGGCGCCGGCCAGATGAGCCGGGTCGATTCCGCCCGCATCGCCAGGATCAAGGCCGAAAACGCCGGCTTGCAGATCGCCGGCTGCGTGGTCGCCTCGGACGCCTTCTTCCCCTTCCGCGACGGCCTCGACGTGCTCGCCCAGGCGGGCGCCACCGCGGTCATCCAGCCCGGCGGCTCGATGCGTGACGACGAGGTGATCGCGGCGGCCAACGAACACGACATCGCCATGGTGTTCACCGGTTTCCGGCATTTCCGCCACTAAGCACGACCACCCCAGCAGAGATTCGGAGCAGCACATGAAAGTCCTCGTCATCGGTTCCGGCGGCCGCGAACACGCGCTGGCCTGGAAACTCGCCCAGTCGCCCAAGGTCACCCGCGTGCTGGTGGCGCCGGGCAACCCCGGCACCGCTGCCGAGAAGCTGCTGCAGAACGTGCCGGTAACCTCGATCCCGGTGCTGGTCGAACTGGCCAGGCGCGAGCAGGTTGCCTTCACCGTGGTCGGCCCCGAGGCGCCGCTCGCCGCCGGCGTGGTCGATGCCTTCCGCGCCGCCGGCCTGCCGATCTTTGGCCCCACCAAGGCCGCAGCCCAGCTCGAGAGCTCGAAGGACTTCGCCAAGCAGTTCCTCGTCCGCCACAACATCCCGACCGCCAGATACCGCACCTTCGCCGACCCCGCCGAGGCCCACGCCTACATCGACGCCGAAGGCGCACCGATCGTGATCAAGGCCGACGGCCTGGCCGCGGGCAAGGGCGTGGTGGTGGCGATGACGGCCGACGAGGCCCACGCCGCCATCGACGTGATGCTGCGCGACAACAGGATGGGGGTGCAATACACCGAGGCCGGCGCCCGTGTCGTCATCGAGGAGTTCATGGAGGGCGAAGAGGCCAGCTTCATCGTCATGGCCGACGGCAAGAGTGCGCTCGCGCTCGCCACCAGCCAGGACCACAAGCGCCTCAGGGACGGTGACCAGGGCCCCAACACCGGCGGCATGGGCGCCTATTCCCCCGCCCCGGTGGTCACCCCCGACGTGCATGCGCGCGTGATGCGCGAGATCATCAACCCGACGCTCGCCGGCATGGTCGCCGAAGGCCTGCCCTACACCGGCTTCCTCTACGCCGGCCTGATGATCGACGGCGACGGCAAGCCGCGCGTGGTGGAATTCAACTGCCGCATGGGCGACCCCGAGACGCAACCGATCATGATGCGGCTCAAGACCGACCTCGCCGACCTGATCGAAGCCGCCATCGCCGGCAGACTCGACCAGACCGAAGCCGAGTGGGACCGTCGCTTCGCGCTCGGCGTGGTACTCGCCGCGGCAGGGTATCCCGAGAACCCACGCAAGGGCGACCCGATCACCGGACTGCCCACCGTCGAGCAGGACGACGTGCACGTCTTCCACGCCGGCACCGCTGCAGAGAACGGCCAGATCGTCACCGCGGGGGGCCGCGTGCTGTGCGTGACCGCGCTCGGCGACAACGCCCGCACCGCCCAGAAGCGCGCCTACGAGGTCGCCGACGCGATCGTCTTCGACGGTCGCCAGTACCGTCGCGACATCGGTCACCGCGCGATCGGACGCAAGACCTGAATGGATCCGCGCACGGTCAAGCCCTGGTTCACCGGGCTGCAGCAAGGCATCGTCGCACGCCTCGAAGCCTTCGACGGCCAGCCCTTCCGCAGCGACGGCTGGGAACGCCCCGGCGGCGGCGGCGGACTCACGCGCGTCATCGAGGACGGCAACTTCTTCGAGCGCGGCGGGGTCAATTTCTCGCACGTGATGGGCGACGGCATGCCCGCCTCGGCCACCGCGCACCGCCCCGAACTGGCCGGGCGCCGCTTCGAAGCCCTGGGCGTATCGCTGGTGCTGCATCCGCGCAACCCCCACTGCCCGACGGTGCACATGAACGTGCGCTGCTTCGTCGCGCTCGCCGACGGCAAGGCGCCGGTGTGGTGGTTCGGCGGCGGCATGGACCTCACGCCCTACTACCCGGTCGAGGAGGACGTGCGCCACTTCCACCGCACATGCCGCAATGCGGTGCTGCCTTTCGGCGGCGAAGCGGAATACGCCCGCCTCAAGGACTGGTGCGACCGCTACTTCTTCCTCAAGCACCGCAACGAACCGCGCGGTGTGGGCGGGCTGTTCTTCGACGACGTCGGAGCGGACGGCAAGACCGACTTCGACACCGCGTTCGGCCTCACCCGCTCGGTGGGCGAAGCCTTTCTCGACGCCTACCTGCCGATCATCGAGCGCCGCAAGGACCTGCCCTACGGCGAACGCGAGCGCGACTTCCAGGCCTACCGCCGTGGACGCTACGTCGAGTTCAACCTGGTGTTCGACCGCGGCACCCTGTTCGGGCTGCAGTCGGGCGGGCGCACCGAATCGATCCTGATGTCGATGCCGCCGATCGTCAAATGGCGCTACGACTGGCACCCGGAGCCCGGCTCCGCCGAGGCCGATCTGTACGACAACTACCTCAAGGCGCGCGACTGGGCCTGAGCCCGGGCCGCGCTGCGAAGCAGCACCGGGCGCAGATCAGACCGCAGCGCCCGCCACCCGCTCCGCCGCAGCCCGGTAATGACGCTGTGCGTCGTCCCGGCGCTCGAGCGTATCGAACAGGTGGGCAAGCGCCAGATGGGTGTCGACCTCGGGCTTGAGCCCGAGCGACGCTTCCAGGTAGCTCTGTGCCTTGCCCCACAGCTCCGTGCGCCGGCACAACTGGCCGAGCGCGAACAGCAAGCCCGCATCGCGCGGCTGGCGCTCGAGCCAGGACTCGGCGTTTTGCAGGCAGGCGCGCGCTTCGTCGACGGACTCCGCACAGTAGGCATACAGGCGGGCCAGGCCACTGTCCCAGCGCTCTTCGAGCAGGCGCTCGGTCTGCGCGCGCGCGAGTGCCGCGCACCCGGCGCGCGCCATCAGCGGCAGCGCCCCTTCCACCAGGCCGCGGTCCTGCAGTTCCTCGGCAGGAATCGCCCGCCAGTACTCGGCCAGTGCTGCGGGGTCGGCGGCGAGTTGCTTCATGCGTTCGACATGAGCCTGGCGCAGACCGGGCGCGGCCTGCTCGGGGGTCAGCGCCTTGTGCTTGCGCAACTGGCGCAGGATGTGGATCAGTTCCTCCCAGCGCCCGAGCGCGAGCGCGACCTCGGACTCGAGTCGCAGCATCGCGATGTGCTTGTGGCCGCCCTCGCGCAACTGCGCGAGACGAGCGGACGCCACATCGAACTGCCGGCTCTCGATCGCCAGTTCGGCCTCGGTCATCAGGCGGGCCACTTCGCTGTCCTTGCCCTGCTCGGCGGCGTGGTCGAGCCACTCGCGGTAGCGCGTCTCGTCCTGCAGGCCATGGGCGGCCCGTGCTGCAACCAGCGCGGCCATCGACGAGCCTTCCGCAGCGGCATAAGCCGTCGACGCCGACTTCAGGGACTGCGCGAAACGCCCCTCGAAGAGCGCGTTGATGGCGCCATGCAGCGCCTTGTCGGCCTTGTCGCGACGACGACGACCACGCCACTGCGCAACCCGCGACGGCAGCGCGAGCGTGCGGGTGAGCACGCGCAGCAGCAGATGGATCAGCAGGACGCCGGCCACCAGCAGCACGATGAAGAGATTGAGTGAAATCTGCGCCCGCCACGGCGACAGCACGACCAGAACATATCCTTCGTTCACCCCGGCAATCATCGCCACGCCCACGGCGAGGGCGAAGATGCCGATCAGCCAGATCAGAGCACGCATCGCGGGGCCCTCACTCGCTCGCCGCCGGCGCAGGCGCGCCGGATGCTGCCGGCGCCTCGCCGGTCGACGCCGGGGTGGCCGGCACGGCTGCAGGTGCTGCAGGTGCTGCAACTGCAGTTTCCGCAGCGGGAGCGGCAGGCTGGGTTATCGGCCAATCCGCGTCGGCGGCGGCCCGGAAGATCGGTGCGAATGAGCGGATTAGCATCGGGTTGATTGGCAGCGGCGGTCGCGGCACATCGGGCCTCCTCGCCGCCCTGTCCGATGCCAATACCGACTGCGTCGCCCTGTGCGACGTGGCGGATTTTCGAATGAAGGCCACTACCGGACGAATCGAGGAACTGCTCAGAAAAGCCAATCGTCAAGGCCCGAAGATCGATCAGTACAACGATTATCGCAAGCTTCTTGAGCGCAAGGACATCGATGCGGTGATCATCGCGACACCGGATCACTGGCACTATCGCCCCTTCATGGCCGCCCTCGATGCCGGCAAGCATATCTTCCAGGAGAAACCCATGAGCCTCACCATCGAGCAGGGCATGGGGATGGTCGAGGCCGCGAAGAAGCATCCGGAGCTGACCATTCAGATCGGCACGCAGCGACGGAGCGGCAAACAGTACATCAAAGCCAAGGAGCATATCGACGCGGGGAATCTCGGCAAAATCGTCATGGTTCGATCCTATGACACGCGTAACTGGTACGGCGCCGATGATCCC
>JAANMY010002509.1_pt1 | contig 17208 bp, 17 predicted proteins | sample 7279691 | NCBI WGS metagenome assembly JAANMY01 (sample SAMN14094543, study PRJNA606508) | bioreactor metagenome | isolation source: A lab-scale SPAN reactor treating ammonium-rich wastewater day 388 | place: Ireland: Galway | collected 2018-02-07
GTGACAAAACCAAAAAGCTTCTGGAGCGAAGCCCCACCAATCACATGCCCGATTCCAGCACCCACAAAAGCCGAGGGTAAGGCCATGCCCGCCATGATGAGCACCGCACGCGGATCGATCGCGCCATTCATGGTATGGCTGACAGCTGCGGACAATGCTGTCACCAGAATGATCGAAAGACTGGTCGCGATCGCCAGCTTGATCGACAGGTCCGCATCGATCCCCAATGCCTGAAATCCATAGTGCAGACAGGGAACAAACAGGATTCCTCCCCCCACACCCAGCATGCCACCGATCAACCCTCCTATCACCCCAATGGCAATGAAAAGCAAAATGAGGGTGGTGCTCATTCAGCTTCAGCCAGGACACGCAGAGTAAATTCAAGCCGATAGGTCCGGGTTTCACCCGGCTCCAGTGTAATCAACCGCCCGGCTTCTCTTTCCCTGGCACGCCCCAGCACCCGCGCATTCCCCGGTTCCAGGCCGAGCACATATTCCTGCTGCCCGATCATTTTCCACTGTGTAAAGTGCGGCAATTGATCCGGACGATAGCGCAGCTCCAGCGACAACCCTCCCAGAAGGACCGGGTTGCGCAAGAAGATAGATACGTATCCATTCTTGTCATGTTCCAGATTGTGGAAATAGACCTTCTCCCTGTAACCTGGAACTGGCTTTCCGAAACGGCAGGCTTCTTCAAGCCCCTCTGCCGCCTCTGCATCCCTTGGCTCGATCCGCGAATGCGGTGTTTCCAGCACAGTTTTTTCATCCAGAAGTGGATAACCGAAGTTGCAGTGATACAGGAGCATGTGCGGAGCAGGGCGGCATCCTTCATTGGTGACTGTATCGGTCAATGTGAAAGTCGAGCTGCCCAGTTTTGATTCGATCACCCGCCGCAGGACCTGGTTATCCCCAAAAAGCATCGCCTCACGCATCTCTCCGGAAAGGCGGAGGATATAATCCTCTCCTTCCCACCCCTCCCATTGGCAAATCTTCGAAGCGGGAAGTGAACTGTAACGCCCATGCAACCCCAGTTCCTGGTCTCCATCCCGCCCGGGGGCTCCCATATAGGTCAACCCACAGGTCGTGACCATTCCACCGGGAAAGGTCCTCAGCCACCCAAGCCCAGGCTCTTCATAACGCGAGGGGTGCGCATCGCCGACCGGCGACCTCCAGGCCAGGTTGGCCCCACGGAAAACCGCCCGGCTGATATCCATGCCACGATCCAGGAGGACATCGAATTTCAATCCGGAACCGGTTTCAAATTCGACCACTTCGACCCCTTTTTCCACCCCATCCTGAAGCCTGACCCTGCGCAATCCCCCGATCTGGGAGATCGATCCGATTTTATCCAACAACTCTTTCCGCTCAAAAGTGACACCCGGATAATACTTCATGGCATTCCCTCACAATTCGATGCCCAGACTCTCAAGGAGCCGGTCCAGGTCATCCTGATTAAAAAAATGGACCTCGATGGTCCCAGAATCATCCTTTTTATGGTGAACGGATACTTTGGTCCTCAATCTCTCCTGAAGGGCTTCCTGGATCGATTTCCAGTGAATATCCAATCCGGCCTGATCCTGAGGTTCTCCCTTTTTCGAAACACGAGGTTTCCTGGTTGCTTCAGATACAGGGTCTCGATCTGGCTCCGGGGATCGTTGCGCAGCCTTTTTGTCTTCGAGGAATCGCTCGAGATCCCGCACCGAGGCTTTGTTCTGGATCGAAAAACTCCAAGCCTCCAGGCACAGGTCCGGCTCGAGGCCAGCCAGAATTTTACCATGTCCCACAGAAAGAAGCCCCTCCTGGATGGAGGACTGAACCTGTTCCGGAAGGTCCAGCAGGCGCAGCAGGTTGGCCACCACCGTACGGCTTTTTCCGACCCGGGCGGCAACCTCCTGCTGGGTCAACCCACTGGCGCCATCCACCACCCCATCCATCAGACGGCGATAGGCACGCGCTTCCTCGATGGCACTCAGGTTTTCCCTCTGAACATTCTCGACGATGGCTATTTCCAGCATCTCCTGCTCATCGGTATCTCTCACCAGGACAGGAACCACACTCAATCCAGCCAGCAAAGCCGCCTTGAGGCGGCGCTCTCCCGCAATCAACTGAAATCGTCCGGGCGCGGGAACATCGCGCCGAACCAGCAGGGGTTCGAGAAGCCCATGCTGACGAATCGACTCCACCAGCTCCTGAAGGGCTTCCGGCTCGAACTCGGTCCGTGGCTGGTAGGGGTTCGGATCGATCCGTTCAGGAGCGATATCGAGAAGGTTTTTTGGAATAATCTCCTCTTCGGTTTCCACCTTTTTAGAATGATCCATTGAAAAAACCGAAGAAGGACGCTCCCCCAGGAGGGTTGACAGACCTCTTCCCAGCCCTTTACGCACCATTGTTGAGAATCTCCTTTGTCAGCTCCATATAGGCTTTGGCCCCCCGTGACCAGATGTCATACAGAATGATTGGCAGGCCATGGCTGGGGGCTTCACTCAAACGGACATTGCGGGGAATGGTTGTCTTGAAAACTTTATCGCCATAATGCCTGCGCAGCTCGTTTTCCACCTCCACAGACAGGTTTGTCCGTGAATCCACCATTGTCAGAAGAAGCCCAAGCAGCTGCAGGTTCTGGTTCGTGTTCTGGCGTGCAAATTCAAAGGACTCCAGGATGTCGGTCAGCCCCTCGAGCGCGAAATACTCCGCCTGAACAGGCACCAGCAGGTGTGTGGCCGATGACAGGGCATTCAGAGTGATGAGATTTAATGCCGGCGGACAGTCCAGGAAAACAAAGTCATATTTCTTTTCATTGTGCGACAGTCCCTCCAGAATCCTTCGAACACAATGGGTTGGATCCGGCACCTCGCTGAGCAGTTTTTCCCCCCCTACCAGGTCCGGGCAGCCGGTCAGGATTTCGAGGCGTGGAATGGTGGGGTGTGGCAGTGGCTGGGGGTGCGCTGCTGGATCCAGAAACAGATCGAGCAGGCTCGGCTCCTCCTGAGATTCGCAGGCAATACCGCTGGTGGCATTGCACTGCGGATCCAGGTCGATGATCAGTGTCAGTTTTTCAGAGGCAGCCAGGCAGGCGGCAAGATTGATGACAGTGGTGGTTTTGCCAACCCCCCCCTTCTGGTTGGCAACCGCAACAATAACAGGCCCATTCCGGACCTCCCCCTCGAGATGCGCCTCTGACACAATCATTCCTCCAGCTCGGATGAAAGACTAGTCTCTCAGGGCATCTTTTTCAAGGGTGGATTATGACAGCTCGGCAGGTTTCGGGCTGAATGTTCCACGTGGAACACTCTCAGCCCGGATTTTTTTGCGCGGTATTGAAAAAACGATCGTCTTCGAGACCGGTCCGGACATTGTCGAGCCTGTTGAATAAAACCGCAGCCTTTTCCGGTGATATCTTCACCATGGCATCCAGAATTTCGCCTCGGTCCTTGTTGGATATGCTGTTCATCACTGTGATCGCCAGCTCAATTCCCTCGAGATCCTCACCCAGTGGCAGGGGTGAGGGCAGAGTCGATTTGGGATCGGGAAAAGATACTCCCAGAAGCAGATCCGCCGCCCTTTTTGGACTCATCGCTTTGACCGAAAGGTTCAGATCTTCCAGTCTTTTTTTCTTTTCGGTGCTCATCTCCGCTTTTCGCCTGGCTTCGATGTCCTTGAGCTGATCGAGTTCCACACTGATTCGTTTTTGAAGATTATTCAGCCGATTGATCTCTCGCTTGAGATCCTCCTGTGCCACCTGAATGGAATTTTCCCGTGCATCCAGGGCCTCTTCTTTCTTCTTCAGGGCATCTTCTTTCTGGAGGATTCTCTGCATGGTATTCTTGAAGCCATCTTCTTCCCCCTGATCCGTTTCTGTTTCGGGATGTAAAACCGCTCTTTCGAGTTCCTTCTGGTCCCGTTTTTCCCGATTCAGGCGTTGCTGGTGTTCGTATGTGGCAAGCTCCTGTTTGACCTTTTTATCTGCCATCTGCTCAAATGGATATTTGAGGAAATCAACACCGATCTCCCCTTTTTTCAGCCAGTTGTTCCAGACCAGAAAGCAGCTCACACCCAGCGCCAGACAGAGGATCATCAGGATTCCGGAAAGGAGGATTCCCCCGTGCTCCTTCTGCCGCACCTTCTGTGTGATCCCGATATCATCCATTTCTTTCTGCTCTTCGGATCGGGTTTCATAGGCCCAGCGTTCCTGGTCCCGCCCCTTGAGCCTTTCCATGGTTTTTTTCTCGCGGGAACGTTCGACGAGGATCAGTCTTTTTTGCCGGAGTTCCTCGGTTCTTTCGATCAGTTCCTTGTCAGCCAGAAAGGACTCCTGGTTGAGCCGTACCAGGTAAAGGTAGTGCTCATGGAGTGCCACTCCAAGAACCTGGTTTCCCTGACCCGGATCCATTTCTTCGCGGATCTGGCAGGCCTCCACTCGGAGAGCATTACGGAAATCCAGCGAGCGCTGGACCTCCTGCTCCTTTCTCAGGGTATCGATCCGCTGGAGCTTTTCCTGGTGCTCTTTGAGCTTGAGAAGCTTTTGCATTCTAAACTGATATCTTCTCATTTCTTCGCCTCGACCGAATTGTTCGCCAGGTTGTTCAGCTGTTGTTTCGTCAGGTCAAATTCGGATTTTTTTTCCGGTTCCTGCCTCAAAAAAGCATCTGTTTCAGGCTTTTTATCGATCGCCAGATCGACATCCGGGTTTGTCCCTTTCCGGTAAGCGCCCAGATTGATCATGTCTTCCATTTCCTCATAGGTGGCCATACGGTTCCTGACAATGGCAGCCGCTGCGCGATGCCTCGGATCGACAATGTCATTCATGACACGTGAAATGCTGCGCAGCGGATCGATGGCTGGGTAATGGTTTTTATGGGCCAGATTGCGTGTCAACACGATATGTCCATCGAGAATCCCGCGTGCGGCATCGCTGATCGGCTCATTCATGTCGTCTCCCTCCACGAGAACCGTGATCAGCCCGGTGATGCTTCCACGATGCGGGGAGGTACCACATCTTTCCAGGAATCTGGGGAGCATGTTAAACACCGAAGGCGTATACCCGCGTGAAGTCGGGGGTTCACCGATAGCCAGTCCGATCTCTCTCTGGGCCAGGGCCATACGGGTGACTGAATCCATCATAAATGCGACTTTCAATCCCTCATCCCGGAAGTACTCAGCGATGGACATGGCGGTATGCGCTGCCCGAACCCGGACCAGTGGCGGCTTATCGCTGGTGGCCACAACCACCACACTCCGCGCCAATCCTTCAGGACCTAAATCCCTCTCGATGAAATCCCGTACTTCCCGGGAGCGTTCACCCACCAGTGCCACAACAATCACTTCCGCTTCGGAATACTTCGCGATCATCCCCAGAAGGGTGCTCTTACCCACCCCGCTTCCGGCGAATATTCCCACACGCTGGCCTTCCCCAAGTGTCAGCAGGCCATCGATGGCCCTCACCCCGGTGGGAAGGATCTCCTCGACTCGTCGCCGAGCCATGGAGTCGGTCGGCTCACGATGAATCGGAACTCTTTTTTCATAAAGCAGAGGGCCTTGGCCATCCATCGGTGCTCCAAGTCCATCCAGCACTCTTCCCAGTAGGTTTTTTCCGGTGGGAACCTGGGCTTCGAGGCCGAGGGAAACGACCTCATCTCCGGGTGAAATCCCCGCCAGCACACCCAGTGGCATCAGGAGTGTCTTACCCTTTCGGAACCCGACAATCTCAGCACGAACCGGCTCTTTGAGGCGTGAGGATTGGATCTTGCAGACATCTCCGATGCTTCCCGCCGGTCCGGCGGATTCGATCACCAGGCCGATAATTTCCTCGACTCTTCCAATCTGCAGGATCGGATCGACCTCACTGGTGCGAGTCCTGTACAGGTCCCAGTCGAGAGATGGTGCTTCGATCGGCTTCATGGCCCTGGATCGCTTTCTTCTTTTTGCGGCAGCACCGCTCTCATGATTTCGTCCACCTGAGTCCGAATCCTTGCATCGATAATGCCGGAGGGTGTTTCGATGCGGACTCCACCCCGGTCGACACGCCTGTCAACCTCCAGCTGAACAGTTTTGATGTCATCGAATTTATGGATGAGGTCGAGCTTGTGAATTTCCAGAATGTGCAGGTCATCCGGATGAACATGCAGAGTCACCTGCTGGCGCTCTCTGGCTCGCTTCAACGCTTCCTCAACAGTGCGCAGGACCAGCTCCCGATCCTCATCCTGGACTCTATGAATCAACCGCCGTGCCACCTGCAGAGCCAGATCGATCAGATCTTCTCTGTTGTCTTCCAGCATCTTTGACAATGCAAGCTGTGTGCTTTCGATGACCTTTCCAAAATCCTCACAGGCCTGTTCGACCATGGGACGATAGTTCGAATCGATTTCATTCTTTTCGTCGATCAATGCCTGTTCGCGTGTCTGCCGGAAGATTTCCTCCCTGCTGGCTTCCGCTTCCTGCTGGATGCGTCGGGCTTCTTCAAGCGCCTGGGTTCGTTCTTTGATAGCGGCTTGCATGGCGGCCCGTTTGATTCTCTCTGCGGCTTTCTGAGCGTCATCGATGATCCGGTCCGCGTCAGTCTCGGCATTCTGGAGAATTTGGTCGCTATACCGGATTCTAACCGGCTCCTGGGCAACTTCGACTCGAAGGACTTTGGGTTTGCCTGTCATCATATCTTACATTATGTAATTATATTATATATGGGTTGCCATTTAACCTTACAGATATCAGGTGATAAGGTCTTCTTCGGACCGTGTGATAGTAATTTCACCTGCCTCTTCGAGGCGCCGAATAACCGAAACGAATCTCTGCTGAGCTTCTTCCACCTGGCGCACACGCACCGGTCCCATGAACTCCATATCTTCCTTGACGATCTCTGCCGCCCTCTGGGACATATTGCTGAAGATTTTCTGTTTGACGTCATCGGAAGAGCCTTTGAGGACGACTGCGAGTTCTCTCTGATCGACTTCCTTGAGTACCTGCTGAATGGAGCGGTCATCCAGAAGAACCACATCTTCAAAGACAAACATCTTTTTCTTGATCGAATCGGCCAGCTCTGCATTTTCCGCCTCGAGGGTTTCCATGATCGAACGTTCCGTTGTCCGATCGACCCTGTTAAGCAGCTCTGCAAGCGCTTCGACACCACCGACAGTAGTAAACTCCTGTGAGAGGACAGTGGCGATTTTTCTTTCGAGAACTCTTTCAACCTCACGGGTTATTTCTGGCGCTGTCTGGTCCATGGTGGCAATCCGCAAGGCGACCTCCGCCTGCTGTTCCGGAGGCAGTGCGCTGATAACCGGGGCAGCCTGTTCAGGTGACAGGTGCGAGAGGATCAAAGCGATGGTCTGAGGGTGCTCTCCCTGGATGAAGTTGAGCAGGTGTTCCGGTTCGACCCTTTTCACAAAATCGAATGGTGTGACCTGCAGAACTCCCTGGAGCCGTGCAATGATTTCCAGAGCCTTTTTCGGGCCGACAGCCTTTTCAAGAATGTCTCTTGCTTTCTGGATGCCACCCTGGCCAAGGACCTGCTGAGCCATGGCGGTATGGTAAAACTCCTCGAGCACCAGGTTGATGGTATCGGCACTCATGCTTCCAAGCGCGGCAATTTCGACTGTCACCTGTTCGATTTCAGCATCGGTTAGATTCCGGTAGATATCGGCTGCTATCTCGGGGCCAAGCGCGACGAGCAGAATCGCCGCTTTCTTTCTTCCGGTCAGGTCGGTTCCATTTTCAGCCTTGCTTCTGCGTACCATGTCAGTTTACTCCGCCAGCCAGTTTCTCAGGATGCCGACAAAATCTTCCGGTTTGCCTTTGGCATAATTTTCGATCTCTTCCCGTATAATTCTGCTCTTCTGTTCTTCCGGGGGTAAGTTCTCGAGATCGCCGATGGACCGCAGCCCGAATTCACGCTGCGAAGGCTCTGGGATTCTCGGCCCAGGAAGTGAAATCTCCTCGGAGCGAACCAGTTCCTCTTCGGCCGGTTTGATGGAGAAAACCTTGCGCAGGAAATAGAAGAATACAAGAATCGAAATCAAAGCAGCTGCCAGAAATGCCGCGCTTTCCACATTGGTCCGGATGGTTTCCCAGCGGGCCTCAGTTTCTGCCAGGATCTCTCCGGAACGGTCAAACGGCACCTGGTTGAGCACGAAGTGATGGCGGGTGCTGTTTTCGATGTGGGCTGCCGCCAGCTTGAGAGACTTCTCCAGCTCCGCCATCTGTTCCGGTGTGCGCTGGACATACTTTTTTTCGCCATTTTCAATCGTCGGAACATAATTGACAGCGATTGAGATCCACTGTGTTTCGAGCTCTCCCGGGGCGACCTCGGTGCTGGTTTCCCGGACCAGGCGCGGCTCATTATCCACCTCCTGGGTTTCCTGGGTCATGCTGGAGTTGCTGGCGTGGCTGCTACTGTCCGGTCCGATATTGTCATCGGGATTATTCGAAGGGGTCCCCGGGATTCCACCCGGCTGGTTGGTTTTATCTTCGATCTCTTCTGTCCGGCGCCTCTTCTCGAAGGGGTTTTCCGCATCGATGTATTTTTCTTTTATTGCTTTTTTATCGAAATTCAATTTGACATCGGCGGCGATGGTATAATTGGCGCCGCCACCGACGATCGGATCGAGGATATTCGCGCAGGCCTTGATGCGGCGCTCGCGGAGCAGCTCTTCGGATTTGCGCTGCTCGTCAGTGAGCAACTCGGTTTCAGATTTCTCACGATACCCGGACAGCACCCGGCTGTTTTCGTCAGTGACAATGACATCAGCCGGTTTAAGCCCGGGCAGGGCATTGGCGACAGTCCATTGAATTCCCTGGACCGATTCCTTTGGGAGGGTCTGGCCCCGGGTGCCGACTTTGACCGATGCGGTGGGTTTCGTGTCTCCACTCGGGAACAGGCCTTTTTCTCTTTCGGTCAGCTGAACACGCGCCCAGTCAATCAGGTCGGATCCTTTTTCGACAGTCGATTCGAGTTCTTCCTGGAGTGCACGCAGGCGGGTTTCGCGGAACTGGGCGCTGGTCTGGCTCCAGTTATATTCTTTGAGGATCCCATACCCCCCCAGGGGTTTCTGGCGATTGCTGATGGCAAATTCCGCACGCAGCTTGTCACGGTCCCCAAAGACATAGACCGCTCCATCGCGGATGTTGTAGCGTGCGCCTTTCTCGTCGAGAAACCGGCTGAGCTCCCCAACCTCGGCGTCATCGAGGCCGCCATAAAGGAAATCCCCGCCCGGCAGGAAATAGGCTGCCAAAGATATTCCCAGCAGCCCCAGCAGGAGGGCGCTTGTCAGGCCTCCGACAAGCCATTTTTGGCCTGCGGTCAGCTGGGACCAGAGTCTCTTGATATCTTCCTGGAGACGAATTAACCAGTCTGGCATCTTCTACCATCCCATTGTCTGGATTCGCTCCAAGACCAACATGCACAATTCAGGCCACCAATCCCATTGTGGACTGGTAAATTTGTTTGTTTCAATTTTCCAGCGGTGATGAACGAGTCAACTCCCGGCCATCTTCATTCAGCACCAGGACATCCGAGGGTTTCAAGCCGGCAAACGAATTTGCCACCACCCACTGGATCCGCTCGACATCGATATCCGGCAGCACCGCTCCACCAGTCCCGACAATCACTGCCGCACCTTTCTTCCCTTCCCCACCCTCCAAAGCAAACCGGTCTCTTTGGCGGAATCCAACCCGTGCCCACTCGATATGATCACACCCCTTCGACAGAAGCTTCTCGAGTTCCTTCCGAATCGCATTCAGTCGATGTGGATCGGGATTTGACGAGCCGGTCAGTTCAACAACTTTTTTTGTCTGCTGGCTATAAAGGTTCTGGCGGTGTTCCTGCCATTCCTGGAACTCTTTCCGAACCTCATCGGCTTCGCCCCGGATGCTGATAACAGTTCCTTCATCGGTCAGCCGATAATTCATCCCTTTTGATTTGAGGAAATCGACCACATCCGCCATTTTGTCTGAATCCAACCTGTCGAACAGAACCTTTTCGCCTCTGGCATGGATAACCGCCACCAGCACCAGCTGAATCGACAGCAGCAGGCCGATTGCAGCAACCCCTTTCAAAAAAAGGCCAGGCGTTCCCTTCTCTGGCATCTTCTTCCCGATCCATTTAATGGCAGCTGAAAACACAGGTCATTCCCCCAATCCAATCAAACTCACAAGCCCTTACCGGTATGACGTTTCATGGTTCGATTTGTTCACTCCTCAGTGCGACCTGGTTTTCATGCTTTGTTTCATTCTGATACCCTCGCCAGGGCCGCCAGCTCGTTCCGATGATCGAGACATTCCCGATAGGCAGTCCAGGAACTACACGGGCAACCATCTCACGTGCTTCCTGGATATCCTCTTTCGACAATCCACGTGCGAGGATAAATGCGATCGGTTCAGCATCCTCCATCTTTCCCGGAAAATAACTCGGCAGTGAAACACAAACCCTTGGTTCGACAACCGCAGGCCAGCGCTGCCGAAACTTCTTCTCCAGTTCCCTTTCCCAGAGGCCTCTCTGTGCCAGGAGGCGGAGCTCATCAAAGGTTTTGGCTTTTTCGAGGATCGCTATCGGATCTTCTTTGACATAGAACGTGCGTTTCTGTTCATCGAAACGATAAGTGACCTGGGTTTTTTTCAGAAAGTCGAAAAGTGTTGGCTGCAGTTCTTCCGGGACACCGACAATCAGGACTTTCTCCTCTTCGGGAACCCAGGCATCCAGTGTGTAGGACTTCTGAGCACACAGAGTCAAGAACAGCACCACCAGAACCAGACCGGCATGGAAACGAAACGCCATGATTTTCTCCCCTTCCCGTTGTGTTGTCTCTGGAAACCCCCCATGCAGTGGAGCGGACTGGCGGTCCGGGCTTTACCTGAAGGTTTCCGAGACTGATAACAACAATCTGCTTTATGGGTGGAAGGAGGATGGACAAATGGGGCAGGCCTGCAGGGTTCTGGAATATCCCCCTGAAACCAATTTGTAGACCCGATTCATTTGAACTTTCTCCCCCATCATCCTTGAGTTCCCCAACCCAAAGATGACCCGGCAGCTGCGGGCAGCCTCAATCAGACCTGAAGACGAGAAATTTCCTGGTAGGCTTCAACTATTTTGTTGCGGATCTGCAATGTAAACTGAAAAGCCAGGTTTGCATCTTCGACCGCCACCATGACATCCTTCAGGTCGGTGACTTCGCCGGTCGCAAACTTGCTGATCTTTTCCTCAGCGACTGATTGCAGATTGTTGACTTCCCCCAGTGACTTCTCGAGCAGGTCCCGAAATGAAGCTGAACCCGTTGACTCCGGGGCCCCTAACCCCTTTGTCAATAGGTTATCCGTACCTCTTGTTGCAACAGGATTTACTGAGATCGGATTAACCATTTGTCTATAGTACCTCAAAACCGGTTTGGATTCCAAGGGGGAAAAATAAAATCGGCATCACTTTTTTTAGGCGCTTCGACCAATTTCCAGAATCTTGGCTGCGATCTGTTTGGTGGTGTTCATGGCGGTCACATTGGCTTCATAAGCCCGCGAGGCATCGATCAGGTTCACCATCTCATCCACCACCCGGATATTCGGTTTCCGGACAACCCCATTCGGGCCGGCATCCGGATGAGAGGGCTCATACACATCCATAAAAGCTTCAACCCCGGAGGCTTCCACTATTTTCGACACCCGAACCCCTGCTCCGATGATTTTTTCCTCCTGGGCCTCATCCAGCATCTTAGCGAAATGGGCTTTGGATCCGCCAACCGATTCAAAAACCACCGCACGGCGACGATATGGGCCTCCCTCTTCCGTCCGGGTGGTCTGGGCATTGGCAATATTGTTGGCTATCACATTCATCCGGATTCTCTGGGCTTCCAGCCCGGATGCCGAAACATCAAAAATCATGATTCCCTCCTATCACCTTCCCAGAACAGCCGTTTTCAGGTCACGGTAGTTCCGGATCAGCAGTTCGGTCAGCGCGTTCATCCTGCCGCCATTTTTCGCCAGCTCGGCCATCTCACGATCGATGCTCACATTGCTGCCATCGGCTCGGACCGGAGTCGAAAAATCGGTTCTGGCAGTGGGGGACAGATGCTTCAATGTTTCGAAAAGAGAGCTGGATCCAACCCCATCCCCGGAAACTATCCCTTCTGCAGAAGATGCTTTCAGTGCGCTTTTCAGGCGTTCCTCGAAACGAATCTCCACACGCTGATAACCTGGGGTGTCGACATTGGCGATATTGTTGACAATTGCACGGTGCCTGGCGGAATACCCATCCAGCGCGGACTGAATGACCAGATTGACTTTGTTGCGATCGAAAAGTGGATTGATCATTGTTTTCTCCAATTCATGTCCAAGCATCTTTTATACCACTTCTATTTTACCGGAATGTGATTCCTGTAAGTTCTTTATGTTAAGGATGTTGCATGACATTTAACCAATGGGGATTCTGTATGAAACACATGGAAAAAAATGCCGATGGTTTCACTTTCGGTCCCCCTGGAGGATTTTTTCCCTTCGCGAAAGTGAGGTTCTCTGATAGTCTTTCAAGGCTTGAATCAGATGACCGGTTTCAAGGAGTTGTTCATGTCCAGCACACCTTCCAGCTTCGCTTTGGGGATCGATATCGGCGGAACCAAAATCTACACCGTAGTGGTTGATGAGGACTACAATATCCTCGGCCGTGGAAAGAAAAAAACGGGTGATGGAAGCCCCGGGCAATTGATGCAACGCCTTTATGTTTCGATTGATGAAGCCATTCAGAATGCTGGAGTTACCTTCGATCAGATCCACACAGCCGGTGTTGGTTTTCCCGGTCCGCTTGACCCGGACAAGGGAATCATTCTTCAGGCCACCAATCTCCCCGCCTGGAGTCATTTCCCGCTTGCCGATGAAATTTCCACCCACATCAATGCTCCGGTCTTTATCGACAACGATGTCAATCTCGGGACCTATGGCGAGGCCATGCTGGGAGCCGGGGCAGGGGCGAAGAATGTCATTGGTATCTTCCTTGGTACCGGGGTGGGGGGGGGAATCATCATCGATGGAAAAATTTACCATGGAACCGCAGGAACCGCGGGTGAGGTCGGTCATGTCATCATCCAGCATGGCGGCATTCCCGGCCCATTCGGCCTGAAAGGCTCTGTCGAGGGGCTTACCAGCCGCAATGCCATCATCCGGTCGATTCGAAACGATATAAAAAAAGGAAAAAAGTGTTCTCTCGAAGTTTTATTCAAGAGTGGAAAGAAAATCGGGAGCTCCCAACTCGCTGCAGCTTACCGTGATGGGGATTCTGTGGTCATAAAAGCCTTTCATCATGCGGCAGAACTGGTAGGTGTGACGATGGGATCATTGATTAACCTTCTTGCACCGGATGTCGTGATTCTTGGGGGTGGAGTGATTTCAGCTGTTCCTGAGGCGGTTGTTCCAATCGCCAAAAAGGTTGCCATGCGCATCATGCTTGAATCGAATCGCAAAACCAGCCGTATCGAAATTGCCGCTCTGGGGGATGATGCGGGGGCATTGGGAGCAGCCTTCTATGCCCGCCACCGCCTCAAGGGAGAATAAGATCAGTATGTATAGAAAGATCTTTATATCTTATTCCTCTTATTCATATCCCCTGTGAGATCCGGGAGTTTGGCGGCAACCGGTTGAATAAACAGGACTTGTAACTGTTGGAAGACTGTTGGAAATAATTCTGGAGAATTCACATTCTCACAGATGGAGGAATCCGGCGAATTGGGGGTGTGAAAAAATCTGAAGAACCACCCTGAATCTCACATCTTTCTCCCAGATATTTCGTCCTTTTACCACAGGATATTCATAGGATATCGATAATCAGGCTGAATGACTGTAATATCGTCAAAGATCATATTCCCGTTGTACTCACCAGTATAACAATCGTAGACGGGGAGGTTCGTATAATCTCTCTGCAGATAGAGCTCGTGTCCCTGCAAATCTTTTGAATACATTCCTTCTGAAAAAGCATGGTGGCTGATATCATAGTGGCCGGTCCCACGGTCGTAGAATATTTTTGGAATGGTGCACCCGAATGGGTTGCTGATAACGACATCGTCAGGGCCAAGTTCATTTCTTCGCCCGGGACTGGCTGTTGCAAGATGCCTCTGATCTTCTATAAACCATTTATCTCTTAAAATTTTCAGCATTTCATCACGATTTGGGATCAGCCAGGGAGGTTTGACCTTCGGGTCGCTGAAGATTCCTCTCTGATCGTTCCTGGCGGTTTCATAAATTTGGCGATAGGCAACATTTTCGGTTTTATCCGGGTAGTACCAGGCATATCCAGAGGACAGAATTTCCGGTGCAAGATCCTGCCCATCCATGGATATGCTGCCGATCTTCCCCCTATTGCCGACAGTTCCATGGGTCTCTATTTTTACGTCTTTCATATAGCAGAGATTATATAAGAGCTCCTTCAATTCCCTGGATCCGGGTTGGCCAGGTTCTGCGGGATAGATCGAATCAATTGTGATATGGATAACCTCAACAGCAGTAGCGCCTTTGACAAGTACCGAAAGGGATCCCCGAGAACCAATGCCGACTACCTTGCCCTCAATAATATCGGAATATGAAACAGGAGAGAATAAACAGAAGAGCAGGAGGATGTTGATTATTTTTATCGGAAAAGTTTCCATTCCAGAACCTCCGATGCAGGGACACCAGTTGGAGTCAGTGTCGGTGAAGGAACAGGGGTTTGTGTAACTGTTGGAGTTGGAAGTAAGGTTTCTGTAATAGTTGGTGTTGGATCTTGCAATAAGAAATCAGGTGGTTCATCAAGAACCTGGAAAGTGTCCAGGTAGCCGCTCTGGTTCTGGGCGGAATCAATCCGGATTCCATTCAGCTGAGAAACTGAATTGTTTTTGAACCCCATGTTCTGGAAGATCATCTGCTCATTCAGGTAGAGAGACCAGATCTTGTTTGAATAATCCAGCAGGAGGGTGATTCGATTGAATCCGATGCTGGCCAGGATATGAGATTCCTGCCAGGCGCCGCTCCCGGCTCCATCCCCATCCAGGCCGATCAGTCCAGAGGTGGTGTGAAACATGAACACAGCGCTGGAGGCTGGATATCCATCCAGATCCGGAAAAACTGAGCTCGATGGAGGGTTGTACCACCCATCCAGATAGATCAGGCTGCCAGCGGAAACGATGTCTTTTTTAACTGTCGAGTTTGCCGCGACCCGAAGAGATTGAGTGCCGGTATGCTTCTGTGAAGTGACAATGGCAGACAGGCCGTTTCCGACCTCTTCGATCCACCCGTTCAGGCCGGTAATCGGCAGGCTTCCAACTGGGAACCCTTCACTGTTTTCGAATCCGGTTGAATAGATCGTCAATGCATCCGATGGGAAGGTGATAAGGAGACAGAGTGCCAGAATTCCCGCAAAAATGTGGCAGTTCATGACAGATAGAGGCCTTCTCGTATCATCTTGTGATTTTAGTCAGGCCGTAAGGGTGCTGTCAACCGAACCAAGACCCCCTATCTATCGAATCAGAGATCAGGGAAGACTCTTTAACTCAGGCTCCATTGCGAATGTGGCAGTAAGGTTTGATCCTTCCATCTTTCGGGCCAACCCAGGTCAGGTCGCCCTTGCTGTTGGTTCCATTGGTGGGGCTGTATGTAAACAGAGGAGCGCCTCGCGGGCATCCGGCGGGAACTCCGAAATCTCGCAGCCCTCCCCAGCCATTGCGGGCATCCGGACCCCAGCTGTTCAACCGCCACAGGTGCCCCCAGCAGCTATTGTCATTTTTTCCACGCTGGCAGTCGATGTAGTCGTAAGCAATCCCCCACTGGCGGATATCCTCGGTGTTGGTAAAAGAGGCAAAGGGATCGTCAGGAACCGATTTGAGGAATTTGATCGGAGTGGTCAGGCGATAGAAGCGGATCTGGTTCGGGTGAGCTTCGTCAATGCCACGCACCAGGTTCTTGGTCCAGTCCGGATATTTGGAATACTGGATGCGGTAAGATTCGAGAGCGGTTTCAATGGTGCGCAAGTCTCCGATGGCATTGGTGACCTTGGCTCGAATCTGGGCTGATAGAAAATTAGGAAGCGCAATGGCGATCAGGATCAGAATAATGGCGATGACAATGAGGAGTTCGATCAGTGTGAAACCGGATCGGGATCGGGATCGCAGGTGCTGAGCAGAGTGGTAGAAGGATATGAAATAAACCATGTTTGTGGATCACCTCCATGTTTTATGGGCATCACTATAGAAAAAATTCCGGTCCGGCTCTACCGGAATTTTGCTTTTTCCCACCATTGACCAGAAAAAAACTGCGTGTATGGTTTTCTGTATGCCACAACCCCTGTATGCAATCCTCGAGGTGGTTCGACAGGCGGCGCCACCAGAAATGGCTGCCGACTGGGACCGTATCGGTCTGCAGGTTGGCGACCGCAATGCGGTGATCGAGACTGTTTTTATCACACTCGATGTGAACCGTGAAAGCCTTGGCAGAGCCGCTCAAAACAGCGCCGGCCTGGTGATCGCTCATCATCCGCTCATCTTCGAGCCGCTTCGGCAGATTGATTTCAATTCAAGCCCGGGCTGTGAGATCGCCACCCTGATCCGTCATCGGATGGCATTGTTCATTGCGCACACCAATGTGGATGCCTCACCGCGGCTGTCGATGAACCGTTCCCTGGGAGAGTTGCTCGAACTCCAGGATATCCAGATGTCCGCCGCACCCTTCCATCCCCCCCAGATGAAGCTGGTCACCTTTGTTCCGGAAGCTGCTCTGGATGGGGTTCGGCAGGGGCTTTCGAAGGCGGGAGCGGGAGAAATCGGTGAGTATTCAGAATGCTCTTTCACCACTCAGGGAGTCGGAACTTTTCGTGGAAGCCAGCAGTCCAACCCGGTTATCGGCAGCAGAGGCCAGCTTGAAAAAGTCCCGGAAGCCCGTCTGGAAATGATCTTCCCAAAGAAGAAGATCGATTCAGTCCTGGCTGCTCTCCTGCAGGCGCATCCTTATGAAGAGGTGGCCTATGACCTGTATGAACTCAGCGGATATCACAGCGAAAAACATTTCCTCTGGAAGGGGGAGCTGGATCAGGAAATTCTTCTCGAAGACTTCGCCGCCCGGGTTCGCAAGACCATCGGCAGAGGTGAAGCGCCAGTCCGATTCGCCGGTGATCCAAAAAGAAAGGTGAAAAAAATTTCCTGGTGCAGCGGCGGGGGCAAGTCCCTGATCCGCCAGTTGAATGCTTCAACAACCGATGTGTATGTCACCGGAGATACCG
>JAANMY010002510.1_pt1 | contig 17203 bp, 17 predicted proteins | sample 7279691 | NCBI WGS metagenome assembly JAANMY01 (sample SAMN14094543, study PRJNA606508) | bioreactor metagenome | isolation source: A lab-scale SPAN reactor treating ammonium-rich wastewater day 388 | place: Ireland: Galway | collected 2018-02-07
TCCTCGGCCAGGATCGCCACCGAGCCGTCGATCACGTAGTACATCGTCCCGGAGGCGTCGCCCGGCCGGAAGATGTCGGTGCGCGACGGATAGCGGCGCCGCTGTGCGTGCTGCAGGAAGCGTTCGATCGTGGGCCCATCGGGGGAGAGGGGCCCGGCCTGGCGGCGCAGCGCCAGGCTCAGTGATGCAGGAAGGATCATCTGGAAGCCGGCTGGAAGGGAATCGACCAAGCTTAGGCGGTTGCATCGCGCACGGCAAACCGCATGCACGGCGGGGCGGGCGATGCCCCATAATATGCGCTCGTGTCCCGTGGAGTTACGCCGTGGTCAAGCCACTGCCGCGCCTCAAGCTGCAAGGTTTCAACAACCTCACCAAGTCGCTGTCGTTCAACATCTACGACGTCTGCTATGCGGCGTCCGAAGACGAGCGCCGTCGCTACATCGAGTACATCGACGAGCAGTACGACGCCGACCGCCTGACCCAGATCCTGACCGACGTGGCCGAGATCATCGGCGCCAACATCCTCAACATCGCGCGCCAGGACTACGATCCGCAGGGCGCCTCGGTGACGATCCTGATCTCCGAGCAGCCGGTCATCGACAAGAAGGACGCGGGCAAGGAGATCATCTCGGAAGCCGTGGTCGCCCATCTGGACAAGTCGCACATCACCGTGCACACCTATCCGGAAACGCATCCGGACAACGGCATCGCCACCTTCCGCGCGGACATCGACGTCTCGACCTGCGGCGTCATCTCGCCGCTGAAGGCGCTGAACTACCTGATCGAATCGCTGGAAAGCGACATCGTGGTGATGGACTACCGCGTGCGCGGCTTCACCCGCGACGTGAAGGGCAAGAAGCACTACATCGACCACAAGATCAATTCGATCCAGGATTACCTGGCCAAGAACGTCAAGGCGCGTTACGAGATGCTCGACGTCAACGTGTACCAGGAAGCCCTGTTCCACACCAAGATGCACCTGAAGGAGTTCGACCTCGACAACTACCTGTTCGAGGAGAAGGCCAAGAACCTGTCCTTCAAGGAGCGCATGAAGATCGAGCAGCGCCTCCGCCGCGAGATCGAGGAGCTCTACCAGGGCCGCAACCTGGCCGACTGAGCCGGGCTTGCCCGCTCCGCACCGCCAGGAAGGCCGCCCCCGGGCGGCCTTGTTGTTTGGGCGAGGCGGCTTCGTTTCAGATCCGGTAGGCGACCGTCTTCATCACCTTCGAAGCAGTGGCCATCACGCGGGGGATGGGGAAGGGCAGGGTGCGCGCGCCGGCGGCTTCCGCCTGCTGCGCGTGGCGGGCCTCGTCCTCCTTCATCCGGCCGAGGATGGCGCGGCTGCGCAGGTCCTCGGGTGGCAGGGATTCAAGGTGTTCGCCGATGTGGGCCTCGACCTGGCGCTCGGTCTCGACCACGAAACCGAGGTTCCAGCCGTCGCCACGCAGGCCGGCCAGCGCGCCGATCGCGAAGCTGCCGCCGTACCAGAGCGGGTTGAGCAGGCTGGTGCGGCTGCCCAGTTCGTTCAGCCGGTCCGCGCACCACGCCAGATGGTCGGTTTCCTCCTGCGCCGCGTGCAGCAGCTGGGCTCGGGTGGCGGGCTCGCGCGCGACGGTAGCCTGGCCGATGTAGAGGGCCTGCGCGCAGACCTCACCGACGTGGTTGATGCGCATCAGGCCGGCGGCGTGGCGGCGCTGGGCTTCCGCCATCACCACGTCAGCGCAGGCCGCGGCGGGGCTTTCGCGCTCGGCCAGCGGCTGGCCGAACACGGTTTCCAGGGCGTTCTGGCCGCCGGCGAGCAGGCGGTCGAGGGGGCTGAGGCGGCGGATGCTGTCCATGCCGCCATTCTGCGCCAAGCCGGGGGGTGGGGATGCGCGGGAACACGGGGCTTGCGCCGACCGGACCGGGTGGCTACAATCCCGCCTCTTTGCTGCCTGCAGCAATACAACGCGTGGCGAAGTTCCGTGGGCCCCGGCCGACGCAACCACCCCGACCAGTCACCACAGAGCGACATCATGAAGACCTATACCGCCAAGAACGAGACCGTCCAGCGCGACTGGTACGTCGTCGACGCCGAAGGCAAGACCCTCGGCCGCCTCTCCGCCGAACTGGCCCACCGCCTCCGCGGCAAGCACAAGCCGATCTACACGCCGCACGTCGATGCCGGCGACTACATGATCGTCATCAACGCCGAGAAGATCGCCGTCACCGGCAACAAGCTGGCCGACAAGAAGTACCACCGCTTCACCGGCTACATCGGCAACCTCAAGACCGAGACCCTGGGCCAGGCGCTGGAGCGCCACCCGGAGCGCGTCATCGAGATCGCGGTCAAGGGCATGCTCCCGAAGAACCCGCTCGGTCGCGCCATGTTCAAGAAGCTCAAGGTCTACAAGGGCTCCGAGCATCCGCACGCGGCGCAGCAGCCGCAGGTCCTGGACATCTAAGGTCGAAACCATGGCAATTCAGCAGAATTACGGCACCGGCCGTCGCAAGTCCTCCACCGCCCGCGTGTTCCTGCGCAAGGGTGCCGGCAACATCACCGTCAACGGCCGTCCGCTGGACGAGTTCTTCGGTCGCGAGACCGCGCGCATGATCGTGCGCCAGCCGCTGGAACTGACCCAGTCGACCGAGAAGTTCGACGTCGTCGCCACCGCGACCGGCGGCGGCACCACCGGCCAGGCCGGCGCGATCCGCCTCGGCATCGCCCGCGCGCTGGTCGAGTACGACGAAACCCTGAAGTCCGAGCTGCGCAAGGCCGGCCTGATGACCCGCGACGCCCGCGAAGTCGAGCGCAAGAAGGTCGGCCTGCACAAGGCGCGTCGCGCCACGCAGTTCTCCAAGCGCTAATCCCATCGCTTCATGGGGTTGTCGTGGCAGCTTGCCCGTACCAAAGTACGGGCGGCGCTACCACTCCTACCCACGAACCGATGGTCTACGCGCTTTCCGGAGGAAACCTCCGGGCTTCATTCGGAATCGCAAGTCGCTATAATCGCTCCATAGCCCCGTCGCCAAGCGGTAAGGCACCTGACTCTGACTCAGGCATTCGGTGGTTCGAATCCATCCGGGGCTGCCAAACCAGGATCCTCCCACGCGCCGTCGGGACGATCGACGAAAAGCCCGCCTCTGGCGGGTTTTTTCGTTTCCGCGGGATGCCCTTGCAACTGCCGGAGTGAGTCGATGTTCCAACCGCCGTTTTCCTCGCCGCAGTCACTCCTGGCCGACATGGCGATGAAGGGATATGCATTGCTGACACCGGGCGATGTGCAGCAGGTGACGGGATGTCCGGCCGCCGAACTGGACGCGCTGCTGCCGGCATGGGACGACCTCCCGACCGACGACTATCTCCGCGACGGCGGTCGATACCGCTACCGACGCCACGCGAGCTATCGCAGCGAGAACGGCCTGTTGGAGGATGTGCCGCATCGCGCGCACTGGCAGTCACTGGACTACAACGCGTTGCACGGCGGGATGCTGCGCTGGTTCGCGCCGGTGCTGGATGCGACCCGCGCGCAGCCGGCCTGGAACCGCGTCATCACCTCGATCGCCGGCATCTGCGACCAGGTGCGCGGCCCGCATCGCTGGTCGGTGGAGGCGCACCAGTTCCGCATCGACACCAGCGACGGGATCGGCCGGCCGACGCCGGAAGGCGCGCATCGCGATGGCGTCGATTTCGTCGCGGTCTTCCTGCTGGCGCGGTACCGGATCAAGGGCGGCGAGACACGCGTGTTCGAAGCCGATGGCCCGAATGGCCTGCGCTTCACGCTGGAAGCGCCGTGGAGCCTGATGCTGCTCGACGACCCGCGCGTCATCCACGAATCCACGCCGATCCAGCCCGCGGACGATGGCGTCATCGGCCATCGCGACACGCTGGTCATCACATATCGCGCCGGTGGCTTCCAGGACGAAATCTGACCGTTCGCGAACGCTGAAGCGCGTATGGGACAATGAGGTTTTCCCATCGGACGGACATCGGATGAAGCTGGGTTCACTGAAGGAAGGCGGCCGCGACGGCACGCTGATCGTCGTCTCCCGCGACCTCGCGCGCGGCGTTCGCGCCACCGGCATCGCGCCGACCCTGCAGCAGGCGCTCGAAGACTGGAGCAATGTCGCACCGCGCCTCAACGCGCTCTATGTGCAGCTCAACGAGGGGCAGGCCCAAGCCGCCTTCGACATCGACCTTCAGCAGCTGGCCGCGCCGCTGCCGCGCGCCTATGAGTTCGTCGATGGCAGCGCCTACCTGCCGCACGTCGAGCGCGTGCGCCGCGCACGTGGCGCCGAGGTGCCGGAAAGTTTCTACGTCGATCCGTTGATGTACCAGGCGGTGAGTGCTGGCTTCTATGGCCCGCGGGATCCGGTGAAGGTGGTCGACGAGGCCTACGGCATCGACCTGGAAGCCGAGATCGTCGTGGTCACCGACGACGTGCCGATGGCGGTCACGCCGCAGCAGGCGTCCTCGCACATCCAGCTGGTCGGGCTGGTCAACGATGTCTCGCTGCGCAACCTGATTCCGCCGGAGCTCGCCAAGGGATTCGGCTTCCTGCAGTCCAAGCCGCGTTCCGCGCTGTCGCCGGTCTTCGTGACACCGGACGAGCTCGGCGATGACTGGCGTGGCGACAAGCTGCACCTGCCGCTGCTGACGCACATCAACGGCGAGTGGTTCGGCGCACCGGAGGCGGGCGAGGACATGCAGTTCAGCTTCGCGCAGTTGGTCGCGCATGCGGCGAAGACGCGGCCGCTGTCGGCCGGCACGATCGTCGGTTCCGGCACCATCGCCAATGAAGACACCTCGCGTGGCGCGTCGTGTTTCGCCGAGCGGCGCACCATCGAGACGCTGGAAACCGGCAAGCCGATCACGCCGTTCATGTCGTTCGGCGACACGGTGCGCGTGGAAATGCTCGACCGTGACGGCCACAGCATCTTCGGCGCCATCGAGCAGAAGATCGAGCATCAGTCCGCGCCGTGAGGAGCAGGCCATGAGCGATGCGTTGACGCTGTATTCCTACTGGCGGTCGAGCGCCGCGTATCGCGTGCGCATCGGGCTCAACCTCAAGGGCTTGGCCTACGAGACGCGCCCGGTGCACCTGGTGCGCGACGGCGGCGAGCAGCATGCGGATGACTACCGCGCGCTCAATCCGCAGGAACTGGTGCCGATGCTGGTCGACGGCGAACGCCGCATCACCCAATCACTGGCGATCCTCGAATACCTGGACGAGACGTTCCCGAAGCCCGCCTTGCTGCCTGCCGATACGCGCGGTCGCGCACGCGTGCGCTCACTTGCGATGCTGGTCGCCTGCGACATCCATCCGCTCAACAATCTGCGCGTGCTGCAGTACCTCAAGCGTGAAAACGGTCTGGAGCAGCCGGCCATCGATGCGTGGATGCTGCACTGGATGCGCGAGGGCTTCGCCGCCATGGAGGCGATGCTCGCCGATGCGCCGGGCACCGGCACGTTCTGTCACGGTGAAGTACCGACGATCGCCGACTGCTGCCTGGTGCCGCAGCTCTACAACGCGCGCCGCTTTGCACTCGATCTGTCGCCTTATCCCACGCTGGTGCGCATCGAAGCGGATTGCCTCGCGTTGCCGGCTTTCGATGCCGCGCGGCCGGAGAACCAGCCCGACGCAGCCTGAAGCCCTGCGATGCGGCCGAAGCCGCATCCCGGTACGTCAGAAGTTGGTGTCGTCGAAGCCTTGCGAGATGCCCGGTGCCTTGCTGGTGAAGACATCCGCGTAGGCATCGTGCTCGCCGGTGCTGCCTTCGGACAAACGGAACTTGAGGGCAAGGCCTTCGCGTGAATCGGCGGCGCGCAGCGCTTCCTCCATCCCGATCTTGCCCTGCTTCTGCATGTCGAACAGCGCCTGGTCGAAGGTCTGCATCTGCTCGGACAGCGACTCCTCCATCGCCGGCTTGATCTTGTGGACCTCGCCGCGGCGCATGAGGTCGCGGATGTGCGGCGTGTTGAGCAGGATCTCGACCGCCGGCAGGCGCTTGCCATCGACACCCTTGACCAGTCGCTGCGAGATCACCGCGTTGAGGTTGAGCGACAGGTTCATCAGCACGTTCTTGTGTGCCGCCTCGGGGAAGAAGTTGAGGATGCGCTCGAGCGCCTGGTCGGCGTTGTTGGAGTGCAGGGTGGCGAGGCAGAGGTGGCCGGTCTCGGAGAAGGTGATCGCTGCTTCCATCGTCGCGGCATCGAGGATCTCGCCGATGAGGATGACGTCGGGCGCCTCGCGCATCGCGTTCTTCAACGCCTCGTGGAAGCTGTGGGTGTCGATGCCGACCTCGCGCTGGTTGACCAGCGATCGCTTGTGGCGGTGCAGGAACTCGATCGGGTCCTCGATGGTGAGGATGTGGCCGGTCATGTTGTTGTTGCGGTGGTCGATCATCGACGCCAGCGTGGTCGACTTGCCTGAGCCGGTCGAACCTACCACCAGCACCAGGCCGCGCGGCGAGGTGATGACGTCCTTCAGCACCACCGGCAGCTGCAGGTCCTCGATGCTCGGGATGTCGGTGCGGATGGCGCGGATGACCATGCCCACTTCGCCGCGCTGCTTGAACACGTTCACGCGGAAGCGGCCGGCGTCGTGGATCGCCATGGCCATGTTCAGCTCCATGTCCCGCTCGAAGGCCTCGATCTGCTCCCGGTCCATGAGCGAGTAGGCGATGCGTTCGACCAGGCCGGGCGGTAGGCTGGTGGTCCCGAGCGGGTACAATTTGCCCTCCACCTTGATGTGGATAGGCGCACCGGTGGACAGGAACATGTCCGACCCGTGCTTTTCGGTCATGAGCTTGAGGAAGTGTCCGATGTCCATAACGGCTTGGCAGTTGGGGTGGTGGTGGGCCGCCATGGCATCACGGCTATGCAGCTGATGCAAGCATGTCGGGCGGTACGAAGGGGTATTGAGACCGGTGGGCATAGCCGGCAAAACGGGATCGGGCTCGAAGCCACCCCCAGAAGGGGCGTCTCGGGTGGCGGCTTGCCATGGCCCATGCGCTGAATCCCACGCCATTCGGCGCAGCATCAAGCATGAGAAGGTCCAGCTCAAGCAGCAGTTGACGGGATGCACGACACGCGCAACCCGCAAAACGCCAGATTGGCGAGTCCGATCCGGACTGAGGGCGCCGGTTTACTTCCTGTTGCTAAGGTCGGCGATAATAGGGCCTCATTGCCCAGCACAAACCTGATGCGCCACTTCGCCGCAAGCGATCTTTTCATCCGGGCTCCGTCGCCAGCTGACGGGCTGGGTCTGCCTATGCATTGATGCGCAAGTAGGCGGTGGCGCCACGGCCGGCGCTGGCGGGCTCAGCCCAGGGCGCGCACCTGGCTCGGCCGATCTGACACACCCTATCTCCAGACCCCGGCAGGATGATGCTTCTCCCACGAATCGGCTTGGCCCCATGACTTCAGCGTTTTCGACACTCATTAAGAATCGATTTCTGATCGAGCAGTTGACCAAGCGGGACATTTCCGGCCGCTATAAGGGGTCTATGCTCGGGAATGCATGGTCTTTCATCACGCCGCTCTTGATGTTGGCCGTTTACACCTTCGTTTTCACGGTGGTCTTCAAGGCCAGATGGGGAGGCATCGGAGCATTGGGGGGCAAGGCCGAGTACGCGCTCTTCATGTTCGTTGGACTGATCGTCCATGGCATCTTCGCCGAAAGCATCAACCGGGCGCCCGGATTGGTGGTGAACCAGGCGAACTACGTCAAGAAAGTGGTGTTCCCGCTGGAAATCCTCCCGGTCGTCACGATGGGGTCGACGCTTTTCCATGCCGGCATCAGTGTTCTGGTGCTCATGATCGGCCAAGTTTTCGCGGGCATCTGGCCACACTGGACAATCATCTTCCTGCCGCTCGTCCTGCTGCCCTTGGTGCTGTTCACGATGGGCGTTTCCTGGCTGCTTGCATCACTCGGTGTCTTTCTTCGGGACATCAGCCAATTGGTCGGGTTGACGACAGCCGTCGTCATGTTCCTGTCGCCGATTTTCTACCCCTTGAGCGCCGTCCATGGAAACGCCCGCTGGCTGCTTGTCTTCAATCCGCTGACGTGGATCATCGAGCAGGCGCGTGAAGTCGCGTTGCTGGGCAACTACCCCGATCCGATCGTGCTTGGAGTGAGTCTTCTCATTGGCGTTCTCGTGTATCTGCTCGGCTATGCGTGGTTTGCGAAAACCCGCAAGGGATTCGCCGATGTCCTCTGAGACCGTGATCAGCGCAAGCCATTTGGGAAAGTGCTACCAAATGTACCAGTCACCGAGTGACCGGCTGAAGCAGTTCTTGCTGCCTCGCGCCGCAGGTCTTTTCGGTGCTCGGGGAAAGTCGTATTACCGCGATTTCTGGGCTTTGCAGGATGTCTCCTTCGAATTGAAGAAGGGGGAGAGCCTGGGTGTGCTGGGGAGGAATGGATCTGGCAAGTCCACGCTGCTGCAAATCGTCACAGGAACGCTCGAGCCGACTTGCGGCAACGTTTCCGTCAATGGCAGGATCTCGGCCCTGCTCGAGTTGGGGGCGGGCTTCAATCCCGAGTACACCGGCCGGGAAAACGTCTACCTGGGTGGTGCGTTGCAGGGATGGAGTGCGGCGGAAACGGAGGACAAGTACGCACACATCATCGAGTTCGCCGACATCGGTGAGTTCATCGAGATGCCCGTGAAGACCTATTCAAGCGGCATGTATGCGCGCCTTGCGTTCGCGGCAGCCATTCACAGCGATCCCGAATTGCTGATCGTCGACGAAATCCTCGCGGTCGGGGACTCGGCGTTCCAGGCGAAGTGCCTCAAGCGGCTTTACGGGATGATGGATCTCGGAATTTCGGTTCTTATGGTCTCGCACGACGCTTACCAGATCCGCTCGATCTGCCAGAAGGCCTTGGTGCTCGACAAGGGCGAACAAGTCTTCTTCGGAAGCGCATCACGGGGAATGGATGAATACATCACCATTCTCGCCAAGACCGAACCGTCCGAGGAGGAGGGGGTGGTGATCGCACGGACGTCGCCTTCCCCGGCTTCTATGGATTCCGCCGCCGAACCATCGACAGCGGATGCTTTTTTCATCACAATCCATGATGTATGCATGTGCAATGGGTCGGGCATTTCCACCGACGTGATCCAAAGCGGCGACGCGGCGAGCATGTCATTCGACTATCGCGTCCATGGCATCTATTCGGGGGACCTGAGCTTCGTGGTCAACCTGTATCGCGAGGACGGTACCTACGTGTTCGGCACGACCACGGCAATGCAGGGGTTGCCTCCTTACGAGGCGCGGCCCGAGGGTCATGTCGAAGTGACGTTCCCTAGACTTCCCCTTGTTTCCGGAAGCTACAAATGGCGCGTCGCCGTGAATGACGGCCGCGGACTGCACATCATCGCCGAGGCGGTGCCGGTATGCCCGTTCGTGGTGGAGGACGAATTCCTCGCGGTGGGTCTGGTGGACATCCCGCATGATTGGCAAGTCGCGTCGCGCGAGGCAGGTTGAGTCGTGGAAAGGTTGCATTCCGGTCATTTCGCCTATTCGTCTCTGGCCGACGAGCATCTCCATCGATACAGGCTGGCTGCTGCTGTGGCACGAGGATTCGTCGTCGACTGTGCCTGCGGTATCGGGTACGGAAGCCGATTCTTTGCCGAATCGGACAATGTCTCCAGGTATCTTGGGGTGGATCCTTCGGCTGATGCGATCCGGCATGCGAAGTCGACCTTTGCGAGCAAGGACATTGCATTTTGCAGGGGGATGCTCGAGCAGCTTCCTGCAAAGGCGCGTGATGTCGACACGTTCGTCATGTTGGAGACACTGGAGCACGTGCACGATCCGGCAGCAGCCCTCGCAGCGGTCTCGGAAAGGCTTGCGCCTGGCGGGTTGCTGATCGGAAGCGTGCCATCCAAGGAGTACGAGCACCTTTGCGAAACCGCGTACTCTCCCAATCCCTACCATCTGCAGCGTTTCTCGCACTCGGTGTTGAAGGATTTGCTCGCCGACCGTTTCGAGGTCAGCATGATTTTCGCTGCAGAGTACCGCCTTGGAACGCTGTTTTCCCCGCTGGGCCCGTTGGGCCAGGCGACTGCACTGCTGGCGCGCCAGACCGAAGGCGTCCGTCGGCGGCGTGTCGAAGGATCGTTCTTCTTCTTTGCCGGATCTCGTGAGGCGCTTGATCGCGTCAAGGAAACACTGCCAGAACTGGTCTACTTTCCTAGCGTGAGCAAGGCAAGGGCTGATCTCGAAGAGGTCAAGCCGCTGAGACTGGCCTTCGACGATACAGAACGGGCAATCAGAGCCCGTGACGCGACGATTGCAAGTCAAGAAACGCTGATTCAGGCTCGCGACGAAACGATTGCCAGCCAGGCCCGATTGATTGAAGCGCGTGACGAGACGATTGCCAGCCAGGCCCGATTGATCGAAGCGCGTGACGAGACGATTGCCAGCCAGGCCCGATTGATCGAAGCGCGTGACGAGACGATTGCCAGCCAGGCCCGCTTGATCGAAGCGCGTGACGAGACGATTGCCAGCCAGGCCCGATTGATCGATGCGCGTGACGAGACGATTGCCAGCCAGGCCCGATTGATCGAAGCGCGTGACGAGACGATTGCCAACCAGGCGCAGTTGATTGAAGCGCGTGACGAGACGATTGCCAACCAGGCGCAGTTGATTGAAGCGCGTGACGAGACGATTGCCAGCCAGGCCCGATTGATCGAAGCGCGTGACGAGAGCATCACCAGTCAGGCTCGATTGATCGAAGCGCGTGACGAGACGATTGCCAGCCAGGCACAGTTGATTGAAGCGCGTGACGAGAGTATCGCCAGTCAGGCGCGGTTGATCGAAGCGCGTGACGAGACGATTGCCAGCCAGGCGCAGTTGATTGAAGCGCGTGACGAGGCGATTGCCAGCCAGGCCCGATTGATCGAAGCGCGTGACGAGAGCATCGCCAGCCAAGCGCAGTTGATCGAACTGCGAGACGAGGCGATCCTCAGCCAGGCCCGATTGATCGAAGCGCGTGACGAGACCATTGCGAGTCAGGCCGAGCGCATTGATACCCGCGATCAGGCCATCGCCAGCCAGGGCCGAATGATTGATTCGCGAGATGAGGCCATTGCCGGTCAGGCATTGCTGATCGATGAAAGGGACGCTGCGATCCGACTGTACGAAAAGATGATTCGATCGCTTGAGGAGTCCCTGGCAGGGCGTTCCATGGGGGCTGGCGGGGAAGAGCCGGAGGTTTGCATCGCTCCCTCCTTGATGATGTCGCCCACGCAGGATGATGGACAGCGCTCCGCTTGAGCTCCCTCTGAGAGACCCGGACTGCCCCGCAGGGGCGTTCGAGCCCGGTTCGTGAATAAAGCTGGCAATGTATTGACGATGCGGGTGGCGGTGACCGCGCCATTCAGCGACAATTGAATGGCATTCGCCAGGGATGGCCGGCTTGAGCTGGCTTAGAATCCACCCTTTCCCCCCATACAACGGTTTCATGAATATGAACAAGCCTAGCGTCGTCCTGATGGTCGTCCTCTTCATGTCTGCAATGATCGCCGGCTGCAAGAAAGATGTGACCGTGTCGCCGTCGATTGAAACCGGTGCCAGCCCGTCCGCGGCGGAAGCGGCGCCTGCAATGGTGGCTGCGCCTGTCGGCAAGACCACCACGATCACCATTGAGTCCACGACGCCTGGTTCGTTAGAACTCGCCCTGCCCGTGCATTCGAACAATCAGCGGGTCAAGTTCGAGGAGCTCAAGGACTTGAAGGGCAAGTGGGAGCAGACCTTCGGGGGCGAGCGCATCCGTTCCCTCGAACAGGGCTCAGGCTTCACGGTCGTTGTCATTACCGACAAGCCCGAGATCCCCTTCCTCCAGACGCTCGATGGGGCAACCGTGAAGATCACGTATGACGGCCAGACCCGTTCTGTCTCCTTGAAGGGGGATAGGTACGACTGGCGTCCCGAAAAGCTTTACTGATTCCGGAGCTGTCAAGCAGATGTCCTAAAGAACCTGGTTTGCGCTCACGGGCGCATTGACGGCGCTGATTGGCGTTTTTCTCTATCTGTTGGGCGCCCTCGGCGGCCTTCTGCGCGCGGTCTTCCTGCAAGGGGTCATTGACCGGCATTTGATCGAGGTGCTGTTGTGGTATTCGGCGCTCCCGATCGTGATTGGCGTGGTTCTCTTCCTGTTCGACCTCCGGAAGGTGAAGGCCAAGCGGGAGGCGCGTCGGTTGACCGTGGCGCCATTGGGCAACCAGAAGATGACGGTTGCGCTGACCGCGTACAACGATGAGCTCAGCATCGGTGATGCCGTCAAGGATTTCCTGTCGCACCCGGACGTCGTCCGGGTCATCGTGGTCAGCAACAACAGCAAGGACAACACCGAGGCCGTCGCACGCGAGGCCGGCGCCATCGTTTTCAACGAGGAACGTCAAGGATATGGTGCCTGCGTCAAGCGCGCGATCACGGAGGCGTCAAGCCGTTCCGATACAGACATCACAGTGCTTTGCGAAGGCGACATGACCTTCCGCGCCTACGATCTCGACAAACTCAGGCCTTACCTTGCGCATGCCGATATCGTCAATGGCACGCGCATCGTCGAGACCTTGCAGGAAGGTGAAACGCAGGTTACCACCTTCATGCATTACGGCAACTTGGCGGTGGCGAAACTGCTGGAGCTCAAGTACTTCGGCGACGCGACACTAACCGATGTCGGTACGACCTATAAGATTTTCCGGCGCGAATCCGCATTGGTGCTGCTTCCGCTTTTGGTGAAGCCGGTCAATCTTGAGTTCAATCCCTATCTGATGGAGACGGCAATCCGTGCCGGGATGAAGTTCGTGGAGGTTCCCATCACCTTCCATCCGCGTGTGGGTGTCAGCAAGGGTGGAAACGTCTCTAATGGCGTGGCCGTGGGCGTTGGCTTGCGGATGATCCGGGGCATCATATTCGGGTGGCCGGCGAAATGAGGACGGCTGGCGACGACTACCACAGCACCCGCCTCAAGGAGGACAAGCGGCGTGACGTCCTCTGGTCGGTGCTCTCGCGGCATCTGCAGCAGTTCGTTCCGGGTGATTCCGCGTCCATCCTGGATTTTGGTGCTGGCTATTGTGGTTTCATCAACGAAATCCGTGGCGGCCGCAAGCTGGCCTACGACCAATGGGACGGCATTCGGCAGCACGTGGGGCCCGGCGTCGAGCCTGTCGTTGGCCACTACCGCGTGCTGGATGGAGAGATCGCCGATGGCAACCTTGATGTCGTGTTTGCGAGCAATGTGTTCGAACATTTCAGTGTCGAGGAATTGCAGGAAGTCGTGCCGTTCCTGGCTTCAAAGCTTCGAAAGCGTGGCCGGCTGATCCTGGTCCAACCCAACTTCTACTACGCTTTCAGGCGCTATTTCGACGACTACACGCATAAATCGATCTGGACGCACGTTTCGCTTCCCGATTTTCTCTCGACGATGGGTTTCGACGAAGTGCATGTGAAAGGCGATTTCCTGCCATTGACTGTCAAGTCGCGGCTGCCGGTGAATAGTCTGCTGATCGAGGCCTACCTCCGATCTCCTGTGCGCCCCATGGCGGGCCAGATGCTTGTCGTGGTCGAGAAACGCTGACATGTCGATTCTGTGGTTGTTGCTCATCGTTGTTGCAGCGTCACTCGGCCAGGTGCTGCTCAAGCTCTCGGTGCTTGGCGGGAGTGGAAAGATCGACTGGATTGCGTTGCTGCTCAACAAGTACTTCATTGGCGGCGTGGCGCTCTACGGATTGACATCGATTGCCTGGATGTTCGCGCTCAAGAATTTTCCGTTGTCGAAGGCCTATCCGATGCTGGCACTGACCTTCGTGACGGTACCGCTGCTCGCGCGGTACTTCTTCAAGGAGCCCATCCGACCGACGGACCTTGCCGGCATGGCGCTCATCCTCGCGGGTGTTTTCATCATCAATGGCATGAAAGGCTGATCACCATGACAGTACGACACGGCGCGGGTGCATCGCGTTGGCTGGCAGTCCTTGCTGTCGCCTATGTGGTCACCATTCTCTGTTTGCGCCTGTGGGCAAGTGCTTATACGTCGGGCGATGACGGCTATACGACCTTCGCGGCACTGAATCCGAACGGCATCTGGTCGGCTGCGGAGGAAATGGCGCATTTCCAAGGTCGTTTCTACCAGCTGTTCGTGTACCCGCTGGCGATGCTTCCCTTCATTCACGGCAGCTTGAACGAGATTGCAGCGTGGAAGGTCTTCACTTTTCTGTTCATGACAGGCGGGATCGCGAGCCTGTTGTTCGCGATCTTCGGTCGCTGGCAGGCGCTGCTGGGTTGCATCCTGTTGCTGCTGCTGTTTGATACCGTCGGCGGGTCCTACAATCCATTCCACGGCCTGCCGCTCTGGTTTGGCGTCGGTTGCGGTGCATTGGCTGCGAGCCTTGCTTGCCACGTGTGGCATGTGAGGAAGCAGTCTGCTGCATGGGGCGTCGCGGCGGTGGCGCTCTACCTGCTGGCACTGCTCACCTATGAAATCGTCATTCTCTACGCGCCCTTGTACGTGCTGATCGCGTGGTATTGCGACCCGGCCAGGCAAGGTGTCATCGACGCTGGCTCGGTGCGCCGCATCGTGAAATCGGTCACGGGCGTCGTGATTGTTTCGGTTGCCTACCTTGTGGCCTACCTCGCCTACCGTCATGTTCATCCAGGCACTTATGCGGGTGCAGGCGAGCTGGACATCTCCGCGCCGGGCAGGACGCTCAAGCCGATCATCGAGTTCTCCCTGCACGGCCTGTATTGGTCAACCTCCTACTCAGGCGCCAAGGGCGTCACCATCCAGGCAATCAGCGTGCTTGTCGCGCTGGCGATCGCCTCCTGGCTGGCATGGCGGGGAATGCCGAGGGCGCAAGATTGCGCTACACAGCCAACCGGATCGCGTCTATTTGCCGAGCGCGCGTTCGTGGCGCTCGTGGTCGCGGGGTATGTGTTCGTTCCGAACATCCTCTTCGGACTGACGGAGCGTTATCGCGTTTGGGCCGGGGATGGCGTGCAGTTCTACCTCGGCAGCGTGCATTCCGCGGTCGCAATCATCATCCTGCTATGCCTGCTTGCCGGTGCCATGCGACGTGCCTCCAATCCCCTGGTGGCAAACTGGCTGGCATTGCTGCTTCTGATCCCGCTGTTGTGGTTCGGCTATGCAAACCACAGGAACTCGCAGAACTTCTTCGCGCAGAGCGAGGTCATGCGCAGCCGTTGGGCGGTTGCGGACTGGGCATCTGCGGAAATCAGCAACGCTGCAAGCCAAGGTTCCGTGCCCGCCACAGGGATCACGGTGTGCGGGAATGGGTTCACGGAGACGCGCGAGCTGCCAACGTACTTCCGCAACGCGGACATGATCGCTGACGCGGACCTGTTCTGGTCACGCTACTTCAGCTGGAAGATGAAGCGTGGCGTAACTTACAAGAGCGCGTCGGCAACGACGCCGAACACCACATGTGATGCGAGGCTCGAGTTGAATTACGGGAGCGAAGCGGCGCGCTTGTCGGTGGCGAATCGCACCTGGACCGCCAGAATCCACAATGCGCCTTCGATCGCTTGGTAGGCCGCCTCAGCGCGTTTCCTGGTAGAAGCCCCATTCGCGCCTGATGCGCGCGATCTGTGGGAAGCGTGCCGCGGCCTTGTCGAGCAGGGTTGGCTGCTTGGTTGCCGACGTAGTCTTGGCCAGGCGCGCCTGCTCGAGCTCGACATAGATTGCCATGGAGTCGGCATTGCGCTGTGCCAGCGCATCCCGGTCCGGACCTGCATCTATATTCGACATCGCCTGCTCGAAACCCGTGGACGAAGCGTTCCAGTCTGGCCACGCATCCGCGGTTTCGGCTGCACCTGCCTTGAGGCGATCGAGCAGCTCCGGTTCGTCACGCAGCCGGTTGATCGCGTTCACCACGCCTTGCTCATCGTCCCTGCGGATCACCAAGGCATTCTTCCCGTCAACGATGTACTCGTCATGTCCGGTCACGTCGTACACCACGGCGGTGCCACCACAGTGGAACATTTCTAGCGGGGGGCCGAACATGCCCTCCACGTAGCTGAGCTTCACAAGCACGTCGCACGACCGATAGATTGCAGGAACGTCGGTGATAGGGACACGCGAGAACACGCGGTCAACACCGAGCATTCCGCCCATCATGGTCGAGGTCAGCAGCCAGGTCGAATCTGCCCTGCTTTCCTTGGAAAGCTTGATGCTCTTGCCCACGTTCTTGAAGAAGACGCCCATTGGCCCCTCCACCAGCACCCGTAACTTGCCGTTGTTTGGCCTGCGTGCAATGACATCTCCATCCGGACGGTAGAGATCCTTGCGGATGCCGTTTCGTACCAATTGGGCGTCCGTGCCATTGCGATCGTGCAGGAAATCCCTGATCCAGGTGGCTTCGGTGATTGTGGGCAAGCCAAGGTCGTAGGTCCGGTCCACGAGGCCCTTGAGGGGGCCTTCCTCGTCCGGGTAGAACCGGGATTCGATGGACTGGACGAAATACGCATATCGCTGCGCAGGAATGGCGTGGAGCTCAGTTGCGGTTTTCCACCATGTGGCAATCGCCAGGTCGAATTGCTGGTCACCCAGTGACTGGACCGGGACGAACCGGAGAGTCCTGCATGCCGGATGCCACTGCATTTGGTGGACTTCGTATGGGTACTGAACGACGATGGTGACGTCGTGGCCGGCCTGCTTGGCGTGCAGGGCGTGCTGGTAGATCACATACGTGCCACCACTGATATCGACGGAACCAATGAAGAACGCTATTTTCATTCAATCCTCGATGAGGCGCATGCGGGATTTCGCGTAACGCGAAGCGACCAACGGGCCACCCTGCTGGTAAACCCGCAACCAGGGCCAGAAGCCGAGGTCAAGCGTGCCGGGTGAACGTCGAAGCTCCATGTAAAAGCGAACTGGTGCCAACAGGCCGCGGCGGCGGGTCTTGCCCATGAACGTGGAAGACTCGAAGACGCCGAAGTTCTCCACGTGATAGACATCCTCGAACCAGCGGATTTCCGCTTGCGTCGGTTTCAGGACCATGCGTGCGTGCTGCCGGGCGGCAAGCGAGAACAGGCGGTCGTGCGACAGGTGGGAATCGCGAAGGATTGCGTCAACCTCCTTGAACTTCTCGAACAGTGCGGCCTGCAATGGCGCGATCTTGCCATGGAACAGACTGGCTTCCTCGAAAGGTGACTCGACAACCCTGAAGCCATCCAGTGAATCCAGTT
>JAANMY010002511.1_pt1 | contig 17190 bp, 16 predicted proteins | sample 7279691 | NCBI WGS metagenome assembly JAANMY01 (sample SAMN14094543, study PRJNA606508) | bioreactor metagenome | isolation source: A lab-scale SPAN reactor treating ammonium-rich wastewater day 388 | place: Ireland: Galway | collected 2018-02-07
CGACTTCGACGGCAGCGGGACGGTGGACACCCAGGACATCAACCCGTTCATTCTGGCCCTGACCAACCCCGGCCAGTACCAGACCCAGTACGGCGTGGATCCGGTGGTGTACGACACCAACAGCGACGATGTCATCAACACCGAGGACATCAACCCGTTCATCACCATCCTCACCGGCGGCGGTCAGTCGGCGATCATCCCCGAGCCGGCGAGTCTGAGCCTGGTCGTGTTGGCCGGTTTCGCATTGGCGCGGCGTCGCCGTTGACACGTCCGGCGACGGGTGGCCTTGGGTATCGTCTCAGTACCGCTTTGTGACGGTTCGCGTAGACCCGCCGCAAGGCGGGCTTTTTTATATGGAGACGCGGGCGGTTCAGCCAGATGCGGGCCATCGAAATCGATGTGCGGATCGGCGTTTTCGACGGCCCTTGCCGGAGGGTATTGGCAGAAGTGGGCCCGCTAGGAAGCCGTGTGGGCAAAAGTCTGAAACAGCAAGGTTATTGCGTGAATCGGCAATGGTTGCCGAGATTCCGCGGTTAGTATTGGCGCATACCTGCAGCCTCTATCGGGAAACGTCGAGTCGGTCGGCATCAGTTCCGGCGCATCCGGCAAGATCTCCGGGTCTCGGCGACAAGTTGAGTGGCATCGGGCCCGTAGCCCGAGTGTGAAGATCGAACAGCACAGCGTTTCGCCAGCGCGGTGGTTTTGTCCGTGCGGCACTGTCATGGTGTGGGGCGGGCAATCGGCTTTGGCCAAGCCAGCGAGGTCGGAAAACCGCCCGCCCATGCACCGCAGAGCATGCATCGCAAAGGAGCATTCGTGATGTTCAGCAGGCGTCTGTCAATCTTTGGCCTGGCCGCGGGTATCGCGATCATGGCCGCCTCGTCCGCGCCGGCGGCGCTGTCGGGCAATCTCATCCAGGGCGGCGACTTCGAGGACACCGCCTATCTGAAGAACCAAGGGTCGCTGGACGCCAGCGAAACCCTCATTCCTGTCCAGCGGTTCAACCGCGATGCTGACCTGGGTCTGTGGCTGGCCCAGTGGGGGCCGCCGTCGCTGGGCGGGTTCGCGGGATTCAGCCTCTACAACGATCCACGCGACCTGGTCGAGACCGGCGGCAACACCCAGGCCAGCGGCGACCTGGGCAACATGAACCGCTCCGTCGATCCGGCCAACAGCGCCAACCACGTGATGGAGGCGGTCCTGTTTCGGCCGCGCATCGCCCAGTGGATCGAGGCGCCGCAGGACCACGTCGCCGGGCCGATTCACTTTGAGTTCGACTTCTACCTCAATCGCTGGGATCCGCCTGGCGGAGCCATCTCCGCGAATGGAGCCTCGACCAACCTTCAGATGGAAATCTACGGCACCCATGATCTGCCCGCCCACGACGTCGGCTATGCCGGCGACGGCGACGCCGTCGACCCGCGCGGCGCCATCGACGGCGGAAGCATCACCGGCGCCCTGGTGGCCCGCTTCAACTGGGGCGACTGGTGGAGCTGGCCGAACACGCCGGACACCGCCGGCAACGCCGATGGCTGGCTTCACGTGGCCAGCGACGACCTGACCCACTGGGAGTTCGGCACCACCAATGACCCGAACGTCATGGACGGCAAGCAGGATACGCTCAACACCTCGCTGGCCGAGACATACCCCTACTACGTGGTCGCCTTCCGCCTCTTCACGTACCACGAAGCCCATGACTACTTCTGGCTCTGGGGCGGCAAGATCACTGATGTGCCGGCCATCATGATCGACAACGTCAGCTTCGAGGTCTCCGTTGCCGCGGCTTATCTTCCCGGCGACTTCGACGGCAGCGGGACGGTGGACACCCAGGACATCAACCCGTTCATTCTGGCCCTGACCAACCCCGGCCAGTACCAGACGCAATACGGCGTGGATCCGGTGGTGTATGACACCAACAACGACGATGTCATCAACACCGAGGACATCAACCCGTTCATCATCATCCTGACCGGCGGCGGCCAGTCAGCGATCATCCCCGAGCCCGCCACCTTCGGCCTGCTGGCAATGGGCGGGCTAACGCTGGCGCGGCGGCAAAGCTGGTTCTCATGATCGATGAGCCGGGCCGGCGCCCGGATTGGACAAGCTCCTTGTTATGGTTGGACACAGGTTCGACCCGGACCCGCCGCAAGGCGGGTCTTTTTATGGTCTGCCACAGCCTGCGAGCGAGGGTTCTCAGGCGGTTCGGACGGCTGGCAGATTGGGTAAGCATGACTACGGGGAAGTTGCACAGGCGTGTTAATCTGGGGTGTCTTGATGTGGTGAATGAGGCTCAAATCTTGGTCGAAAGCTCATGTTTTTCGATTGAAAACGGGGCGTGATCTGGTATATTCCAATCGGAAGCGGCTCAAGAGGCGCAGCCATCCGGCCCTGCGGCTGGATGTATGCGTCATGCGAGACGCCTGTCGGACGCCTGTTCGGATTCGTCGCGGGCCTGGAAATCCGCGGAGAAACCGGGCGGCTGGCGCCCGGTGGGTGCGAAGCTTTCAGGAGTTGCGGAAGAAAGGCCCGGGCGACCGGGTGTGGAGTCAGGGAGAAAGCTCGAGGTCAGGGGTGGCTGCGACAGACAAGCGAGTCGTGGCGGCACAATAGCGTAAAACTGCCCTGCGCCATCCGGTTCCGTGTCGGAGCCGACAGAGCGTTGCAGGAAAGGCCGAGCCGGTCATGTATCACGGCCAGGCGGCGAAGGGCGGAATGGCGTTTCGAAGTGTGGAATGGTTTGAACTTCTTTCGTGTAAGGAGCGAAATGATGAGAAGGCATGGTTTGATGGCGGCGTTTGGCCTGGTGGCCGCGTTTGTTGCGGGTCAGGCGTTCGCCCAGACGACGATGAATTTCTGGCTGTCCGAAGAGGGCGTCGGTGCGCTGACCGCCGGTCCGTCGAATCCCGACATCACCCTCAACGTGGGTGAGACCGCCACCCTGACCCTCTGGGTCAAGACCAATGGCGGGTCCATGATCGGCGGCAGCTTCGGCATCGCGGCCACCGACGCGGCGATTCTGACCACCAACAGCGTCACCTCGCACAACCCGCTCACCTTCGGCGTGGCCCGCTGGAACGCTGGCTTCCTGCCCGGCACCCCCGGCGAAGCCGTGACCAACGTCCTCTACGTCGCTCTCGGCGGCCCCAACGGCGTCGGCAGCCTCGCCACCCAGTTTGGCGACGCGACCTACAACGCCGCGCAGGGTGCATACCCGCTGCTCACCTTCGAAGTGCAGGCGGACGCCGTGGGCGTGACCGAGCTCTTCATCGAGATCGAGGGCGGCGGTATGGTCTACGCCGGCGTTGACGGCGAGGATACCCTGGCGACCTTCGGCGCTGGCGACGCTGCGATCAGCGCGGTCGGCAGCATCAACCCCGGTGGCCGCAGCCTCCTGGCTGACGCGACCATCACGGTGATCCCCGAGCCCGCCAGCCTGAGCCTCCTGGCTCTGGGCGCCCTGGCTCTGGTTCGTCGTCGCTAATCGACGATCGACCTGGCCAGACAGCTTGAATCCAACAGAGCCGTCCCCGGAAACGGGGGCGGCTCTGCTTTTGGGGCCACGCCCATCCATCGAGAGACCGGAAGGTCGCGTCGACTGGTTTGAGCAGGTGGGACGGGCGTCCCGCCCGTCGTCGGCCGATCCAGCATGGGCTGTGATGTCCACGTGGCGGCTTGTGGAGGAACGTGACGGCGTCAGGGTTGGACTGGCCGTCGCGGCTGCGTGTTGACATGAAGCTCGAACACGTCACCGCGCGTGTAGTGGCCGGCGACGTCCATGTCGAAACGAGCCTTGACCACCTCATCGGGGTCCACTTCGGCGTAGAGGATGCCGGTCTGGCCCAGGAGCGGGCCGGCCAGCGGCTCGGCCAGAGGCGAGTAGATCGCGCTGCCGCCGGGGCAGATCACCTCGGGCAGCGGCTGGCCGTCGTCGCCGGTACGGCAGTCGGCCGGGTAGTCGTCGGCCCGCACGAACTGGTTGCAGCCCAGGACGTAGCAGCGGCCTTCGTAGGCGATGTGGCGCAGCGTCGCCTGCCAGGGCTCGCGGTAGTCGGCGGTGGGGGCCAGGTAGATATCCACGCCCTGGGCATAGACCGCCGCACGGGCCAGGGGCATGAGATTCTCCCAGCAGATGAGTCCGGCGACGCGGCCGAAGGGCGTTTCGATCACGGGCATGGTGGAGCCGTCGCCCTCGGCCCAGATGCAGCGTTCCGCGGCCGTCGGCTTGATCTTGCGGTGCTTGCCCAGCAGCGACCCGTCGGGGCCGAAGTAAGCGAGTGTGCAGTAGACCGACGCGCGGCTGTGGCGGTCGTCGCGTTCAATGACGCCGACGGCCAGATAGACGTGATGGCGGCGGGCGATCTGTCCGAGTTGCTCGGCCTCGGGGCCGGGCAGGGTGATGGCGGCCCGCACGTAGCGCAGGTACAGGTCGCGGCCGTGCGGTTGGCGCATGCCGACGACGGTGCCGAACCCCAGGCCTCGCGGATACCCGCCGACCGTCGCTTCGGGGAACAGCACCAGCCGCGCACCCTGGCTGGCGGCTTCGGCGGTCAGTTCCGCCACGCGCCGCAGCGCCGCGGACGTGTCGAAGAGGAAGGATGGGGATTGCACAACAGCGACTTTCGCGGGCATGGCGCCACTCCATTCACGGCCGCAACGTCAGGGCGTTTTGGCGTTCGTCGGATGGGCATCTTCCGCCGCGACTCCCGCGGGCTGCTGGCATGGCGGGTGCGCCCATCCTGCCCGGGCGCCTGTGTTCCTGATGTCGAGGCGGCTCCATTGCCCGGCGAGTCTAGCAGGGTTCAGGGGTTCTGCTCCAGCTCAATATCCAGGGCGTGAAGCAGCGTGTGGGGATGGAAGCCTGCACGGGCGTAGGTCGCGTGCGCCGGGTGGTTCCACACCTGCGTGCCGACGCTGGCGTGCCGCGCCCCGCGGTCGTAGCCCTGTTGCAGGACGTGATGGATCAGTTCGCTGGCGAAGCCGCGCCCGCGATAGGCCGACTCGACGCCCAGCCCCCAGATGTTCACGCAAGGCGTGCCGAGCTTATCGGCCAGATGGGGCACGAGCACCCAGTGGATGGCGCCGACGTAGCGGCCCTCGAAGGCGGCCGCGGCCGAGTGCGGCTCAAAGCCGATCCAGCTTGCGCGCATCGGCTCGTGGGCCATGGTTGTCGGCTGGTCGTCGATCTGAAGCTCGGGCACGCGGCGCTGCCGGGTGGGCGGGTCGGTCATGCGGCAGGTCATGAAGACCGACTGCTGCGTGAGGCGGTAGCCGGCCGTCGTCAGGGCGATGAGCACGTGCGGCAGTGTGACCGGGGCCATCGGTTCGCCGCCCATCCACAGGCCGCGGTAGAACGGGTAGCCATGCCGGGCGTGGAAGGCTTCGATCTTCAAGCAGCCGCGCTGCCGCAGGTAAGCGTGCGCGGCGTGGAGCAGGGCGGCGCCGACATCGAGTCGGCTGGGCTCGAAGCACAACATGCGGATGCGGGCGACGGCGTTGGCTGGGTCGTGGTACGGTTCGCTGCCGGCCGCGACGCATGCATGGATCCAGCCGATCGTTTCGCCGCCATCGCGGGCGACGAGCAGGCCTTGCGGATCGAAGTAGGGCTTGGCGACGACCAGCGCGTTGAAGCGGGGGGCATCGAGGCGCGCGATGTGGCCGATGTCGCGGGCCTGCTGGTTGAAAAGCTCGCAGAGGACCGGGACATCATCGTTCTGGTGGGGCTGGATGGTCAGAGCCATGTTGTGAGGCACTCCAGCGGTCGGGGCCTGTGATATTCAGCCGGCGGCGGCCGGTTCCCACGTGCGTCCACCGACCACGGTGTGCGGCCGATAGCCGCACTTGAGATAGGTGGCGTGGGCGGGAGCGTTGTCGAGCTGTGTGCAGACGGTGCCGCTGCGTGCTCCGGCCTCCCAGGCGGCGAGATGGGCGCGGCTGATGAGGGCGGCCGCGATGCCACGTCGCCGGACGCTCGCCTCCACCGCCAGGTTCCAGATGTTCATGCTCGGGCGCCCGAGCTTCGCGGCCGCTTCGGGCAGCACCACGTAGCCGCACTCGCCGACCCACTTGCCGTCGATCAACGCGTCGACGGTGCTGGGCGCAAAGCCCTCCCAGGAGGCTGGATGCACGCTGTTTTTCGGCTTGGTGGGCGCATCGACGAACTGCACGTCGATCGTGGGTTCGAGGCGGCGGGGCCTCTCGATGAGCGGCGCGACCATGAACACGTCCTGGTGGGTCAACTGGTAGCCGCCGGTCGCCAGGGCCATCTGAACGTGCGGCATGGTGAACGGCAGTTGCGGCTCACCGCCCAGCCAGTGCCCGCGGTAGAAAGGGTAACCCTTGAGCGGGTGCAGAGCGGTGGGCGTGTGGTCGCTGCGCTGGCGCAGCCAGTCGGTGGCCCGGCGGGTGAGTTCAACGCCGACCTGCGGCCGGGACGAATCGAAGAGCAGCATGACGATGCGTGGCCAGGCCGGTCCCGAGCCTTCGGGTGTTTCAGTGTGCGGAGCCGCGCAGGCGTGAACGAAGCCGGTCAGGCGCCGGCCATCAAAGGCCAGCATGAAGCCGGCCGGTTCGAAGTAAGGCTTGGCGGCCACGCGCTGGCGGAATCGGTCGGCCGTCATGGCGATGATGTGCTCAAAATCGCGTGTCTGCTCGTTGAAGAGTTCGGCGATGGCGGGAGCGTGTTCATCGCGGTAGGTCTGGATATCGAAGGTCATAGGCGTGAACTCGTCGGGACGCGGCCAGGTGAGGCCGGAAAGCTTGCGGCCGCGACGGTAGCAGCGGAGGATGGACTGTCAAGGGTGAGAAGACCGCAGCCGGGCGGCGGCGCGACGTCGCGGGCAGACGCGGGGTCTTTTCGCTTGATTTCGCACCCGGGGGCGAAACAATAGGCCACAGCCGCTGGTTTGTGCGGCAGCGTCCGTGGACTGGTGGAAGGCAGGGGCCGATGCTTGGGCTGCGGAGTCATCGACGTCGGAAGCTGCATGATCTGCGCCTTCGGATGATCGAGGAAACCAGTATGTTTCTGATCTGGGCCCTGGCTGAAGAGCGGCATCTGCCCCGCGTGCCCACCCGATCGGTTGAGCACGGCGGCTTCGAGCCGATGATGCGCCGCCCCGGCGCTCGTGCGGCTGCCGCGAGGCTCTGGCTGCGTGCGATGGAACGTTTGGGAGCAGACGGCCTTGGACGGGGTTGAGCGATCCCGGTATCTTGGCGCGAACGTTATTACATTCGATTGTCACCGCAAGCGGAGCCGCCGACCATGAAGATTCGTGCCGACATCCGCAAAGGTTACCTGGCTCGGCCGGCCATCATGACGTTAATGCTGCTGGGCTTCGGCGTGGCCTTTCTGTATGACGGGTTCGTGGCCTATCCGCGCGAGGACGCGATGTTCACGGCTTATCGCGACATCGTCCATCGCCACACGGCCAGCGATGGCAAGTATGACGTGAGTGCGATCGACGCCGCATGGACCCAGGCCGCGGAGGACAACGGATGGCCGGTCGTTTTCAGTGGCGATGCCCCGGGTCGGCCGCATCCGGGATGGGATATCCCCACGCAGAAAGTCCTGGGTTTTATCTGTCTGCCCCTGGGGCTGGTGGTTGGGTTCGGCTTTGTGCGCCAGATCGGTCGATGGATCGAGGTCGATGAGCAGGGCCTGACCGCGAGCTGGGGGCCGAAGATGGTTTGGAGCCAGATCGTTCGCCTGGACAAGAGCAAGTGGCAGGGCAAAGGCATCGCCTATCTGCATTATGGCGATCAGACGGGTGACAAGCGTCTGAAGCTTGACGACTGGGAATACGAGCGCGAGCCGATGCAAGCCATTGAAGCCCATGTGGAGCGGCACATCGACCCGCAACGGATCAGCGGTGACGTGGCCGCGAACGGCCAGGCGTCGCAGGCCTCGTCACCGTCGGCATCCGCAACAACTTCTACGATTGAGGACGCGCCGCCGCGTGACGGCGCGGTTTGAGCGCCATTGCCCCGTATCGCATGGGGCGCACCCTGGAACAGGAAGTCTGCCATGACGCAAACAACCACGTCGGGCGGCGTATGCGCGGCCACAGGTGGCCAGATGTGTCTGTGTCGACTGGCGCTGGCGGTGGGTCTGACCTGGGGCCTGGGATGTTTTCTGGTGGGGGTGGCGACCATCTACGCCGAGACCTATGGGCGGCGTTTCGTGGGTGTGATGGGCAGCATCTATCCGGGCTACGCGGCCGGCACGTGGAGCGGCGCGGGACTGGGCCTGCTGTGGGGGGCGCTGGACGGCTTCTTCGCGGTGCTGGTGGTCGCCATCATCTACCGCCTGCTCAGCGTCGGCGGCCATTGCTGCTGCGCTGGCCAGAAGAAGGCGGCGGCATGAGTGCCGCGGCATCACAGTGGCCGGCTTGGGCAGCAATGTGATCTGGTCCAGGCGGTTCAAGGCAACAGGTCGGTCCGATCAGCGCGAACCCATCACCGGCATGCCGATCTGCCGGTGCACGTACATCGGCGCGTTGACGATCAGCCGGCCGTCGTGATAGCGAACCGAGCTGAACTGTCCGCCGTTTTCCTGCCAGATGGTCGGCTCGATGGTGTCGCGGATGATCTGCGCCAATTGCTGGCCACGCTGCTCACGGGTGGGCACGTTCTGCTCATCGGGCGCCTCGACCGAAAATCCGCCATCGTCGCTGAGGATGCTGCCCAGGTCCATCGTCGGCGGATCGTCGAAGTGAGGGATGACCATCACGTCCGAACTCACGTCGTAGACGCGCAGCATCGGCCGCCGGTTGGCCTGCGCCTTGGTCAGCACATGCACATACCAGGGGGTGACGTCGTAAATGAGTGCGGCCTCGGGGTTGACCGCGGCCGCGGCGCTATCCAGCTGTCCGAGGATCAATTCGAGCAGTCGTCCGGCCGCTACCGCCTCCAGGGAAACGCTTACCGGCGTCCGCGGGTCGATGCCCACGGCCTCGATGGACGGCCAGGCGATCACCATCGGCAGGCCGGTCTGCCTCTGAAACCACTGCAGCGAGGCTTCCCCGGGCAGACGGTCGAGAACGACCTGACGCAGTTCGATGCTCAGGCCCGCCTCCATCATCGCCATCGCCTGCGCCTCGCGCTGGGCGGCCTCTTCGGCTTCGCGTCCGGGGGTGGACTGGACCGCCGGCGGGCGCTGCGCGGCGTCAAGGCGTTGTCGCAGATCCTGGGCCAGTGATGACCGGTTGCCGATCAGGCTGGCGGCCAGCATGGCCAGGAGCGCGGCCGCGGGAGCCATGTTCTCGCGTGGTCGGGTTAAACGCCATCGGGCGGTCATCGTGTCGCCTTGCCGCGTGGAGCGGCGTGCGTCGGGTTACGGACGGAAGCGGCGCTTGAGGGCGGCGATGCGCTCCTCGATCTCGCGCACCTGCCGGTCGATCACCTGTCGCTGCTGCGGGTCATCGGTCTGTTGACGTTTATGCGCCAGGCGCCGTGCCTCCACCTCGAGCGACTCGATCTCAACGCTCGGCCGTCCTTCGGGGTAGGGCATGTCCATCATAGCGCCAACTCACCTGTGTCATCGCGCCGCCGGCCGGACGTGGCGGGCCTTCGCTCCTGTTTTATTGTTGTCGGCCCAAGAGGGAATTCAACCGCATTCGCAGACGGGTGTGCCAGGCTGGCGGACGGGTTAGGGGCCGGTCACTCGGGTCATGCAGTGGTCGCGGGCTCACCGTTCGCCGCGGCCCGGTCCGATCGGCGGTGAGGCGGGCGGCCGGGGGTTGGGGGAGGGCCTGGCGGCGGCCCGCAGACGCGGCATGAGCAGTTCCTCGGCCAGAATCTTCAGGCAGGCCGTCACCGGGATCGCCAGAATCAGTCCCAGCGGGCCCGCCAGCGTCCCGCCGATCAACACCGCCAGCAGCACCGTCAGCGGGTCCAGGTCGGTCGCCTTGCCCTGCACCAGCGGCTCAATGATCCAGCCGTCCGCGAACTGGGCGACGGCATAGACCAGCGTCGGCCACAGCAGCAAGCCCCAGGTGAAGCCCGCGGCGCCGCCTGTGAGCTGGTCCAGACTGGTGAGCGTCAGGGCCGCCAGCCAGGAAAATACCGCCGCGAAAGGTACGAGGTTCAGTAGGCCGCCCATCACGCCAAGCAGCATCCAGTAGGGAACCCCCGCCAGACGCCAGCCGATGCAGAGAATAAACGCCATCGCCAGGGACTGGATCAGTCGGCCGCGTATGAAGGCCGACACCGACCGGTCCATGCGGCTGACGATGTGCAGCGTGCGGTCGCGATGTCTGGCGGGTATTAACTCACGGAACCAGCCGACGATCGTGTCAAAGTGCCAGCCGAAGAAAACGAAGCAGAAGACGGTGACGATCAGAGCGATTCCCAGATAGGTCGCCAGTCCGACCGCCGTGCCGATGACCCCGATGCCCACGCCCAGCCACGACAGCACAGGCCGGATGATCTGGGCCCAATCGACCGCAGGGATCGCTGATCCGGCGGTTTCACCATCGCTTCGCGCAGTCGAGGCGGCTTCGGGGGGTGCGGTCGTCGCGGGCGCGTGATCCGCGTCGATCGTGTCGACGGGCGGCGGCGAGTCTGCGGCCGGCGGCTTTTCTGTCGAGTCTGTGGTCTGCGCCCCCGTGACCAGGCCCAGCATGCCTCGCCAGTCCCACTCGACGTTGGTCGCAACCCATTGGCCATAGCGGCCGATCTTGCGCGCCAGCATGAACCCCTGGTCGAGCATCTGCGGCATCACGAAGGCGATGAGTGCCGTGGACGCCATCACGAAAACCAGCACCAGCGTGAGCGTGGTGAGCAGTCGCGGCATTCGAAACCGGCGTTTGGCCATGCGGATCAGTGGATTGAAGGCATAGGCCATTCCCAGGGCGATGAGCACCGGCCAGATGACTGCCTGGGCCACCAGCAGGCCGAGCATGACCGCCGCCAGTGTCGCCAGCAGCAGCAGATCACGGAACCATCGCCGTTCCCAAAGGTGCGGTTCGGGCGGCGGCGCGGCGGCGATGGTCGGGTCGCTCATGGCCGGTGATTATCGGGGCAAGGTGATGCCTCTGCAAGAAAACCGAGCGTGCCGAGCACGATCGAGCGGGCAACCAAGCCTGAAGACCTCGGCGTGACGCAGGACCTGCGGGATCGCGTCCCGGTCGCGTCAGGTCAGCTCAAGCTGTGGAGTGAAGGCCTGGGCGAAGTCGAAGACGTCGGCGAAATCGCTGATGTCGTCCTCGTCGGTTTTGGACATCAGGCCGGCGTCGACCATGGTGAAGACGATGCGGCCGAAGTCCTCGCTGCTGCGGATGTGCCAACGTTTGAGAACCGTGCGCGCCATCAGGCCGTATTGCTGGATCGCGAAATCGCGCAGGCCGAGGCACAACTGCTGCCCGCTGATGTGCCGGCTTTGAGGCAAGGTCGCGGGGTCGGGTTTGCCGTGGGTTCGCTGCACCGTGAAGTCCAGGCCGCGCTGCACAAAGGCGAACGCCTCGGCGGGGTATTTTGTGGTGCGGGCAAGCTCGTGCAGGTTGACGACCATGGAAGTTCAAAGCCTTGGATTATCGCCAAGGTAGCTTGGCGCAGCGGGTGTCACGCATGGGGGATCAGGAGATCCCGGGGGGTTCGATTTCATTATAGGCTGTGACCCGTGCGGGAAAAGAGCCCCTGGCGCAAGGACGCGGGCGGAATGCGTCGGGGCTAATGGGCCGCTGCTAAGATGGGCCGTGCCTGGCGACGACTTCACAGGAAGCCTTCATGCAGAATCAACACGACACCAGCCTTAGCCCCGCCCGACTCCACGAGCGGCGAGAGCGTGTGTTTCTGGTGCTGGCGGGCCTGTTCCTGGGCACGCTGGCGATGCTCAACATCCTGGGCATCAGCCGGTTTCTGGTGCTCGGTGGTGTGAACCCGGCCGAGGGGGCGGCGGCTCTGGTCTGGTACAACCCCGCCACATGGGCGGTGCAGTGGGGCACACCGGGCGCGTGGACCTTCGCCGTGGCTGTGGGCGTCCTGCCGTATCCGCTCACGTTCCTGTGCACCGACCTGATCAGCGAGTTCTATGGCCGGCGGCGGGCGAATTTCGTGGTCTGGGTCGGCCTGCTGCTGAACCTGTGGGTCATGTTCGTCCTCTGGGCGGGGGCGCAGCTTCCTGGCTTCGTGCCCAGCGAAGCGGCGACCGGCTTCCCGCCGCCGCCGCCTTGGAGCGAAGAGAAACAGGCTTTTCTCGAGACGGGTTGGACGTTCTTCCAGATCAAGACGCTGGCCTTCGGCGCGGTGACGGCCTCGATGATCGCCTACATGGCCGCCCAGTTCTGCGATGTCTTCCTGTTCCACTTCTGGAAAGGCCTGACCAACGGCAAGCATCTGTGGTTGCGCAACAACGGCTCGACGATGATCAGCCAGATCGTCGACACCGTGGCGGTGATTCTCATCACGCATTTTTACGCCCACGCGCTGCCGATCGATCCCGGAGCCGCGCTGTGGCCGCAGCTCTGGCTGTTCATCATCACCGGCTACGCGTTCAAGTTCACGGCGGCCTTGCTCGACACACCCATCATCTATGCGGCCGTGCCGATCCTTTCGCGCTATCTGCAGATCGACCCGCACGCCGAGCACGCGGCCGATCGGGAAGAAGCTGGTGATGTCGCCTGATTCCGCCGCGATCACCGACGCCAAGGGGGCGCTGCGCCGCCGGATGCGGGCCTTGCGCGACGCGATGCCGGTCCATCAGCGCGCAGCCATGTCGGCCGCGGCTCACGAACGCCTGCTCGCGCTGCCGGCCGTGCGCGAGGCGCGCGTGATCTTCACCTATGTCAGTCATGGCGGCGAAGTCCAGACGCACGACCTGATCCGCGCGTGGCTGGACGACGGCCGCACGGTCGCGGTTCCGTTCATCACGGGCCCCGGCCGCATGCACCCGAGCGTGATCGATTCGTTCGACGACCTGGCGCCCGGGGAGTACGGCATTCTCGCGCCGCTGGCCGATCGGCCGCTGACCACACGCCCGGATGTGGTGATCGCTCCCGGCCTGGCGTTCACCGCGGCCGGCGACCGCCTGGGTTCGGGCGCCGGCTTCTATGACCGCTTGCTTGCCGAGCAGTCGGCCGCCCGTGCGGGGCTGCACGCCGTCGGCCTGTGCTTCGACCTCCAGATCGTGCCCACGCTGCCGCGCGAGCCGCACGACGTCCCGATGCGAGCGGTGGTGACCGAGCATCGCACCTTCGGCGCATGAAAAAACTGCGGACTTTCGCCCGTGGTTTCGTCATTTCGGTGCGTTGGCCGCGGTTGCCGCGGGCTACTATTTGTGGAACGAGCTGGCCATATTCACTTCGGCCACCTTTTTCACCGCGTCCTTCTTGAAGGTTGACTTCTTGATCAAGTCCTTGAGCATTTTCTCATAAGCGGCGCGCGGCGTGGGGATCTTGATCGGCTTGCGCTGGATGCCGCTCATCAGGATCGCGTTGCCCAGCTCCAGCGAGGCCAGGCCCTCCTCGCCCGGGGCGATCAGGTCGGCGCCATGGAGAATCGCGTCGATGAAGTTGCGCGTCACCACGTCGTGGTTGGCGTTCGGGCCGGTGGGCTCGATCGTGATGTGATCCGTCCCCGGCTTGCCGAACATCTGATCGGTGGTCTTGCTGAAGACGCTGGCCGGCATATGGTTCTTGACGATCTCAATGGTGTTGCCTCGCTCGAGCACGATCTTGCCCATGTCGCCGGCGATTTCCAGCCGATCGGTGCCGGGGGCTTCACCCGTCGAGGTGATGAAGTTACCCGTCGCGCCATTGGGCCATTCGAGGTAGGCGTTCACTTCGTCTTCGACCTCGATGCGGTGGTCGCGTCCCAGGTGGATGTGGGCGTCGACCAGGTTCGGCGTGCCGCAGATCCACGTGAGCAGGTCAAGGTTGTGCGGGCACTGGTTGAGCAGCACGCCGCCGCCTTCGCCTGCCCACGTCGCCCGCCACGTGCCCGAGTCGTAGTACGATTGCGGCCGGAACCAGGGCGTCACGATCCAGGTGACGCGGCGGATCTCGCCGACTTCGCTGGCGTCGATCAGCTTCTTGACCATCCTCCATTTCGCCGATGTGCGCATCTGGAACATGATGCCGAACTTCGTCTTGGGCGCCTTCTTGTGGGCGTCGATCATCTTGACCGCGTCGGCGGCGGTGACAGCCACGGGCTTCTCGCACAGCACGTGCAGGCCCTTCTTCATCGCGGCGATGGCGAATTTCGGATGAAAGTAGTGGGGCGTGGCGACGAGCACCGCATCGACCGTGCCCGAGTCGATCAGCTTCATGCCGTCGCTGTAGCCGGCCACGCCGTACTGCTCGACGACCTTCTTGAGGTTCTCCTCGGCCACATCCGCGGCCGCGACGAACTTCAGATGCGGAATCTTATCGAAGTAACCCATGTGTGAGCGGGCCATCCCGCCGCAGCCGATCACGCCCAGTCGAACCGGTTTCATGACTTGCACCTTTGCGAGGACTATGTTTCGTGCCATTCGGCCGCCCCCACGGGATGGCCAACGATCGCAGCATGGCGCGGCAGTCTAGCGGGCCGGCGGGTGGGAACAACATCGGGTGGTGCCGCCGCCTGCCCGTTCCCTTCTGCGTCCATTGATTGCCCCGCCTGGGGCCGACTGTTAGGCTACGCAGGCGCCAGGCGGCCAGAAGGGGGTTGATCGCCGGCGAACGAACCAGACCACGGGCGCGGAGGCCCACGGGAGTCGAGCCATGGAGCTATCGGATCGGGTCAAGGCGATCAAGCCGTCCAGCACGCTGGCAGTGACGGCCCGCGCCAAGGCCATGAAGGCCCAGGGCATCGACGTGGTCAGCTTCGGCGCCGGTGAGCCGGACTTCGACACCCCCCAGAACATCAAAATCGCCGCGGCCAAGGCCCTGGAAGCCGGTCTGACCAAGTATGAGCCGACGCCCGGCACCCCCGCCGCCCGCCAGGCCGTGGCCGACTACATGAACCAGCGCCACGGCCACAACGCCAAGGGCGAGAACGTCATCGTCTCCTGCGGCGGCAAGCACGCGCTCTACCTCGCCTTCCAGGCCCTCATCAACCCCGGCGACGAGGTGCTCCTGCCGGCTCCTTACTGGGTGACTTACCCCGAGCAGGCGCAGATGGCCGGCGGCACGGTCCGCGAAATCCACGGATCGGCTGACAACGACTTCAAGATCACACCCCAGCAGCTCGAGGCCGCCATTTCCCCGCGCAGCAGGGTGCTGGTCATCAACTCCCCGTCCAACCCGACGGGCACGATGTATTCGCCGGCCGAGTTGGAGGCGATCGCCAAAGTCGTCGCCAAGCATCCGCGGTTGATCGTCTTCTCCGACGAGATTTACGAGCGGCTGGTCTACGGCGAGGACAAGTTCGTCAGCTTCGCCACGCTTGACCCGCAGGTCGGTCAGCGCACGGTGACGTTCAACTGCCTGAGCAAGACGTATGCGATGACCGGTTGGCGCGTGGGCTTCACCATCGGCCCGGCCGACCTCATCAAGGCGATGAGTGACCTGCAGGGCCAGATGACCAGCAACATCACCAGCTTCTGCATGCCCGCGATCGTCGAGGCCCTCACCGGCCCGCAGGATGCCGTCGAGCAGATGCGCCAGGCCTTCGCCAAACGCGGAGCCCACATGCACAAACGCCTGGGCAAGCTCAAAGGCGTCAAGTGCCCCCGCCCCACGGGCGCGTTCTACGTCTTCCCCGACATCAGCGACGCGACGTTCGGCAAGAAGGATCCGGCCGGCAAGGCCATCGACAGCGCGGCCGATTTCACCGCTTCGCTGCTGGAGCATCAGAAGGTGGCCGTCGTGCCCGGCGAAGACTTCGGCGCCCCAAGCTGCGTCCGCCTGAGCTTCGCCACCAGCATGGAGCAGATCGACGAGGGCCTGGACCGCCTGGCCGCCTACCTCAAGTCGCTTAAGGCATAGCGCAATTGACGTGAACGCTTTCCACTGGGGATCATCACGAGCCGCGACCGTAAGGGAGCGGTTTTCTGGTGGGACGGGCGCAATTGGTGGGACGGGCGTCCCGCCCGTGATTCAGTCGGCAGAGACGGCTCGGTTTGTCCTCGACCCTGAGGCTCTCTTCGAGCCTGAGCCTCAGAGCCGAAGGCGGACCCGACGGGAGCTCGTCGCTCGTCGAGACGGCCGACCCACTGAGGACGAATGTCAGGCTGCAGTGCAACCGCTGATGCCGCTGTTCACGTCACTTCCCGAAATCCTCGCCATGGGCCGATCGGTCTTCGATCCGATCTGGGCCGAGCGCGAACACACCGACCGCAGCAGCGAGCTGATGCACGTGCTCCAGGGCCGCGTCGCCGTCCGCACCCGCGATTACGAAATCGTCGGCCGCGCCGGCGACACCATCTACACGCCCGCAGGCGTGCCGCACCGCGACGTCTTCCCGCCCGGCTCGGTGTTCGAGGTTTATCTGGTGCAGTTCCGCTGGCCCGGCGAGGCGAAACTGCTCAAGCGTTTCAGCCCGCCGCAGCTCGCCCGCGTGCGTCCCCCCGGCCGCGTGGCACTCGCCGACGCCTGCCACCGCCTCTACCGCGAGTTCCAGAGCAGCATGCCCGAGCACCAGACGCTCGCCTCGCTGCTTCTGGCCCAGATCATCAGCCAGCTCTGTCGCGAAGCGACCCTCGCTGACGTCGGCCATCGCGGCAGCGGTGCATCGGGTGCGTCCGAGGATGCCGGCAAACCGGGCAAGTCGCAGTCAGGGCGTGGGCGACGCGGTCAGATCATGGCTCGCGCCCGCCAGCTCATCCACGAGCACTACGCCCGTCCCCTGTCGCTCGACTGGCTGTCCGAGCAGCTCGACGTCAGTCCCTACTACCTCTCCCGCGTTTTCAGCGCCGAGAGCGGCTTCCGCCTCAGCGACTATCTGACCAGCGTCCGTCTCGCCGCCGCCCGAGGCCTGCTGGCCGACGGCTCAGCCCCCATCGCCGAAATCGCCCGAGCCGTCGGCTACCGCGACGCCCACTACTTCGCCAAAGTCTTCAAACGAGCCTTCGGCCAGTCGCCAAGCAGGTTTCGACACGGCACGGCTACCACCTGAGAAACGGTATCCGACACCGGTTCTCTTTCAATGCTGTCGCCGCGCGTGCGCCGCGTCATATTTCACTGCCTCATGCGTGCCTCGCATTTTTCATTTTTCATTCTGCATTTTCAATCTCCGAAGAAGCGCGAAGCGCGGCGGGCGGCTGCGGGGGTGATC
>JAANMY010002515.1_pt1 | contig 17156 bp, 18 predicted proteins | sample 7279691 | NCBI WGS metagenome assembly JAANMY01 (sample SAMN14094543, study PRJNA606508) | bioreactor metagenome | isolation source: A lab-scale SPAN reactor treating ammonium-rich wastewater day 388 | place: Ireland: Galway | collected 2018-02-07
TGCCCACTTGAAGGACGATAATTAAACTGATTCTCTAACGGCCCCATATATGCTTGCATGCCCGCTTCCCCTTTGATAAATTTGCTGGATTTTCCCCTCCTCTATCGTAATTACCAACCAATACTCTATTTCGATACTTTTTTAAACGATTAAGGAACCATATAAGCCTAATCAAGAGATATTAAGTTACCCTATAGTAAGTACAAATTCAGCGTTTTTTAGACTAATCACCCTGCATATACTATCAACGACACAGACTGTTGCATTAGGAATTCCCATCCCTTTATTAAACATCTTCATCCTATCATATTTTTCCTTATTATGAAGGAGATCGGTAATAAGTTCTATGAGTTTTTCAGGCGTCAGATCAAATTGCTGTAACAAATACCCTCCACCATTGCTTACTAATTCCATTGCATTCCAGTATTGATGATTGTCGGCAGCATATGGATATGGTATTAATATAGCAGGAATACCTATTGCAGTAATTTCAGCAATTGTAGTTGCACCCGCTCTACAAACAATTAAATCTGCCATAGTAAGAGCACTACCCATATCGTCGAGAAAGCTACATACAAATGCATCTATTTTCGTTTGTTCATATGCTGCTTTTACCGTTTTATAACTATATTCACCGGTACAATGGATTATTTGTAATTCGTTTGATAATAATTCTAATCTGGGTAAACATCTCAATATAACTTCATTAATAGCCTGTGCTCCCTGACTCCCACCGGTAATAAGCAGCGTCTTCTTAGAATGACTTAATCCGAATTTCCCTGAAGGGCACATTTTTTTGCTGTATAAAATATCCTTTCGAATCGGTGTCCCTGTTACACGAACAATCTTTGCCTTGCTGAACCATTTAACAGACCCTCGCCAATGGCAATATATCTCGTCAACCCACCTGGATAAAAATCGATTCGCCTTGCCGGGAATTACATTTTGTTCAAGCAATACCGATGGAATACTAAGCAATTTTGCAGCAATAATTGGCGCAGCAGATGCATACCCGCCTAAACCAATCACAATATCAGGTTTCAATTTTCTCATCTCAACTAAGGATTCTACAACACCTATAAACAGAGCACCTACAAAGGTAAATATATGTTTCCATGATTTCTTCCATTCTTTTGCACTCGTTTGCCGAAATTGGAATCCCCGTTGCTCTACACATCGCTTCTCAAATTCTTTTCCCGTTCCAAAAAATACAATTTTTGCATCATGAAACCGGAACCGAATTTCTTCTGCGGTACTCAATCCAACCATGAGATGCCCGCCAGTGCCGCCCCCTGCAAAAATTACTTTCATTTTCTCTACCCCTTTTCCTTCTCATGAATACATTCTATAAAAAATAAATATACAGAATGTATCATAAGATAACTATGTGTGTATAATTTACCTGCATGATTTGCTATATAATTCCACTCTGTTACCAGGAGAAATTTGCTATTTTAGCAGCGATCTTATGATAAATCCTCATGAAAACTGGCGGCTTATTCTCTGTATCTTGAAGAGAGTCCATATTGTCAACAGATACCGGTAAATTTTCTCCTGGCGCAGAATGTCTTGCCACATTGATCAATATACCAATCCCTGCCATTGAAAATAAAAGAGACGATCCTCCTGAACTAACAAAAGGTAAAGGGATACCTTTTGTTGGCATCATGCCAGAAACAACTGCAATATTAATAATCGCTTGCAATCCAAACATTATGGTAATCCCAAGCCCCAAAAAGAAGCCAAATATATCCTTGGCTGAATGTACAATTTTTAACCCCTGCCATAGTAATAATATAAATAAACTTATAACAACTATCACCCCAAGGAAACCAAACTCCTCACCAATAATGGTAAAGATAAAATCGCTACTGCTTTCTGGCAAGAAGAAGAGTTTTTGCTTGCTGTTTCCAATCCCTAAACCTGTCAAACCACCGGAACCAAGGGCAATCCACGATTGAATTACGTGATACCCTGTCCCGGAAGGATCTTCCCATGGGTTCCAAAAGGCCATGAGTCTGTCTTTTCGATATGAGACCTCAAATAACATTTTATGAAGAAATGGTACCGCAGCTATGATCATAAAAGAAATAAAAATGATCCTCGTTCCACCAACAATAAGCATAATAAAAGATAATAGTGCAATAAATGCAGCAGTTCCGAAATCAGGTTCAATAACTATGAGACCGCTTATTAATGCTACAACGCTGATGGGTATTATGAACCCATACATAAATTTGGACATACGGTCGTAATTTTCTGCAATATGATTCGAAATATAGAGTATCATTGCTAGTTTCGCAAACTCTGATGGCTGGATGCCAAACATCGAACTCAATCGTATCCATCTCCGTGCACCATTGGTAACAGTGCCTATTCCTGGCACCAATACCAGCAGGAGAAGAATACCAGACACAACAAGAATGGGCACACTGAATTTCTGTAAATAATGATAATCCACCTTTGCTATTATTATCAACAACCCTGAGCCTACACCTATCCATAAAAGATGTTTCATAAATTGATAACTACTTCCTTTTACTCCAAAAGTCACCATATCAGTACTGTATACGGTAACAATGCTAAACCCTAAGAGTGCAACCATGATATATATAATAAAATGCCAGGGTTTCACCAACAAACTCCTTTAATCTTACAATAAAATAAAACTGAATCCGGCCAGGAGAACTGCAATAATCCAGAACCGGAAAGTAACTTTTGTTTCAGACAACCCTTTGAACTGGAAATGATGATGCAGGGGCGCGCAACGAAAAATTCTCTTCTTTGTCATTTTATAGAAGGAAACTTGCATGATGACAGAAATTGTCTCAGCAATAAAGATACCTCCGATAACAATCATTACCACTTCTTGTTTTACAATAATAGCAACGAGCCCCAGTACGCCTCCCAATGCTAATGAACCTGTATCACCCATAAAAACCTGAGCAGGAAAACAGTTATACCATAAAAATCCTAAACCTCCTCCTGCAAGTGCAGCACAAAAAACGCTCAATTCCTGACTTCCTGCAATATAAGGAATATTCAGATAATTACTGAAATCTACATTCCCCGAAATATAAGCAATAACAGTAAAAACAGCGCCTGCTATAATGCTGCACCCTATCGCTAATCCATCCAGCCCATCAGTAAGATTCACAGCATTTGACATCGCCACAATAAAGAAGGTAACGACTAGTATATAAAAAGGTCCTAAATCAGGTTTAAATTCTTTTATAAAAGGAATTACTATCTGTGTACCCCACGTGAATTTATTAAAATGAAAATATAAAATTAACCCTAATACGAGTCCCAATGCCGATTGAAATAAGAATTTTGACATATCACTTAAACCTGGTGCGTCTTTCTGTGTTAGTTTGATATAGTCATCAATGAACCCAAGAGCGCCAAACCATATCAGCGTAAACATTAATAAAAGGACATACCCATTATAAACGTTACACCAGAGTAAAGTAGAGATAAGAATAGCAACAATTACAATCGTTCCTCCCATAGTAGGGGTATTTTTTTTACTGGAATGCATACGTTTTAGTTCTTCGGAATCCGTTTTTGTCGTATCTTCACCAATCTTCAATGATCTGAGTTTCTTGATGAACCAATGACCAAAAAAAATACTGATGAAAAATGCTGTAAAAGCAGCGAAACATAAACGAAAAGCTACGGATTCAAATATTTCTAATGAAAACCAATGGTATAGCAAGTCTCTTAACCTCGTTAATTATTCATTATCTCTTAAGTCAATTATCTTTGAAATAATTGATACATTCTCTTTTTATCAATAATTCTTTTTCCGTTAAAAACAGTTATGACTCAGTTCCTGTTTAAGAAAAAATTCCCTAAATTTCTCAATAATTTTTTCCATATGCATACCCCTGGAGCCTTTAATTAATACGGTATCATCCTCTTTCAGAGTATTTATTTCGGATGCTGAAATATCCGCAACCTCTTTAAAACTCATGATCCGGCTTTCCGGCATACCGGATAACTTTGCAGCCCTTGCAATATCACATGCATGCTCTCCCACTGTCCATAACGCATCAATATTAAGACGAGCCACCTTCTCTCCAACTTCTCTGTGTAGCTGATATGATTCTTTCCCTAACTCTAACATATCTCCACAGATGAAAACCCTTCTATTCCTCGTATTGATTTCACCAAGATACTGCAAAGCAGCATTTACCGATTCAGGATTTGCATTATATGCGTCATTAATAACGGTAATATTTCCTATACACTGCTGTTCCATTCTCATCGAGGGCAATTTAAAAGAGGAAAGAGCATCCTTTAGATCACGGAGATCATGACCTAATGCATAGCAGATTGCAAAAGATGCCAGACAGTTGTTTATATTATGATCTCCAGGAATCGGAATATAAACATCTAAATAGCCATTAATTGTTATCATATAGCCTGTATTTTTCTTCTTTACATCTGTACATCTTATCTGTGCATGATGATTAAAACCAAAGCTTACAGACTTTCCCTTATACCGGTCAGCAATCGTAATACACCATGGATTATCAATATTGTATACAAACACACCGCCAGTCCGGATATTCTCTAATATTTCGCCTTTTGCCCGGGCAACACCTTCAATACTTCCGAGTCCCTCCAAATGAGTTTTTGAGATGTTAACAATTACAGCAATCTCTGGATTACTAATTTCAGAAAGACGTAAAATTTCACCAGGGGCATTCGTACCCATCTCAAGAACACCATACCGGTGCTTATTTTCTATTTCAAATATCGTTATCGGCACACCGATAAAATTATTGAAACTTTTCTGTGATTTTACCGTCGGGCTAAAACACGACAATAAGTGGTATGTCATTTCTTTTGTAGTAGTTTTTCCATTACTTCCCGTAATACCGATAATCCGTGTACCCAATTTTTGACGATAATATTTTGCCAAATCACCTAAAGCCGTTATAGTATTTGCTACTTGAATTATAGAAGAACTCCTGCCCTTCAAGTCCAAGGTATGCTCGCGGGAAACAACCACACCTATAGCTCCGTCATCTATCGCCTGGACAATAAATTGATGGCCATTAAAATGTTCTCCCGGAATTGCGAAAAACAGATCACCGTTTTGAACATTCCGACTGTCAGTTGACACACCTCTTATTCTGGCATTTTTATCTGCAAATGTCAGTTGTCCATTAACGGCTTTGGCAGCTTCTTCAAAAGATATGGTTTCCATACTTACCTATTACCTTAGCTATTAAAATTTGCTATTAAATTATTTTGTAATCTATGTCTTACAACCTCATGATCATGAAAAGGAGTCATAGTATCTTTTGATATCTGATATTGCTCATGGCCTTTGCCTGCAATAATTACAACATCTCCGCTTTTTGCTTCTAAAAGGGCTTCTTCAATAGCGCTTTTTCTATCAGGTTGTATGCGAAAGGCAGCTTTACTGCTTAACCCTTTTTGAATTTCATGAATAATACTACAAGGATCCTCAGAACGGGGATTATCGCTTGTTATCCAGAAAAGATCGGAATATTTTTCTGCGATATGCCCCATCTTAGGTCTTTTTTTTCTATCCCGGTCTCCGCCGCATCCAAAGACGAGTAAAATACGTCGGGTTGTTATCTCTCTGAGAGTGCTCAAAATTACTTGCAACGCCTGATGTGTATGGGCATAATCAATATAAACAAGAAAATCCTGTCCACAATCAATTTTCTCCAATCGACCAGGAACCATAGGTAAAGATTCGATGCCTGTTTTTATTGTATCGATTGTAAACCCTTGCGCCAAAGTACTTGCAGCAGATGCTAACGCATTATAAATATTGTGTTTTCCCACCAATTTTAGATGGATCGTCTTTTTCCCCCAGGGAGAATTGAGTAAAAACCTTGTTGTATCATTACCCAAATGGATATCCTCTGCTATCACATCGGCATTCTTTCTCTTTATACCATACCAAATTACCCGTGACTTCGTACACTGTGCAAAATACCTACTCATATTATGATCAGCATTCAGTACAGTCATTGCCCCTGAATCTAATTTTTTTACCAATTTTAGTTTTTCTTCTCTATAACTTTTTATATTTTCATGGTAATCAAGATGTTCAGCAGATAAATTTGTAAAAATTGCAGAACTGAAATGAATACCATCTAACCGGTGTTGGGATAAGGCATGAGAAGACGCTTCAATCACAGCGTACCGTATATCAGATTTAAGCATTTGTGAGAGATAACTCTGTATTTCAACAGATTCAGGAGTCGTTTCCTGAGCAGGAATAACTCTCTTTCCAATTTGATATTGAATGGTCCCAATAAGACCAGCTTCACTGCCAGAAGCCTCAATAATTGATTTTGTAAGATAGGATGTTGTTGTTTTACCGTTTGTTCCTGTAATGCCAGTTACTATCATTTTGGAAGAGGGCTCATCATAAAAATGATTACTCATACATGCCAGAGCCTGGCGTGTATCCGGCACGATAATTTGAGGTATTTGCAAAGCAACTTCACTTCTTTTCTCAACAACAAGAGCTACAGCCCCTTTTTCTATTGCCTTAACAAGGAAATCATGCCCATCCAGCTTATGACCTTTGATTGCAACAAACACACAACCCTTTTTGACTTTACGAGAGTCCTGTGTTATCCCGCACACATCCTTCTCCACAAAATCATAAGATTTGTATCTTTTTAGACAGGAACAAAGCTCACGTAATTTCATGTTCTGCTGCCGAATCCTCTTCAAATAGGTTATTTTTCTCTGACGAAGAATAATCAATTTTTAGTGTTGCATCAAAACCCTGTGTCCGTTTACTTCCTGATTGAGTAATCCGTTCGTAGAAACACTTTGTTTTATCGATTTTATCAACTTCTTCAGCATATTCCTTTAGGAGCCTGTCCAGCGTTTCCCTGTTGGTAGTACGAGCTACTTCCAGTTCTTTTTCTGTTGCATAAAGACTATACCATAGAATAAAATTTTGTTTTTCAATTTCTTTGTCTTTCATCTTCGTCTTCCTGTTTACTAAGATGATTATCGTAACAAAAACAAAAAATATTTCATGATTCTTTTCTTAGCCGTTACCATTGCCCTTACATTGCTTTTAAAAAGCATACATAATCCGCAATTATTGCATCGCCATCTGGAATTTTAAAGGCTCAACTCCAAGATAGAGCAACGACCTTCGAATAATTTCCCGCACCGCAGGAGCCGCAACGGTACCGCCGTAATATGCACCGTTCTGAGGCTCATTAATCATTACCAATACACAAATACGGGGCTGGTCTGCAGGAGCATAGGCAATAAAAGAACCCACATATTTTTCGTGAGAATATCGTTTTCCCTCATCAGAAGTTTTTTGTGACGTACCTGTCTTCCCGGCAATATCATACTCAAATAGATTTGCACTTTTTCCAGTACCTTCCGTAACAACCTTCATCAATATAGGATTCATCATATTACGTGCAATATTTACATTCATTACCCTTCGAACAAGTTGCGGATGTTGAAATTCTTCTTTTATTTTATTATCGTCACTTACCATTGACTTTATAATACTCGGCTTCAGTAATACCCCTCCATTCGGGATAGCACAAAAAGCTGTAATAAACTGCAATGGTGTAACAGCAACCTCATGTCCTATCGAAATAGATACCAGAGAGTAGGTGTCTGACCACTGCTTAGCTGGACGGAAGATACCTCCGATTTCCCCTGGTAGTTCAATTCCCGTCTTTTCTCCAAATTTAAACTGCTTAAGATATTGATACATCTTTTGTATCCCCATAAGCATTCCTAACTTGGCCATTCCAATATTACTTGAATAAGAAATAATTTCAGCAACAGTAAGATTGCCATGACCTCCGTGAGTATCATGAAGAGTTCTGCCTTTTATTTCATAAACACCATTATTGCAAAATAAAACATCATCAGGTCTTACTATACCTTCTTCCAGTAAGCCTGAAAGTACAATAGGTTTCATTAACGAACCAGGCTCATAACAATCGGTAATAGCAAGATTTCTCCGGTTATTTGAATGATATTTCTTGAAATGATTCGGATTATAGGTAGGATAATTGGCCATACCAAGCACTTCACCTGTCATCGGATCCATAGCAATTGCTGTTGCGGAGGAAGGCATCCACTTCTCACAGGCAATCCCTAATTCTTCTTCAACGATATGCTGAATATTAGCATCAATTGTCAGAACAACAGTATTTCCATGCCTAGGCAATTGCACCTTTGAGTCCGGTGTGATAATCTGGCGCTGCAGTGCATCTCGGAAAATGAGTTTATATCCCGATTTCCCCGATAACATATCATCAAATGATAATTCAATACCTTCTATTCCTTTCTCATCAATATTGGTAAATCCAAGGACATGACTTCCTAATTGCTGATTGGGATAAAACCGGTGATATTCGTGACTCATATAAACACCTTTTAATGACAACTTTGCTATTGCACGAAGTTCTTCATCACCTATCTTTCGCTTAATCCAAACGAATCGCTTATCTTTATTCAGCAGTTTGATTAACTTTGAGGAGTTAAGCTTTAAAATCTTACTGAGATGATATGCTACATGAGGGATGTCTTCAATTTCAGTAGGGTCAGCATAAATAGAACCTACTTGTAAAGATTCTGCAAGTGTATTTCCATTCCGGTCTAAGATTGAACCTCTTCTTGCGGGTAGCTCAATCTTCTTACACTGCTGCGCTTTGGCTAGTTTTGTATATTTATCATGATCAATTATTTGAATACCCGCTAAACGAATAGCAAGGAAGATAAAAACTGCGATGAAAAAAACACCAATACTATTTACCCAAAACCTATGTTTTTTTAAAGGCAACACGTTGGTAATTTTATAAAATTATATAAATTAAGCGGATAATGTAAGATCAAACCTTCTAATTATGTAATGAACAGCAATTTAATAGGGGCACTTTTTGTGTATATAAATCTTCTGTCAAGCTTGTTTTTATTAATCCCGTTGCATTTCTTTCTCTATTTACTTGCCTTGCTACCAATATCGCTGGTAAATCTCCCTGGGGAATGAGAGGCAACTTGAGTATCTGTATCTTATAGGCAATAATGTCAGGTGATAATAAACGACTGACATGATAATTCACCTTTCTACTCTTTTCCGACAATTCGGCACAATCCTTTTGTAACTTAGCTACTTGATATCCTATTTCTACAATTTTATTTCTCTCCCATACCACGAGTGTTGCCATCATAATAGTGATAAAAAACATCAACAATATCCTTGCTATACCCATATTAAATCCTTTCTGCCGCTCTAAGTTTTGCACTTCTGCATCTTATGTTTTTTTCTATTTCAGCTTCACCTGGACTTATAGGCTTTTTTGTAAGTATCTTAAATATCCCCTGATTCGCTTTTTCTACGAATTTGTTCTTCACAATTCGGTCTTCAAGGGAATGGAAACTAATAATCACAATACGAGCCCCGGCAAACATATAATGATGAATTTTATCCAAAAAATTTCCTAAACTATCCAATTCTCTGTTTACAGCAATTCTCAATGCCTGAAATGTCCTGGTAGCAGGATGAATTTTACTTTTGCCGACAGGAACAATTCGCTCGATTATAGCAGCCAATTGTCTTGTTGAAGTAATCCCTGTCTCTTTTTCTGCTCTTAGTATAGCACGCGCAATTCTTCTCGACCATCGCTCCTCTCCGTATTTCTTCAATAATTCTTCCAGTTCCTTTTCAGAAAGCCTCTGAATCAGATCATGCACTGTAACGCCTCTTGATCGATCCATCCTCATATCGAGCGGGCCTTCTTTTGAGAAACTGAAACCACGTTCTGCCCAATCAAATTGTAGCGAAGAGGCTCCCAAATCAAGTAAAACACCATGTACTTTGTCAACCCCTGCTTGTCGCAATACTTCATCAACATCGGAATAATCGGCATGATAAAACTTACCTATAGTATTATTTATTTTTGATAAATATTCTTTAGCTATGTACAGTATTTGCAAGTCCTTATCGATGCCAATCAAAAGTCCATTTGGTTTGACTTTTTCTATTATTTTACTTGCATGCCCGCCACTTCCTACTGTACCATCCAATATGATTTGTCCTGGCTTCAAACATAAATAATTTAGCACCTCTTCAATCATTACCGGTATGTGAGGAGGGTTATTTACCAGATCATCCATTTTATTACATGAAACTTTTATAAAACATGGTAAAGTACTTACTCCGCTTCGTCTGAAGAACGGTTAAATTGAAATAAATCCTCTGCAATCTCTTCAAATGCTTTCTCATATTCCAACTCAAAATCCTTCCATCTTTTTTCATCCCAAATCTCAATACGGCTATGTACCCCTACAATCACAATATTCTTTTGAATCTTAGCAAAATCTTTCAAATATTGAGGAATCAGTATACGACCTTGCGGGTCACATTCCGGAATTTTCTGCGCTTTAGAAAAAAAAAGGCGCTGGAATTGACGCGCCTTTTTATTAGTAAAAGAGAGTTGTTCGATCCTTGAAACGACATTCTGCCATACTTTGGGTGTATACATGAACAGACACGTATCTAGTCCTCGAGTTATAAAAAATCCCTTACCTTCTACCTCTATGTTGATACCCTCACGTAGAGGAGCCGGTATGGCTAGTCTATTCTTGTCATCAATTGTGTGATGGTATTCCCCGGTGAACATTTATAAATTTTCCCCCACTTTTCACCACTTAATACCACTTACCGTAATGACAATAAACTTTTTTAGATATTTGTCAAGAAGTATTTTTCTTGTTACTTTACAGAGAATAAAATCAAGGTATCCTTGCATACAATTAGATGTATTTTTTAAAATATAGATATACTATATATTGTATAATACTTTAAATATTTTTAAAGAAATACTTAAACTTATTTTTTTAACTCATAAGGCTTATAACATTGATTAGCTGTCTAAAATAATGTATGATAATTTTAATGAATGTTATTGTACCTAAGTCAGTTGAAATCTGTACTAAATTAGCCGATTTCGATTATGATCTTCCAAAAGACTTAATTGCACAGCAACCGTTGGAAAATCGGGATGATGCGCGACTTTTGATACTCTATCGGAATACAGGTAAAATAGAACACCGTAAATTTTATGAAATTACTGATTATCTTTCCGATGGGGATTTATTGGTTCTCAATAATACCAAGGTAATTCCAGCACGCATACGAGGAAACAAGACCAGTGGCGCTTCAATTGAACTGCTATTTATAGAAGAGTTAGAAGAGAATCAATGGAAGGTATTAATAAAATCAAGGGCAAAATTAAGAGAAAAAGAAGAAATACGTATTGATAGCAAGATAATCTCTGTAAATTTACTCGGAAGATCAGAAGATGGTGCATGGTATGTAGAGTTTAATAAAGATGTTGATATAAAAAGAATTATGAATAAAATAGGAGAAATGCCTCTGCCTCCCTATATAAAACGCAAGAAAGACAGCAACGCATTATATTCGCTGGATCAAGAACGATATCAAACGGTATTTGCCAAAAAAGCAGGCGCTATTGCAGCTCCAACAGCGGGTTTGCATTTTAGTCAAAATATTCTTAAGAATATAAAGACACTTGGAACAGAAATAGAATTTATTACCCTCCATGTAGGTTTAGGTACTTTTCTGCCCATTAAAACAGAAGATATCCGAAACCATCAGATGCATAAAGAATATTATGAATGTTCTGAAGAAGTTGTTAAAAAAATAAAGAAGACGAAAGAAAAAAATAACCGTGTAATCGCTACGGGAAGTACCGCATGTCGCGTTCTCGAAACGGTTGCCGTGAATGGTAAAGCACCACAACTTTCTGGTTGGACAAGTTTATTTATACACCCTCCTTATCATTTTCAGTATGTTGATATTTTACTTACTAATTTTCATCTCCCGAAAACCACACTATTATTATTAGTCTCTGCCTTTGCAGGGAGGGAAAATATCATGAATGCTTACGAAATAGCCAAAAGTAAAGGATATCGTTTTTTTAGCTATGGAGATTGCATGATGATTATTTAGGGGAAAAGTAAGAATTTATCAACTTCCTAATTTTTCCCTTAAATACATTTGTACCTTTTTTCCGTCTAAGACACTGCCATGTTTGCTCATAATTAATTTCATTGCTGCTCCCATCTCTTTTGCAGTAAACTTATTACTTTCAATAACTTCACTAACGATTTTTTTAATCTCATCATCTGAGAGTTGTTCCGGCAGGTATTCCTCGACAATTGCAATCTCTCTATCTAATTCCTTTACCTTCTCAGGCAGATGCAATCTTTCATATTCTTCGCAAGTTTTTTTGAGTTTCTTATAATATCCACGAACGACCTCAGTATAATCAATTTGATCTTTTGGTTTACCAGATGTATCGGCAATCTTAACATCAGCAAGCATCATACGCAATACCGATGTCCTTAATTTATCTTGTGCCTTCATAGCCGTTTTTAAGTCTTCTGTTATCCGATCTTTCAAATTCATGATCTATTCCTCTTTAAATGAATATCCCCCAACTTTATGTCCACAATTGGGACAATACAAGGGTGCGCCCTCGTAATATTTACCACAATACTTACAAGGTGTTAAGATTTCTACTCTTTTAACCTGCTTTGCTCTTACTACCAGATAGAGCGGTAAAAACACAATCATCAGAAAAAATACCCCTAACATCCAGCCTACAGCGGTAAGAGTTTTGTACCCTCTGTTTTTAGCATCCATATACACCCAAACAGCCACTCCTGCTGCAATAATTAATCCAAGAAATCTCATAACTCACCCTTTCCAAATTCTTAGAAATATTAGCACATAAAATTTTTCGAATCAAACAATTATCAGGATCCCCAGTCCGATTCAAAAACATTAGCATAGTAAGAAAATTGCTCTTGAAAGAATTAAACCTTTTAGTACAATAGCATTTTATATTTTAACATGAATTATTACAATAGATACAATAAATCTGTTACAGGAGATTGGTAATGAAATACCTATATACGGCCGAAAATTGTCCGAAATGTGAGTCTTTAAAAAAGAAATACAAGACTGAAGGTGTACAATTTATCGAAAGGGATGCAGACCGGATTAAGCGGCCAGATGATGAAATCGACCGTGAAGCTTTGGTACAAGCTTCAATGCAAAATATGGAACTACCGGTAGAGGTAGATATGTAATTTTAACCTTTAGCTAAACCCCAGCGTTCTCTTATATGCTTTTCCATTTTAACAAAAAACAAGCGGTCGACTAAAATACCAATAATAATAATTACAATCATTACGGCGATAACCTGGCTCATATCATTTAATTCTCTTCCGATCATTAAAAGATGCCCCAGCCCAAGGCATACAATTAACAACTCACCAGCCATCAATGAACGCCAGGCAAAAGACCATCCTTGCTTCATCCCTGTAATGATATAGGGAAGAGCAGCAGGGAGAATAACCTCAAAGTACAAATTCAATCCTCTTGCTCCCATAGTCTTTGCTGCGCGAATATAGAGAGGAGGAACACTTTTAATTCCCGCATCTGTTGCAATGGTAATAGAAAGCACAGCGCCCATAGCAACTAAAAATATAATGGCCTTGTCATTTAAGCCAAACCAAAGTAGTGCCAGGGGTAGCCAGCAAATTGTAGGTAATGTTTGTAAGCCCGAGATTAAAGAACCAAGCGTTTCTTCGAAAATCCGAATTCTTCCAATAAGCAGACCCAAAAGAACACCGATGACGATGGAAATCCCATATCCAATAGCAATTCTTTTCATACTAATCGCTATCCCTATAAGGAACGTTTGATCTTGAAACCCATGAATCAGGGTTTTGTATACTGAAACGGGGGAAGGAAGAACATATTCTGGCCATATTGCCAACCGAAATAATAACTCCCAAATCCCAAGTAACAGGGTAAAGAATATCACTTTTTTAAAGATACTGTACATGTATCAAATCCCTCCACCAATATCCATTTTTGCTGGTTCGTCTGTTGTACATTTTATGTCACACTCGACACAAGAATCGATATCCATCTCGCACTGCACAACTTTATTGATCTCCGCTTTCAGCTCTTTCATAACCCATGTAGAATACTCCGCTACATTTACATCATTATCATCACGAGGCCTTGGTAAATCAACCAAAAATTCTTTCTTAATTTTTCCTGGTGTGGTGGAAAGGACTATTATCCGGTCTGCTAAACATACAGCCTCCCGGATATTATGGGTAATAAACAAGATTGTTTTTTTTGTTTTTAACCATATATTCTGTAATTCAAAATGAAGTATCCATCTTGTCTGTGCATCGAGCGCCGAAAAGGGCTCGTCCATCAAAAGCATCTCCGGATTCATCGCAAGGGCTCTTGCTATAGCGACACGCTGCTTCATTCCGCCGGAAAGTTCATGCACATGTGAATTCTGGAATTTTGACAAATGAACCATTTTAAGATATTCAATCGCTGTACTTCTCCTTTCACTACCGTTAACGCCCTTTAATTTTAGCCCAAATTCAACATTTTTTATCACATTCATCCATGGAAAAAGAGCGGCCTCTTGAAATATAACAACCCGGTCCGTTCCTGCGCCATTTACTCTACGGCCGTTAGCCCATATCTCTCCGGAATCTGCCTTCTCAAGTCCTGCAACAATGTTTAAAAGAGTCGTCTTTCCACATCCGGAAGGTCCGACGATACATACAAATTCCCCTTGCCGTATTTCAAGGTTTATATCTTCTAATACATAAACCTTTCCATTCTTTGACTGGAACGATTTAGATAAATGTTGAATACATAATTTCGTAGATGTTTGTACTTCGGTTTTGACATTTGTATAATCCAACTCTACGAGACTATCAATTCCTATGCTTTCTGACACGACGTTACTACCTCCCAATAGCCATAAATTATTTTCTATCGTTCATCCACAAGCGGCAACGATTTCTCCTTAAGCACTTCATTAAGTAAACGCAAATCGATCATACCCGATAAATCAGGCATCTTCTTCCCTAAAAAGCCAGCATTATACGCCATCTCCGCATAAGAAACCAGGGAGAGGACAATAGGATCATACGTAATTTCTAATTTTGAAAAAGCACCGTCAATTACTTCTTTCGGTAATTGTATTCCAGAAATGGCCTTAATCTGCTTACAAATAATCTTCCTTGCTCTTTTAGGGTGTTGATTAATCCACTGGCTTATTCTAACATGTGCCCCTAACCACTGCTTTACTAAATCAGGATGTTTCTGTAAAAATTCTGTCCCGACAATTATCAGCGTTGAACAGAAACGACCATCTTTCCATAAGCTTTTCTCATCAAGAAAAATCTTACCTTTTCCCTCGATAACGAGTCTGGTTCCCCACGGTTCTGGCACCCAAGCTCCATCAATTTGTTTTCTCATAAAAAGATTCAATATATCAGGATTACGTAAAGGCAGGATATTAACCGTCCCTCCCCTTTCTCGAGGTTTCAAACCACTTTTTCTCAGATATTCCCGAAGGGCAATATCCTGTGTGTTTCCAAGCTGTGGTGATGCAATACGCTTTTCAGAAAGATCGGCAGCCTTTTCCATTCCAGAGTCCGGCCTTACAATAAACAACGCCCCACCGCTTACTACACCAGAAACTACCTTGAACGCCTTACCGCCTGACCGTACATACCCATTTATAGCAGGACTGGGACCAACATATGCAATATCGATATCCCCGGAAAATACTGCCTCAATGATAGATGGGCCTGCATTAAAAAGGGTAGTCTTTATCTTAATTTCAGGCCCTAAGTAAGATGCAAAAGTACCGTTGGCTAATCCAAGAACCGCTTGTGCGTGAGTAATATTCGGAAAATACCCAACACGGATTACAGAATTATTGGCCTTCTTCGAACAGGCAATACCATGTATAATAAAAAAGAACAAAAGTAACAAAACACCAAAAAATCTTAAAATCTTCACTCTCTTCTTTTATCCCAATTTATTCATAAATTATAAAATCATTAAAACACGAACCTGGAAAGCCATGGATTAGTAAAAATTCACAAAATCTACCATATTGGTAGACATTTAGTTAAAATTTTTTATATTGCATAAGTAAAGACATCGCTCTCTTTCTTATCTAACGATTCTTTAGCACGTTTACACATATCCGCAAAGGTCATGGTATCTAATACATCAGTTATAGCATTTCGAATATCCATCATCACACTCCGTATTACACAGTTGACTTCCTCCGAACACGGCTTGTAGGCCATCTTACTTACGCAGTTTACCGGTGCAATTGCCCCATCAAGTGCTCGAATCACTTCACCTAAAGTAATGAGGTCAGGTGATCTTGCTAATTCATAACCACCCTTAAGACCCATCTTACTATTGAGTATGCCTACTTTTCTTAATGTAAGAAGTATATTTTCTAAAAATTTTTGTGGTATCCTTTCCTTTGCAGAAATCTCTTTAATCTGCAGGGTTCCCTTCTGATAATTCATCGCAAGATAAATCATTGCACGAAGGGCATAATCACTTTTTTTAGAGAGTTTCATAAATATTCTCTATGAGGAACAAGTTATATAAAACTAGTAGACATTATAATAAAAGAATACGAAATGTCAACTAATTTTACATTATTTTTGCAGCAGTAATAATTGCTTTATCCAAAGTATTGAATTTTTCTATATATTCGACACGCTCACATCGTAAATCTGACACCTGTTTTATAATATCATCAACACTATAAAATTTTTCAACATCGTATTTAGATAAATCTACACCCTCAATAAATGAAGGAACTTCAAGGTTCCAGTATTTATCTTTACCCCATATGTTAGTACCACGTACAATGCCCCGAATAATGGATGACATCTCCGGAATTTCCACTCGCTGCACCTTGCGCTTCGTTACCTTTCCACCATCTGACTGTTTTTCGATAATCTCTCCAAGACCACCGGTATTTAACTGATAGCAATGTACCTTGCGCTCATGCCTTTTAACAAAATCATAGAACCAATTTCCTTCATATGATTTATCCCCTATGATAAAAGGATTCGTACCTACTTCCCGAATCGATTCCCCTGCACGTCTTGGATCACCAGCCGATGTTTCAATAGATTCACCTAGCATGAACACTGCAGCCGCCTGTTCAGAGGTAAGTCTAACGGCAAGCGGTACAACGGTATGACGGCGCGTAATA
>JAANMY010002516.1_pt1 | contig 17148 bp, 10 predicted proteins | sample 7279691 | NCBI WGS metagenome assembly JAANMY01 (sample SAMN14094543, study PRJNA606508) | bioreactor metagenome | isolation source: A lab-scale SPAN reactor treating ammonium-rich wastewater day 388 | place: Ireland: Galway | collected 2018-02-07
AGCGGGGATGACGTATTAAGGGAGCGGGGATGACGTATTAAGGGAGCGGGGATGACGAATTAAGGGAGCGGGGATGACGTATTAAGGGAGCGGGGATGACGAATTAAGGGAGCGGGGATGACGTATTAAGGCAGCGGGGATGACGTATTAAGGCAGCGGGGATGATGAACAAAGGCAGCGAGGGTGAGGATGAAGGGAACGAGGGTGAGGATGAAGGGAGCGGGGATGACGCAACGCCACGGCCCACTGGCAGAGTGCAATCTGCCAGCGAAACTTCACATCCGCACTCCAGGCAACTAAAGACTTTTTCACCCAATGTGCAAGAAAAGTGCTGCGGACTGTTCAGCCCCTCTATGGAGAATCAGTCCTGAATCGTATCTCTCTCGGAGGTGTCCTTCACGTGCACGGACTCGTTGGCCACCGCAGAGGGCGGAAAGATTAATTCCCCGATTTCTGGTGCATTCCCGGCTGCCTTCTCGGGCAGCCCGTTGGTGATCATGATCATTGCCCATCGGTCAAAAGAGGAAGGGTTGTCCACTTCATCGGGAAGAAATGTTGAGCAGATTATCGGTGCGTTCTCTTTCTTTTTGACAGGGTTTGCTCTGAGGTATCCAGTGGGGTAGCGAACAGTGCGGAGGTTGACGATGGCGCTGGAGGCGAATGGTGTTTCCCAGTTTTCCCTTTCGACGATGGTCCAGAGGTAAGTCATATCCTTACGGGATCGATCCTCTACCATCCACGCTTTCCCTGTTGGGTCGATAGTGAGGAACCTCCCCGTGGCAACATTTCTGAGGACTACACGGTGTTTCTGTTTTGATCGGTCCGTATAGCGCCTTGGCTCACCGTTACGATGTTCTGTGCTGTGAACCGGCCAGCAGACATACCAGTTGACATTCGGGTCCTCTTCCGCTTCGCCCTCATCCATCTGACGGAAGCTCGGAAGGCCTTGATTCGCGTCATCCTTTGTTTTGCCACCGGAATCTGTAAGGAAGTAGTTGTACTGAGCGAGCAAGACGATGGCATCAGTACAGGACTCCACCTCATATTCAGTTTCGAGCGACTCGGATACAGATTGAACCGGAACCTTCTGGGCTAATGAATCCTGAACAGAGTTGCCTGTTTTAGAGGGCCACTCGGCGCCGGGAAGTCGCTTTGCCCAGAACGAGCGCTTGTAGCATTCCACAGTGTCCATCCAGAGTTCGCTGGAAGAGCCGGCATATTCATTTGATCTCCAGGGGAAAGCTGGCCAAATCCATACAACTCCATCGGCGTCACCGGAAGCCAGGAGCTGGCTTGCTGGATCGAAAGCGATCTGAGTCAGTCCAACTGCATGCTTTCCCTCGAAACTGATTAACTCGCGCGTGTCGTCATCGGACAAGTGCCATAACTTAAGGGTCTTGTCGCTGCTTCCAGAAAAAAGGCGTGTGCCATCTTTGGTGAAGGCCAGGGAGCGGACGGCATCTGAGTGTCCGGAAAGACTATGAAGAAGGGTTTGCCCGGTAACATTCCACAGGTCGATCCGGCCGTCTTTACCCCCCGCTGCGAGAATGTTTCCGTCAGAGCGAAATGAGAGGGAGCTGATTTCATTTCGTTGTGTTGGCAGGGACTTCATCGGCCTCAAAGTATCGCTGCTCAGGATTCGTATTTCAGATGGCCTTTGCGCTCCGGGGGTGATAGTGGAAAAAGCGACTGTTTGTGATGTCGGGGAAAATGCAAGAGCGGTCAGAACCTCCCCGGGGGGGACGACCTGCGATTCGACCAGCTTTCTGAGGGAGGGCGTTTCCCAGATGGTGACAAGACCATTCCTGAGTCCGGTTAACAGTCGGTCCCCCTTCATTGTGCATGCAATGAAGCGGACATCATCCGAGATGCCATCGATGTTCTGGTCGCTGACAATCCTTCGTTCTTCGGCGAATTCCATCGAGGGAATTTCCCAGGCTCGCAGGACAGAATCCGCGCCACCCGTGTAAATCCGATGGCCTTTAGGATCAGGAACCGTACAAATCGTTCCGAGGTTATCACCTTCGATCAACATCGTTTCCTTATGGGTCCATGAATTCCAGGCAAATGCGGTGCGCTCACGGATGAACTTTGAGGATGAAAAGGCTGCAAGCAGGCCCTGTCCGCCGGGGGTGAGCGCCAGACCTGACACTCCATTCCGCGGGCCACTGAAGAGGTCTAAATGGGAATCCGGAAACACTGACCATAACCGAAGTGTCCCGTCGCTTCCCGCACTTAGAATCATATCCTCACCCGGCAGGCAGGACAGATGATCCACCTTTCGTGTGTGTCCTTTAAGGGTAACCTGCAAGTCACCAGTTCCCATGTTCCATGTCCGGATAACTCCATCTTCGGCACCGGTTACAATCCGGGAGCCACCTGGGTGAATCCCAATTGAACGGACCGCTTTTGGGTGTGCCTGAATTTTCCATTTGAGCTTTAAACTATCCATCTCCCAGAGGCATAAAGTACCTTTCGATCCTCCCACCGCGAGATAATGGCCATCAGGGCTGAACTTGGCCGAGGTGCAAGATGTGTTGCCCTCTTGAACAAGCTGCGCGAGCTCCCGGCCGGATTTAGTACTGTAAATTCTCACATACTTTGGGGAGTCGATTGGTTCTGGGAGTGCACAGGCCGCGACCAGTTTCCTGCCTTCCGGATCGAAGTCGATGCAGACCGGCTCTTCGTTGGCGCCGCATGTCATGCTGATTATGGGCGTGAGGGAAGACAAATCCCACAAATGGATAGCTGACTCAGCATCACCAACAGCAAGAGCATGGCTCGCGGGACAGAAAGCGAGGGAGGTTACCCTTCGTTCCGAAGGATGGATGAGTTCATCCTTCTTCCAAGTGGAGGCATCCCAGATCAGGACTGCGCCATCCTCCCGCGCAGCTGCAACAACTTTATTGTCTGAACTGACCGAAATGGACAGCACCGGACTGCCGACGCCGATAAGTTCTCGGGTCATCTTCCCTTCGGAAAGATCCCATATCCGGATGGCACCGCTTCGGTGTCCTGAAACTGCCCATTTGCCATCTGTGCTCGCTGCCGCATCGAGGATCTCATCTCTGCTGTCACCCATGCACATGACATCCAGGTTGCAGAGATACAGCAGATGCCCCCATTCCCAGTTTCGTTCGGATTCCGGACAGGCCTTCAGGATCTCCAATGCGCGATCGTATTGACGGCTGCCGATGGCTCTCTGAGCGAGATTGATGGAGGAAAGATAGAGTTCATGCTCCTTCTTCTTTGTTTCCGATTGAGCCAGAAGTCGCGCCTGGTGTTCGCGCACCAGACCGATGCCCAAACCCAGGCTCGAGAGGATAATAATCAGAAAGCCGATGCCTGCGGCCGCACTCCACAACCTAATCCGTTTCCGTTTTCTGTCTTCTGCCGCCTGCTTGACAATCTTGCTGCGTCGAGCCTGAAGCGACTCCAGCGATTGCGCCAATTCCCCCGGTCCTGAATAACGAGAGAGAGGATCGGTTGCAAGGCATTTCGCGAGATCTTCCGCAATCAGGGGATCCTGAATGAAGGTCCACCAGTCAGAGCCGATGGTGCGCTGGAAATCGCCTGCCATGAGCTGGAAGAACATAATGCCAAGAGAATACAGATCGGAGCGTGTGGTTGAATCTTTGCCTGAAAGGATTTCCGGCGCGGTATAGAGATGCGTTCCATATTTCGGCAAGATATCCGTGACGGAGATTGTACTGGTCAAGCCGGCGAGGAGCGATGGATCGAGAAGCGCCTTTTCAGTGGCCTTGCCGACCCCAAAGTCTGTCAGCTGGACTGTTATAGTGGAGGGGTCATTCGCGATGCCGTTTATCAGGACATTCGAGGGTTTGATATCCCGGTGCAGAACTCCTGACTCATGTGCGTTCTGAAGGGTTTTGGCAGCTTGAATGATGATGGCCAGCCGGGTCTCAGCCGGGACTTTCTCGATGCCTCCCTGCTGTTCCAGCCATTTCAAGAGGTCCAGTGACCAGGTATCCTCGAGGCAAATCCAGTAGGGTCCGTCCTCAAATTGAAATCCAAGAACCCGCACGATGTTGGGAAGGTCCCCGAATCGTTCGGAAAGAATTCGGAGGAGCGCCACCTCGCGGCGAAGGGCGCGGATCCGTTCTTCAAGGAAGCAGAATTTAAATATCCTCGTGGCGCCTCCATCTTTTCTGGATGCCCGCCATACCTCGCCGAAACCTCCCGATCCGAGCCTCTCAGTCAATACCCAACCAATGCAGGTTGGAATCTCCTGCTCAAGCGCTGGACGCCACCCCAGAACCGGTTCGTCATCCCCGGAGTGGTATCGGGCAGCACGGGCTGATTCGGGCGGTGCTGTCAGGGGTGCGGCTCCCTTAATGCCGATTTCGCAGAGACCGAGGGGCGACTCAATTCCTTTGATCCGATAGGCCCCGTAGTCGAGGAAGGAAACAGAACCCAGTTCGCGGAGGTCTGGAGCCGTGATTGCAGCCCGCGCGGAGTCGAAGACCGGCCTCGATAGCAGTATCTGGTTTGGGGACGCAATGCGCAGGATACGTGAGGCCTCTGTGGTAAGTGATCCCTCGATCCTGATAATATCGTCCTTGCCCAGCTCCCTTGCTACAGTGACCTCTCCCATGTGAAGGGCTGCCTTGAGCGGCAGCTGTCCATTGGTGGAATGGGCTTGAGGGATTCTTTGCGACATGAACCGGAGGCTGAATCGAACTGCTTCCGATGGACATTCGAAGACCACGAGGTGCGTGTTCCCAAAAGTTTCGATCAGCTTCCCGTCCTTAGAATTTGTGAGCTGCCGGGAGAGGTCATCCAGAAGCTCCTTCTGGATAGTCCTGGCTGCGTCATATCCTTCTGCTTCCGCGACACATTCAATCTCAAGCTGTTCGATCAAAAGTGCAACGACAAAGGCCGATTCCTTGTTCAGGGACTTTTCGATTTTACGTCCAGTATTCTTCTCTCCGAAGAAGTGGTCTTCCGGATCACCGTACAAAACGTAGTGTGCCCAGGACAGATTTGCCTTCCCGTTTGAGCTCGGATTGCTGGCCTCAATGCGGACCCGCCTTAGTGCTTCCCCAATCTCCATTCCGTCGAGTAGATACCGGTAAAACGAAATGGCTGTTGACCGGCCGTAGCCGTCCATCAGGTCGCCATGCGCCCCGATGTAGTGACGGCATCCAGCTTGAAGGAGGGCATGAGGCCAACTGAAGCAGCTGTTTTGTGAATCTGATCCCCAGGGCCCTTTCTCCATGCCTTGGCAGGCGTTATTGAATACCAGCCGAGGCGCCGCCCTCCCTTGCCGCGTCAAGGTGTGCAGCATTTCCGCCTGGAAAGGACCATCGGAGAGAACCCAGGCAGGGCCGTCATTGTCTTCACCATGTCCGCTGTAGTGTAAGGCATCGAACTCACCGAGAAGCTTCGCCAGATCGTTCTTAGTCAGGCCGCCATTGAACCATTCCACTTGGATTCGTGGCTCTGAAGCGAGTTTGCCGAGAAGTTCTGCCCCTTCCTCGGAGGCTGCGGGGAGATCGCCGGTAGGATTTGAGACTACAATGAGAGATGCTTTCCTGTCAGGACGCGGGCGTTCGACAGCAAGCGCTTCCTGGGTCGTCCGGACGATCCTTCCTGTCGCAAACCGCCGGCATAGAAAATCAGTCCCATCATAGACAAGCTCCCATGGAATATGGACGCACGTTTCATCAAGATCGAAGACCAGGAATCCACCGGCCTGCTGCTCAAATCTCCACCGTGTTTCCTCATTAAGCAGCAGGTCGAACAGCCTTGAGCCGAGCGCTTTCAGATTCGTCTCAATCGTGGATGTATCACTCACCCGATTCGACAATGAGAGCGTCTTTTGGAGGTCCTCAAGCAGGGATCCAAGTTCCGCCGGGTCAAACTGGCGCTTGCTATAAGAAACAAAGGTGGACACAGCACATCCGGACTCGGCCAGACGGCTCCGGATCTCACTCTCGCCTCTGAGGCTTGCCTCCAAAACCAATCGTTGTACTGCTTGTGCCATAGTTGTCTGACCCCAAGGAAACCTGGATCGGTCCTTGTTCGCAGGATGGATTCTACTTTGAGAATAAAAAAGGGAATAGCAGGAAATATTTAGAAAAGCAGGAAAATTCTTCTACACATGGCATCATAAGAAATTGGGCATGTATCATCTGATAACCTTCTTCAGGGATTGGGGGATGGGATTCAAGCCCAGACAGGAAGGACACAATACCGAATTCATGCGGCATGCCATTCAGGGCGAGATACTCCGCCCGAGGAGTCACGGTATGGCCATCGACTCTACAGGGATCTTCTCGCGTGGTCCGGTTTCAGTTGTTCGCAAACAGCGGAGCTCCTGGAGGCAAGCCGTAACAGTGTTCAGTTCGGGTGTATCGGTTTGAGCACAGTGGGTTGGCTGGACTGCAGGAGGATATGCACAATTATTTAAGACCCGGTGTATAGAATCTGTGAGAACAATTGCTTCCACACAGTATCGCTGGAGACTTCCGCCTGCTCCGGTTGCGTAGTGGCTTCCAGGGTTGAGCCAAGGTGTCCGGCGAGAGCGGCCGCGAAGCGAAGATGAAAGGGATCGCCCGGAATCGGATCGACAGATTCGAAAGCCTCCCTGCTCTCGGTGTATCTCTCATTGAGCAGGGATTCCCACCCACTAAGACAAGCCCACCCGTTCCGAATTCGTTCATCTCCCTCATTGGCCGGAAACGAAACCAGCCCGGCTTGCCCTCGGTACGCCCCAAGGACGGTTGTTGCGAGAAGCCGAGTGTTCTCTGGAAGAGAATCGAGGCTGTCCTCATTTGGCTCAAGATCGGATCGTTCAAAGGTGGTTGCTACAACCGTCTTCCACACCGGGAGGTAAACCGCCTCCCTCTGGAAAGTCGTGGAGGTGGATGACCTTGTGGCCATGAGGGGGGCGAGAGTGGCGTGATCCTTCGACCTCGTCAATTCCCCGAGAGCGCTCATCCATCCCAGCTGCCGGTCTAATTCCTCAGGCCTCGGGTACAGTGGCAACACTTCCTCTCTCAGGATACGAACCGCTTCGCTGAGGTGCCCGGTGATAGCGTTGTGCAGGGAGGCCGCTTTCCAGTCGTTCGGATTGAGGGAGTATGGAGTGCAGATCAGGGCGGCTCCAGCAGGTTCCCCTCCCACCCGAAACGCAAAGTGCGTTCCGGGCGATACTCCATCGATCGGACGCTTCGGGAGAGAAGAGGCAGGCATCGAGCGCAGGACATTTCCGTCTTTCCACACCTCGATCTGTTTTTCCTCAGAGGTCCTGGCTTCCAGATTGATCGAAAAACGGCCATTCTCTGGTTTCAACGTGATACGCAGCGGTATTTCTCCCAAAAAGGTTTGTGCCTCAAGCAATCCACGGACACAGACAGGAAACTTTTCTCCTGCGATTCGTTCGAAAGCACTGGCGATCCGGGCGCTCCAGCCGGTTAAGGTAACCTCATCCTTTTCGAGAATCCGGAAGTAGTCTCCAGCCTCTCCAACTACCAGAAGTGAAGACTCTGCAAAGGGCAGATTAACCCGGACCTCTTCACGTGCTCCTGGGTAGGCTGCCAAAGGCAGCAAACTCCGCATGTCCGGATCGTCCCTCAGGCCAGAAAGAACTGATGGCTGTTCCTCATCTGAGAGCCTTCCTTCAAGGAATGCCGCCAAGTCATTTAATCGCTTCGGATCCATCTCACAGGTCTCCCCCTCATTTTGGATTAGCAGGAACCTTCATTTCACGCCTTTATATTATGGTACGGGAGATTCTAACTCAAAATTACCCTTCCTTTGAAAATCTATCGTTTGCCGAAATACTTAGTGGTGGAAAATAACATCCAATATCACTAATATGCATCGATTCGATCTGCCACCTTGCCATGCAACCCAGGATGAAGCCAAACACCCGCCAATTTGATGAGTCCCTCCGTGACCTGGTCCTTAATAGCCCTGAGGAGGGCTGGAATGCTCTCCTGCTCAAGTATGGGCCTTTTGTCAAGCGATTAGTTCGACGTTATCGCCTTTCCACAGAGGACACCGAGGAGATCGTCCAGGAGGTCTGGTTCCGGCTCGTGAAGAACGAGCAGAAGCTGATTCGGCATTGGGACCCGGCACGCTGCTCACTGAAGGGATACCTCGCGGTCGTCACCCCCAGCGTGGCTCTTGATTTTATCCGATCACGGTTTCACCAGGATACCTGCCGCAGGGCGGAATCGGCCGATTGGCAAGCCTGGGATGTCTTATCGGAGCTGCTCGTATCCTCCTCACCCAGTCCTGCCTCCCGGCTCGAACGCGCTCAGGAGATGGAGGCGCTCGCTCAAAGCCTCTCCGACTGGGCTGATTCAGGCCGACTCCGCGAGGAGGACCGCCTGATCCTCGAACTGCTGCTGCGTGGTCTCGACTACCCGGAAATCTCCCTGTTGTTGGGCATAAAGGAAAAGAAGTTGAACTTGCGCATCTATCGGCTGAAGAGGATCTGGAGGAGGCGGGTTAAGGGCCAGGCAGCCGGCGATGAGCGGGATTAGCAGCCTATTCCATTTGAGTATGTGGATAGAGTCGCTTGAGTTTGATCCTGCATCGGCATTGGTGAAGCGCCAATCGACCCCCCTCTGCATTCTGAAGGCAATCAAGAATCGAGCAAATGGGGGTGTGGCTCTCGCGGCTCCAGCAACCGAGTGGGTGAAATCAGGCAACCGTAGGGGCGACATTTATGGCGCCCGTTACCCCCATGGCGCCCGTTAACTCCTCACCGCCGGAAAGGCCTTTCTGATTTATTTCGTCTGCCTGGGTACACACGACGAGGAGGTTCACAAGGATCATCACGAAGAACTCCTCCATATTTTCCACCCGGCTCATCCAGCATTTTTTTGTTTGACATGCCGGGGAGCCGAACCTAAGATCAAATTCTGCTGAACAGCACACAATTCATTCCAGCGGAGGAACCCACCATGGCGGTTGCTATTTTGTCCCCAGAGAAGGCGATTTCACGCAAAGGGAAACTGCTGATCAACGGAGAATTCGTTGATGCACTTTCCGGCAAAGAGTTCGAAACACTCAACCCTTCCACCGGGGAAGTCCTTGCACATGTGGCGGAGGCCGATAAGGCCGATGTCGACCGCGCTGTCAAAGCCGCACGGACCGCATTTGAAGAAGGCCCCTGGAGCCGTATGAACGCACGTGAACGCGGCAGGCTCCTTCTCCGGCTCACCCAGCTGGTGGCAGATCATGCCGATGAACTGGCGCTGATCGACACACTCGACAATGGAAAACCGATCCGTGAGACCACTCATGTCGATGTCCCCCTGGTGATTGACTGCCTGGGCTACTATGCCGGCTGGGCCGACAAGATCGAGGGAGAAACCATTCCAGTCAATGGCCCGTTTCTCAACTACACCCTCAAGGAGCCGGTCGGTGTGGTCGGACAGATCATCCCATGGAACTTTCCCCTGCTGATGGCAGCCTGGAAGCTGGGGCCTGCGCTCGCCACTGGATGCACAGTGGTTCTGAAACCGGCCGAACAGACACCTCTGTCTGCCCTGCGCCTCGGTGAGTTGATCCTCGAAGCCGGTTTTCCGGAGGGTGTGGTCAATATCCTGCCTGGTTTCGGGCCAACCGCAGGGGCTGCAATCGCTTCACACATGGATGTGGACAAGGTGGCATTCACCGGCTCCACCGAAGTGGGCCGCCTGATCATGGAAATGGCTGCAAAGAGCAACCTCAAGAGAGTGACCCTGGAACTGGGCGGCAAAGCGCCGAACATCGTGATGTCGGATGCAATTATCGATGAGGCGGTCAAAGGAGCGGTGACCGGCATCTTCCTCAACCAGGGGGAGGTGTGCTGCGCAGGGTCACGCCTGTTTGTTGAGGACAAGGTCCATGATGAGGTTGTGTCAAAACTGAAGGCTTATGCCGAAGGGATCAAAGTCGGGAACCCGCTCGATCCGGCGACAGAGATGGGCGCCCAGGTGTCCGAGGAGCAGCTTGACCGCATCCTTCGCTACTGCCAGAGCGGGAAAGCGGAAGGGGCCACAGTGGTGACGGGTGGGGGCCGCAATACAGCAGCAGGCAAAGGTTACTTCATGCATCCGACCATCTTTTCTGATGTGAAAGACTCGATGAAGATCGCACGTGAGGAGATTTTCGGCCCGGTGGTGTCTGCGATTCGTTTTTCGGAGATCGGAGAGGCGGTGCAACGGGGCAACAGGACCAACTATGGCCTGTCAGCGGCGGTCTGGACCCGTGATATCAAGAAGGCTCATACCATAGCGCGGAAACTGCGTGCGGGTGTTGTCTGGATCAACACCTACAACACCTTCGATGCGGCATCCCCGTTTGGTGGTTACAAGGAAAGTGGGATCGGGCGAGAGCTGGGCAAACACGCCCTGGCCAACTACCTGGAGACCAAGAGTGTGTGGGTTGCTTTGGAATAATCCAGCCCCACCAGCCGGTGACTCCCGGCTTGAAGACCAGGTCTAAAACTGTAAATCAGCACGGGTGCATCGGATCCATGCACCCGGATCACTCAAGAGGAAATCCCCTCACACAAGCCAGGATTCTTACAGTGAATATTGCGGCACCTTGAGCCGTTCACCATCACGCACCGCGGAGTCATTGGCGATGATCCCGCAGACAGTCATGTTCAGAGCCTGAATGATATCCACCATCGGTTTGCGATCCTGAAGGATCGCATGAACAAACTCATTGGTCAGATACCCATGCGATCCGCCATGTGAGCCTGGATCCACTGAGGGCGGCAGGGGTGGCCGTGAAATATCCGGCAGGTCGGTCATGGCTCCATGATATTCAGTCCCGATCATCCATCCCTGTTCGCCGAACACGCGGCCGGTTTCATCCCCCTTCTCGCGGACACCGATGCACATCAGCATCCGTGAGGCACCCCCTTCGGCGGTTTCAAAAAGGGCGATCTGGTCGGTGAAACGGTTCTTGTACTGGTTCTTTTCAGGCTGCCAGTCAGGCAGGCCGCAATTCGAACCGGTGCAGGAGACCGAAACAAATGGTTTTTCGGTCACACTCACATAGTAAGCGGTTGAATGAGTGGGGTACCACAACGGGATCGAGCCGGTGCGCCAGCCTTTATAAGAGTCAATCGGGCTGTCCAGGAAATGGTAATATTCCCCCTCGGAGTAAATCAGCTTCCCGAAGCCGCCGGCCTTGTAAATCTGCCGCATGGCATAGCAGTCGGCATGGAAAGCCGAGGTTTCGAACATCATGTATTTGAGTCCAGTCGACTTCACAGTCTCGAGCAGTTTCTCGGCATCTTCGAGTGAGCCCCAAACTGCCGGGACAGCAGTTGCGACATGTTTGCCATGTTTGAGAACTTCGATGCAGTGGCGTGCATGGCTGGGGGCATCTGTTGCGACAAACACGGCTTCGATGGAATCATCCTTGACCAGTTCTTCAAGGGATGGATAGGTTTTGCTGCAGCGGCAAGCCTTTGCAAGGTCAGCACAACGATCCGGAAAGAGATCGCTCACCGCGACTACTTCCACATTGGGGTGATCCTGGAAACTGAAGGCAGCTCCGAATTTACAGACACCATATCCGACAATGCCAACCCGTATCTTTCGATCCGAAACAGGTTCCCATCCTTTGGATGTGTTTGCATCCCTTTGGGCTTTTTCGAACCCCTGGATCGTTTTCTCTTTCTCCTCAGCAAAGGCAGACTTTCCCAAACCAATAGCAGCCGCGCCCAGGCCGGCCGCCTGCAGAAATGTGCGCCGGGAGGCAATGTCCAAGTTCGATTTCGAACGCGAAGCCGTATTGGATGGCTGGCTTCCCGACTCGGGCTGGATGTGGATGTCAGATTTCTTGCTGGCCATTTTGTTTAGCCTCCGAGGAAAGAATGATGATGCCGGAACCATTGGATGCTTCTATGATCCCCATCGCCCTGATCTCTGTCAACACGGCCAGCCGATCTCAATTAACCTGCCAGAAAATAATTCATGTTAAAAACTGAATAAATCCGAGAAACGACACTTCATCTGAATGAGGGGATCGTCTAGGCTCTCACCGGAGAACAGGCCAGGCAATCACATACTGTTTTCAAAGCACCTGGACGAAATGAAAGGATGTTCAGACATGCAGCATCTTGAGAATAGAACCAGAACCACCCCGGGAGATGACAGGGAAGCCACTGCCATGGAGACAACCCAGATAAATCCAAAGCGCTCCCGACGCAGTTTCATCCATACAATTGCCGCCGGAGCAGGCACACTGGCAGCAGGAACCCTGATGGCGGATCAGGGGGCCGCCTTGGCACAGGCGGGCAAGCCAGAGGACCTCACGATCGGAGTTTCCACACTCGGTTTTCCAGACCTGACCAACCAGGAACTGGCACAACAGCTGTCAGCACATGGAATCACGCTCATTCAGCTCTTCCTCAACCAGAAAGACAGCCGTTACTGGAACTACAACGGGCGCTCGGATGTGTCCGGCATGACAGCAGCCCATGCGGAGGAGATTGCCCGAACCTATCACTCAGCAGGAATCCGCATCCACAGCATGGGTGTGTACACCAATCTGATTCATCCTGATAAAGCCGAAGTCGATGCCAATCTGCAGTACTTTGATGACATGATGAAGATCGGCGGGGACATGGGTGTTCATACCTTCATCACCGAAGCGGGACACTTTCACGATGAGCAGCACTGCAAGGCTGTTCCCCTCCACTTTGTGGATGAGGTCTGGCCACGCATGGTTTCCACTTTCAAAAGGCTGGCGGAATCTGCAGGAAAAAACAATGCGACCATCCTGGTTGAGCCTTTCTTTCAGGGATTCTTTGCCACAGCAAAACGAACCCGAGTCTTTCTAGAGGAAGTTGGTTCCCCAGCGATTCGAGCCCTTCTGGATCCGGCAAACCTGCTGGAGCTGGATGACCTCGAGGAAATGTTTCAGCAGCTGGCTCCCTGGATCGATTGCCTGCATGCCAAGGATCGCAAGCTTCACACCCAGGCCGGAGTTCCTGCCGGGCAGGGAGATATCGATTATGTGAAATTTGTCAATCTGGCTTCGCAACGTACTCCTCATGCCCCTCTGGTGCTGGAGTATGTGGGGCCAGAAGATTATCTCGAAGCACTGGCTAAACTTCGTGGCGCCATCGAGGAGTGTTCACACAGGAAGGGTTGAAGGAAGTTATCGCTGCAACAGCAGCATGCCACTCAGGGAAACTCCGAGATCACTTGCGCAGATTCTCGTAGTCGTTGAGGATTTTTTTCAGGTCGCGCTCATTGAATTCCTGAGCGCGTTCATGCTTCTTCATCTCTTTGTACAGATAATAGGCGCGCAGCTGAAGCGACTGGAGTTTTCTGCGCAGAGTTGCGGTGTTGACCTCTTTTTCCTCGGCACGCCTGATGAAGCTGGAGAAGTCATCGATCAGCTCAGTCAAACCCGCAAGCTGCTCCTGGGCGTCACCCTTGCGGTCGAGAATAATCTTCATGCGTGCGGTGGAATCATCCAGGCTGGAGAGATCCACCAGCTGCTGCTGGCGTTTCAGAAACAGGGCCTCATGGGCCTGGTTGCGGTCCTCCCGCCAGATCCGGCGGGCCTTGGCCTCTTCCTCCATCCGCCTTGTCGCATCTGGACTGAAAAGTCTGAAAGTCAACTCCGATCACCACCCATCGATCATCATTCCTGCTCACTCTTATTGTTGTCTGTTTTAGAGCGGATTGCAATATAAATTTACAGGCACTTTGAGTTCTGCCGGGTGGGAATAATTACATGGTGAGCCTCCTGTGTGGCTCATTCGGCTTGAAACAGAATCAGGCCAGCCTCCCCTTGTCCCAGGTCCAATTTGATATCCGCCATGCCTTCCCTGCACCGGCCAATCTGCTTTTTTTGTTTGACTCCCACCAGGCAGATCTTCCCGGAGAAAGGGATGGGATAGGAGGTTTGCTGCATCTGGAATGAAACAGATTGAGTCTCATCGGAAATATTCACCATTGCCACTGCCAGGTCCTGTTTCGGAGACAGCCAGGCGCTGCCGAGCACCAGTGGAATTGTCGCTTTATATTCTTTGACAGCATCCTGCTGGCCGGCATAAATCGAAAGCCGCGAGAGCGGAACCTCGGCACTCGGGGTTTCCAGCGGCAATGGCTTCAGGAGGATTCCCTCCTGGAGGAACTCCCGGAACTGGTGGCGCAGCCCTGCCAGTTGCAGAAAAAAAGACATCTCTTCCTCCCGCTTGGCGAGCAGCTCTGGGGTGAAGTTTGCGAGAGTCAGCTGCTGCCCCCAGACAAAAGAGCGGGCCTGCTCCAGGCGGAACTGGGTTGCGAATTTCCTGTCGAGAAGAGCGAGAGGTTCCCGGGGTGCGGTTTCAGGCGGCCAGAGGTCATCATAGGGAGGAACAGTCAACGAGGAATAGTTTCCATACAGCAGCACACAATCATGATAAACCGCCTGAAACAACGGGACCGGATTCCAATGACCCGGCGCCGCATATCTCTCCAGGCTGACCTGCAGGCTCAACATCAGATCGAGATGCGGCAGCCAGGCTTCGCCACAGCCTTCTCCCGCCAGGGTGATGGTTCGATCACCTGTGCAGCGTGAACGGATATCGCTTTCGAGTGAACGGAATCCCTCCATCCAGTAAGAGCCGCCTCCGAGAGGATGCCCATGCGAGGGATCATAACAGGAGAGGCTGGAGCAGGCCTGATCCATGTAGATTCCATCCACACCCAGGTTGAATGCCTCGGCTGCAAGCCCGGCATATTTGTTCCGCCAGAAAGGGGTTCCCATGCACATCGAGGCGCAGGGGACTTTCATGAAAGTGTTGTAAACTTCGGGGGTGACAGCACCCTGCACATTTTTGACCGCATACTTCTCGGCTCCCTCTTCGGCCCAGCTCCGGGTGGTCATCCCCCACAGCCGCTGGTTCATATAAACCAGCGCATGAACCCCATGGCTGTGAGCATTGGCGAGCGCCCTCTGAAACGGTTCAGTCCCTTCGCGCGGTGGAAGGTATTCCGGAAAACCGGCATCATAAGCACAGCCATGCCACCAGTGCCAGAAAACATTGACCGGCAGTCCTGCAGCTGCCTGAAGATCCAGGGCGGGAACCAGGACCTTTTGTGAAAACCCGCGATTCCACACCCACGCGCCAGTGTCCCTCGCCCAGCTATTAACCCAATTGTTTTTCAGGCGGCTCTCCTTGACCCAGTACTGCTGCCTTCCCCATTGGGCATAACGGGATGCTGCGGAGAACCAGCCTCCATCGATCAGGCTGATGACTGTCTCATAGGGTGGTTCATAGAATGATGCGGATCGCTGCCCGATGGGGGGCTGGTGGATGGCTTCCATGCACAGTGCGGAGCCTTCACCCCCGTAAACCGCAAATTTCTTCCGGAGTGTGGCAGCATCTTCGGTCGAGAGCATGACTCCAAGGCCTTGATCTGAATACCAGGCCAGGAATTGCATCGAAAGGATACCCGGATACTCCCACTCCCAGCGCCCGTGCGGGTTTCCCTCAGGATTCAACAATGAGCGCGCCTTTTGAGAATAAACACCCATCCATTCCGGCACAGCAACAGTTTCACCCGCCTGGGGGGTCAACGAATTGATGCGCGGAAAGTGGACAGCCTGGAGAGCAAGCGCGCCAGTCTCTTCGAGACGGATCCTCCAGCGGATTTCAGCCTCAGAAGATTCCAGCGAGACCTTTACGATCACCCTGAGTCTGGGGGCTTCCTCAAGATTGAAACCGCTCCAGACCATTTCAAGCGAGAGTGGACCACCATCGGTCATTTGGCCTGTGAAGGATTCCGCCTTGGATGGGAGAACAGTGAGGCCATTGAGAAGGACCAGGGTCCAGAGGTTCTGATCGGAATGCTCCTCGAGGAGTGAAATGTTTCTGTGAATGGAATCGAACCCCAGCCATTCGCCACGCTCTCCGGAAAATGTCAAGCGAATCGCCGGGTTGGTGAGGGTGATACCGGGGGCTGTGTCGGCAAAGGCCGGCAATTCCGGGAACAGCAGCAGCCTGATCGCCAGGAGAGCCCCCAGCGCCAGAGAGAAACGGTTCATGATCCTGATCGACCCTCCCCCCATTCCAATTTTTTCCTTTTATCGAACCAGTAATCCTCCGCTGGTTCGGTGCAAAAAAGACCATAACGGCCCTTAGCTGCGAAGTATACCGCCAGGTCTGTTGTCATTTAATTGACTCTGTGACGGTTGTTGGGTAGAATTCAGTAAACCGGTCAACCTATGTAATCAATAAAGAAAGAGGGGGGTTTTTTCGCTCATGTTGATTTCCGATTTGAGGGCGAATCGAGGCAAGGGTTTCACTCTGATCGAATTATTGATTGTTATCGCCATTATCCTGATTCTGATATCCATTGCACTGCCGAATTTTCTCGAGGCGCAGATCCGCGCCAAAGTCACACGCGCCAAAGCGGAGATGCGCTCTCTGGGCCAGGCGACAGCGGCCTATTTCAATGACTACAAGATCGACCCGAATGTCGATAACGCCATTGTCAGCGAGCCAAACCGCAGCCGAATCTGGTGGGGGTATGCATCCCATCGCCTGACGACTCCGACCGCCTATATCAAGCTCATTCCGATCGATACATTTCCGGATGCCCTGAAGACCCTGGCATGGGGCTGGGATCAAATTGATACAAGAAAAAATGGAGATGCCAACCGCCCCTATCTGGTAATTGTGAGAGTCCGTACAAAAACACCGAATGCCGAGTTGTGGCATTTCAATCCTCCGGGAGGATACAATACGATTCCGGGTGCGCCCTTTATGGATCCCCAGTCCAAATCGGCCCTCGCCATGGCTCCCTGGGTTTACTTATCCGCCGGGCCGGATCTGGAAGCGACTCTGGCTTACCTCGGAGTGGGTGGAAAGACATACACCACCTACAACCCGACCAATGGAACCGTTTCAAAAGGAGACATGTGGGTCGGAGGGTATTGAGACAACTTGAAAAGAAAAGGCCTGGGGGCAGAAAACAGCCCCCAGGCCTTTTTCTTTTATACTGGTTCCTGATTCCGCGGTGGAGTCAGGGAAGCGACAGCACAGTTCTTCTTCCGCCATTGCGCAGGATATCCCCAGCAGATTTGGTTCCATTGGTGGGGGAGTAGATTTTCGGGCCTGAGTAATCGGCATCATAACTCATGTTCGGTCCGAGCGACATCAATCCA